>MKWU01005430.1_pt1 | contig 13895 bp, 6 predicted proteins | sample 809101 | NCBI WGS metagenome assembly MKWU01 (sample SAMN05860141, study PRJNA318959) | sponge metagenome | host: Aplysina aerophoba | place: Slovenia: Piran, Adriatic Sea, Gulf of Piran | collected 2013-05-07 | reverse complement strand
GCACCGAGGCCCTTGTTGCTGGTGTCGTGTACCGGCGACTGGACGGCGAACACGCCAGAGGTTGAGTTCCCAGCGGTGCGGGCTATCCACAGTCTCTACGGGGCACGGGACCAAGTGAGCGAGGTGCAGATAGACGCTCCGCACAACTACAACCAGCCGAGCCGCGAGGCGGTGTACGCGTTTTTTAAGCGCCATCTGCTCGGCGGGCAAGGGCGGGTGGTCGAACAGCCATTTACCGTGGAGCCGGACGAGGATTTGCTGGTGTTCAGCGGGCGCGAAAAACCAGCCCATGCGCTCGACGCGCAAGGGGTCTTTGACGCCGTGATCGCCCGCAGCGAGAAGCAATTGGCCACTCGGTTGGCATCGGCGCGCATTCATCGCTTCCAGTGGCAGACGCGTCCGGCACTGGCGAATCTGCTCGGGGTGGATGCTGCGCCTCAAGTAGCGGTCGAGAGCTTGGGTTTTCGGCGGGAGGATGGCTATGTGGCCGAAGATCTGGTCTTGGGGCGCGTGGGCTGCGGGGAGCAGGTGCGGGCGGCGTTTTTTCTTCCGCGCGGTCCCCAAGGCAAGGTGCCGGCGACGCTGATTGCTGACGCGCATTGGAAAGGCGATGAGCCGGGTGCGCTGGCGCAGGGTTTGTTGCAGAAGGGGGGAGCTATACTGGTCATCGCACCCTTCCTGACCGATGGGACAGAGAGGGAGGGGCACGACGAGATGGATCCCCTGTACCACACGTACAATCAGGCGATGATGGCTTGCCGGGTGCAGGACATCCTCACGGGTCTGGCCTATCTGGACCAGCACTTGCGCGTGGGCAAACGCCACCTCGTCGGCCAGGGCGAAGCCGGCCTCTGGTGCCTGTTTGCGCGGGCGCTGACTAGTGGCGTCGGCAGCACTGCGGTGGATTGGGGTAGCTGCGATTTGGGGGACGACGAAGCGTGGACCGGAGCGCTTTTTGCGCCGGGGATTCGCGCGTTGGGCGATGTGCGGACGGCGCTGGCGTTGTGCGCGCCGGGGCGGCTGTTGGTGCATGGGGTAGGAGATTATTTCCCGGAGCGCGTCGCTAGGCGATGCTATCGCGCGGCGGGTAAAGGAACGCAACTTGTGGTTGAGGCTGAGAGGATGAGCGAGGATGCGATTGTCGAGTGGATCAACTAGCGCGAAGAGCTAACTTGTCCACTGCACAAGTCTAGCCCGGCCTCCCGACTTGTCCACTGCACAAGTTGAGGGATATCCCAATGACTTGTCCACTGGACAAGTTCCTCCTTTGACAGAGTTATCTGCAATCCATTGGATAATCATCGACTTGAACTTGGTTAGAAAACCTCCAACAAAGGAAGACGACATGGCAGAAAAGTACCGAGTGGGCATTATCGGCTGTGGCAGCATCGCCAATTACCATATGAACGGCTGGAATGGGGTGGACCAAGTCGAGGTGGTGGCATTGGCTGATCCGGTGGCTGCGGCGCGGGAGGAATTCGGCGAGCGGCATGGGATCGCCGAACGCTACGAGGATTTCCGCCAGATGCTCGACGAGGAGGCGCTCGATATTGTCTCGATTTGCACTTGGCACAAGCTGCACGCGCCGATGACGATTGCCGCTTGTGCGCGCAAGCCCAAAGCCGTGCTGTGCGAAAAGCCCATGGCGACTAGTTTGGGCGATTGCGACGACATGCTCATCGCCGCTCGGCGCAACCGAGTCAAGCTGGCCATTGCCCATCAGCGCCGCTTCAATCCGGCGTGGACTTTGGCCAAGGAACTGGTGGCAGCAGGGGCCATCGGCGAGGTGCGGCAGGTCAATGCGCGCGGCGGACAGGGCTTGCTCAACGATTGCTCGCATCTGTTGGACATGATGCGCTATGTGATGGGCGATCCGCAGGCGGTGTGGGTGATGGGCAATGTCGAGCGCAAGACCGAGCGTTTTGAGCGAGACATCCCCATCGAGGATCGCAGTCTGTGCGTGGTGCAATTCGACAATGGAGCCATTGGCCAGCTCTTGCAGGAGTTGGCTGGCCCCAACTACCAAGGTGGGGTTTTCTACGGCTCGGAGGGCATAATTGAACTCGACGAGAGCAAGGTGCGACTGCTCAACAGCAAGACCGGCACTTGGGAGGAGCGTCCGGGCGAGGGTGAGGACCCCAGCGTTGCGCAGCAGCGCGAGATCGTGGAGTGGATCGAAGGCAAGGTCGAGCATCGCGGCCAAGCGGAAAATGGTCGGGCAGCGGTGGAGATCATCATGGCCACGTACGAGTCGGCGCGGCTACACGAGGTAACCGCGCTGCCCTTGCGGACGATGGCTTCGCCGTTGGAGGTGATGATTGAGGCGGGGGATTTGCCGGTAGAGCGCCCGGGCCGCTACGACATCCGCGCCTTTCTGCTGCGCGGCGAGGACATGCAGCCTTAGGACCAGACGAAAGTTGAAAAAATCCATAGGAGAAAGGTGATGGCGGACTCCCTAGCCGATCAGATTGTGAGAAAGGTCGGGTCGGCCGCCGGTCTTTATAATCGGTTGGTGTTGGTCGTCGCACCGGCAGGCGGAGGCAAGACGACTGCGTTGCAGGATGTGCAGAATCGCACTAGTGCGCCCTTGGTGAATGTCAACCTTGAGCTTTCGCGCCGGATGCTGGAGTTGACCGAGCGCCAGCGGGTCTTGCAGCTACCGCGTCTTCTTCAAGAGATTATCAGCAATAGTGGCGATGAGGCGATCCTACTCGACAACATCGAAGTCATATTCGACATTAACTTGCAACAGGATCCGCTTCGGCTACTCCAGGGACTTTCTCGCAATAAGACCGTGGTGGCCGCATGGAACGGCACCATCGTTGACGATCATTTGACCTATGCCGCTCCGGGGCACCCGGAGTACAGACGCTATCCGATACGTGATTTTCTGGTAGTAAGCCCAGAGATCACTATATGAAACCAGCAAATTCTACTGTAAGAGAGCAGATGAGATGAAGTACGGGGACCTGATCCAGTTCGAACCTATTGAATCCGTGATCCAGTTGCGGGACGCCGACGAAGCCACTGCGGCCCGGCAGCTTGTCGAGACCTATGTCATCTCCGAAGAGATGTCGGAAAGGCTGACGGGCTTGGTTCTTCCCCAGTTGCAGTTCGATCAGCCCACCGACAACAAGGGGCTTCTGGTGGTGGGCAACTACGGCACGGGTAAATCCCACCTCATGTCGGTGATCTCTGCGCTTGCGGAGAATCCCGACCTTGCTTCCAGCCTCAACACCGCCGATGTGGCGGCTGCCGCCGGAAAAATTGGTGGCCGGTTCAAAGTGGTCCGTACCGAGATCGGAGCCGCCACTATGTCCCTGCGAGACATCCTCGTGGCGGAATTGGAAGAGCAGCTTGGTGCGCTGGGAGTAAGCTACAACTTCCCCTCCGCCGACCAAGTGTCCGGCAACAAACGCTCCTTTGAAGAGATGATGAGCGCGTTCCACCAAGAGTTTCCAGACCACGGTCTGTTACTCGTGGTGGACGAACTGCTCGACTATCTGCGTACCCGCAGGGACCAACAACTTATCTTGGATCTGAATTTCCTCCGTGAAATCGGCGAGGTCTGTAAAGACTTGCGTTTTCGCTTCATGGCCGGTGTCCAAGAAGCCATTTTCGATAGCCCCCGCTTTTCTTTTGTGGCCGGAGACATCCGCCGAGTGAAGGATCGGTTCGAGCAAGTACTCATCGCCCGCAGAGACGTCAAGTTCGTGGTAGCGGAGCGGTTGCTCAAGAAGACAGGCGAGCAACAGGTCAAAATACGCGAATACCTTACGCCCTTCGGCAAATTCTATGGCCAGATGAACGAGCGCATGGATGAATTCGTCCGCCTCTTTCCGGTGCATCCTGACTATATAGACACCTTTGAGCGGATAACCGCCGTGGAGAAGCGCGAAGTATTGAAGACACTCTCTCTGGTCATGAAGAAAATGCTCGACCAAGACATGCCGGACGACCGTCCTGGGCTTATTGCCTACGACACCTACTGGACCAACCTTCGCGAGAATCCCTCGTTTCGCGCCGTACCGGACATCAAGGCGGTCATCGACTGTAGCCAAGTGCTGGAGTCCCGCATCCAGCAGGCGTTTACGCGCCCGGCCTATAAGCCCATGGCGCTGCGGCTCATCCATGCCCTTTCAGTACACCGGCTTACCACTGGTGACATCTACACCACCTTGGGTGCAACGGCCGGGGAGTTACGAGACGGGCTGTGCCTATATCAACCGGGTATTGAGGAGTTGGGCGGCGATCCGGCCGACGATCTGCTCTCGCAGGTGGAGACTGTCCTCCGGGAAATTCACAAGACGGTCAATGGGCAATTCATTTCATCGAACTCGGATAACCGGCAGTTCTATCTCGACCTGAAGAAGACCGACGATTTTGACGCGCTGATCGAAAAACGTGCCGAGAGTCTCGATGCCTCCCAGCTAGACCGTTACTACTACGAGGCCCTGAGACGGGTCATGGAGTGTACGGACCAGACCTACGTCACTGGCTACAAGATTTGGCAGCACGAGTTGGAGTGGATAGAGCGGAAGGCAGCACGGCAGGGGTATCTTTTCTTCGGTGCGCCCAACGAACGTTCCACCGCCATCCCACCACGGGACTTTTATCTTTATTTCATTCAGCCCTTTGATGCGCCGTATTTCAAGGATGAAAAGAACTCCGACGAGTTATTCCTGCGGCTCCCCAACATGGACAGCGAGTTCCGCACGGCACTTGGAAACTACGCCGCGTCCCTAGACTTAGCTTCCACTTCATCGGGGCATGCCAAGTCCACCTACGAGTCCAAGTCATCCCATTTTCTGAAGGATTTGGTGCAGTGGCTACAAAAGCACATGACCGATGCTTTTGAGGTTACCTATCAGGGACGCACTAAGTCGCTTCCCGAATGGGCCAAGGGTAAATCGATCCGGGAACTGTCCGACATTGGCTCCCATGAGCGCATCAATTTTCGCGACTTGGTCAACACTATCGCCGGCATTTGTCTGGAAGCGCACTTTGAAGATCAGGCACCTGAATATCCCTCTTTCTCGGTGCTCATCACCGGAGTCAACCGGGGCCAAGCTGCCCAAGACGCATTGAGGGCCATCGCTGGCCCAAACCGCACTAAGCAGGCGACAGCAGTACTAGATGCGCTAGAACTGCTCGACGGCGAACGCCTCGATCCTGACAAGTCCAAGTACGCCAAACACATACTCGGGCTGCTCGAAAAGAAGGGCCATGGCCAAGTGGTCAATCGCTCCGAATTGATTCAGGACGACAAGGGGGTGGAGTACATGGACAAGGACCGTCAGCGTCTGGAGCCTGAATGGGTTGCTGTGGTACTAGCTGGCCTGGTCTATTCTGGCGATTTGGTTCTCTCCATTCCGGGTAAGAAGTTCGACGCCACCGACCTGCCGCAATTGGCAGGGACTGGCGTGGAAGAACTCGCGGAGTTCAAGCACATTGAACGGCCCAAAGACTGGAATCTGCCGGGTCTCAAGGCCCTGTTTGAACTGCTCGGTCTCACGCCCGGCTTGGCGCAGCTAGTCACCCAGAACGAGGAAGACCCGGTCCGACAGTTGCAGAAAGCCGTTTCCGAATCGGTAGAAAAGCTGGTGCTCTTGCAGCAGAGTCTGCAACGCGGTCTGATTTTTTGGGGCCAGAACCTGTTGGCCGAGAAAGAGAGCCAAAAATACCGCACCCAACTCGATGAGACTAAGACCTTCTTAGAAACGCTCCAGATCTATACCTCGCCCGGCAAACTCAAGAATTTCCGCTACGACGCGCAGGAGGTTGCATCTCATCAGGAGGGACTCGATTCCCTAGCTGAGATCGAATCTCTCCAGGAGTTGGTGGCCGATCTCGGCACTACCGCGTCCTTCCTATCCACTGCCGAGGCAGTGCTACCTGCGGAACACGAGTGGGTGAACAAGACGAAAGAGGCGCGTGACGAGGTCCTTGATCAACTCGGAGATCCGGCCAAGCGCGACGCAGACTTTCGCCAGCAGGTCCAGCGCAAATTAGCTGACCTCAAGAAGGAATATCTACAGATATACTTGGGGCTACACGCTAAGGCACGGTTGGGCGTAAACGACGACAAGCGCAAGATCGAACTGATGAGTGACGAGCGGCTCAAGGTGCTGCAGAAGCTATCCATCATTGAGTTGATGCCGCGTCAGCACCTTACCGATTTTCAAAACCGACTAGCTGGATTGGAGAGTTGCTTTATCCTCACAGAGCAAGAGATGGACACCACACCCGTCTGTCCGCATTGTGGCTTCAAACCAAACACGGAGCCGGCTCCCGATCCTGTGGAAACGGTGCTGGACGATTTGGACGAAGAACTGGACAATCTGGTGGACAACTGGACCCAAACTCTATTGACCAACCTGGGGGACCCGACCACAAAGGCCAACCTGGACCTGCTTCAGCCCGAGCCTAAAAAGCTGGTGAACGGATTCATCGAGAAGCAGGCTCTGCCGGACGAACTCGACCAGGACTTCATCCACGCCTTGGGCGAGGTGCTTTCCGGGCTCCAGAAGGTACCGGTCAAGACCGCTAACCTGCGGGCTGCCCTGCTCTCCGGCGGTTCACCGATAACGCCGGTGGAAATGAAGATGCGGTTCGAGGACTATTTGGATGAACTCACGAGAGGTAAGGATTCTGACAAGGTAAGGATCGTGCTGGAGTGAACACATGACGCAGGATGAACTGATAGAACTGCTCAACGCTCATGAATGGCGCGATGTCGAGTTCAAGGAGGCGCAACGCGCCGTGCCGCGAAATGCCTATGAGACTGTATCTGCTTTTGCAAACACCGAGGGAGGTCATCTCGTATTCGGCGTTAAGAAGAGTGGGCAAGAGATGGAGGTAGTCGGAGTTCTCGATGTCGATAAAGTTCAAAACGAGTTCCTGACGGCGTTGCGGCAACCCGACAAGATAAGCGTGGTGGTGAATGTTCGGGAGCAACTGCACAAGTACGACGACTCGGATCTGCTTATCTTCTACGTGCCCGAAGTACATCGTTCGCACAAGCCCGTCTTCCTGAATGGGGATATTCGCCGCTCGTTTGTTCGCAGTGGAGGAAGCGACATTCGCTGCTCGGACAACGAGCGGAATCGATTTCTCATGGACGCGGCGGTGGAACGATATGACGGCCAAGCCGTCGATCTTGACTTGAGTACGGCGCTCGACTTGGAGAGCATTAAGTGGTACCGGGGAATCTATGAAGGACGATCTGGGAATCGACCCTATGCAAAGCTATCCGACACGGACTTCCTCAACGAGATGGGCTTGCTTGTTGAACAGCACAGCCAGGTATCGCCATCGCGCGCAGCGATTCTTTTGTTTGGCACCAATGCGGCCTTCCGACAACTTCTGCCACGTCCTGTAGTGGATTGCCAGCGATTTGCGCTAGCTCGCGACAGGGCAGATGCTGGTGAACGCTGGAATGATCGACTTGTGCTCGACGAGAATCTCATCCGCACTTGGCAGTCCCTTGTTGATTGGTACCAGAGGTTCGCGGAAACGCCGTTCCGAGTTGACCCTACATCCCTGCGGCGAGATGATACGCCGCCGGACTATCGCGCCTTTCGCGAATCAATGGTCAATCTTCTCATCCACCAAGATTACTCCGATCATTCTCGCAAGGCGAGTATCCGCCACTATACCGACCAGACCGTTTTCTGGAATCCCGGCGATGCCTTCGATACTAATGCTGATCTACTCGAACCCGGCGAAAAGGAGGTTCGCAATCCCCGAATCGTAACCGCTTTCCGGCGCATCGGGCTGAGCGAGAACGCCGGATGGGGACTGCGCGATGTCTTTCGCAATTGGCAGCAGTTGGGCCACGTTCCACCCACTATTGCCAACATCAAGAGACACAAGTGCTTTGAGCTCATCCTGAAAAGAGAAGAACTTCTGTCGGAGCAGCAGATTCTTTTTCAGTCAAGCCTCGGAGTACAACTCACCGACGAACAGGCAAGGGCATTCGCATTTGGCTGCCGGGAAAAGGCAATCACGCTTTCGCAGATCAAGGCCGTAACGGATCTTGCAGGACCGGAGGCTAGGGAGCTTGCCGACGCCTTAGTCACAAAAGTGCTCTTCAGACCTATCGAAGCTGGCAGAAAGTATGCCTTGGCTGAGCATCTGGAGGATCGGTTTCGCCAAACTGACCAAGCTACTGACCAAGCTGATGCACGGGGTCAGGACTTGGTCAGTGGACAAGTTCAGCCTAGGCAGTCCGACTTGTCCACTGCACAAGTTGGGGAACATTCCAATGACTTGTCCACTGCACAAGTTCAGCCTTTGACAGAGTTGTCTACAACCCACTGGAAAATCATTGACTTATGCGATGTACCCCGTCGTCTGACCGATATTCTGGAAGCTCTTGGCGTGACCAACCGGGGTTATTTCAAGAAACATCATCTCGATCCGCTGATTAAGTCCGGGATTGTGGCAATGACTAACCCGGAGAAACCCCAGGCGTCGAACCAGCAATATGTCATTACAAAATCAGGGGCCCAACTAAAGGCACGGCGCATGTTGGAAGAAGGCGACCGAAGTGGGGACAAAGATGGCTAAACATGACGACAGCTCATCTCTATTTCCGGAAGCTCATACCGCCAAGTCTCAGGGGCCGGTGGAATGTCTGGGTATGACCTTTGAAAACGACGAGAAGCGCCGGGAGTATTTCCTGGGGAAGCTGCGCGAGAAGCTCAAGGGCCCGGAGTTTCACAAGATTGAGGGATTTCCGATAGGCGAAGACGAGGACATCCTGGCCCTGTCCGATCCGCCGTATTATACCGCCTGCCCGAATCCGTTTATTGGGGATTTTATCGAGCACTATGGGAAGCCGTATGACCCGGTTATCGATGATTATCGACGAGAGCCGTTTGCTTCGGATGTGAGCGAGGGGAAGAACGACCCGATCTACAACGCGCACTCATACCATACCAAAGTTCCGCACAAAGCTATCATGAGGTATATCCTCCATTACACTGAGCCGGGGGATGTGGTCTTCGATGGTTTCTGCGGTACGGGGATGACCGGAGTGGCAGCGGCCTTGTGTGAAGACCTCAGCAAGGCCAAGGCACTTACTACTGCAAGCTCCTCTATGGGACAACGCTGGGCAATCCTTTCGGATCTGTCGCCTATCGCCACGTTTATCGCAAGTAACTTGCTTCGCCCAGTTTGTCGAAGAGATTTTTTGGCAGCCGTTGAGAAAATGTGTGCAGATATTGAGGCTAAGCTTGGCCATCTATACTTGACCAGCCATAATGGCTGGAAGGTACGCGATAGGAAGAGAGTTGAGCACAAGCATTATCAACATCGAGGTGATCAGCTAGGTACCGTTGAATTCACGCTCTATTCTGATGTTGTCAGATGTCCTGAATGCACCACTGAAACCACGCTCTATACCGTGGCGGTAGATGAGCAAAATGATTCCCTTCGGTCAAATTTGAAGTGCCCGTACTGCAAGGCATTGGTTCAAGAATCAAAATGGGAACCAGTACATACGATCAGCTTTGATCCAGTCCTCAAACAGGCTATTCAGCACGTTCGAATCGCCCCCGTTCTCATTAACTACAGCATAGGATCGACAAGATACGAGAAATTACCCGATGATCAAGATAGGCAGCGCATCGATACTGCATCCAACCTTCTTCACTCTCATGGCCTACCATCGATCGCCTTAATCGACGGCAAAGAAACTCAGCGCAATGTTCCAATTGGCATCACTCATCTACATCAGTTCTTCACCCCACGTGAGCATCTGTTCGTCTCTTCTTTACTGCATCAGATACAGAGTTATCCTGATAACAATCTAAGTCAGATGCTACTTTTTTGCCTTACTGCTTCATTGCCTTATATGTCAAGAATGAGACGATTTCGTGCTGATAGAAAAGGGGGGGGGCCACTATCGGGAACTTTGTACGTTAGCTCTTTGATTACACCGCTACACGTTTTGAAGACTTTTCGACGCAATGCCTCAACGATTGCCAACAGCTTAACTCCACCTGTCGATCCTCAGAGAGGCCATATCATAAGTACCCAAGATACTGGAAATCTTCGGCAGATCCAGGATTCTACAGTGGACTACATATTCACCGATCCTCCATTTGGCCATAACTTCGATTACTCCGAACTGAATTTTTTTTGGGAAGGATTGTTGGGAGCAGTAACAAATCAGAAGGCTGAAGCGATTGTGAGCGCGTCTCAGGGAAAGAGTATAGATGATTACCGTGAACTCATGGAGCGGAGCTTTTCAGAGTATTACCGCATCTTAAAGCCAGGCAGATGGCTGACGGTGGAATTCTCGAATACAAGGGCATCGGTATGGAATGCTATTCAGGCCGCACTGGAGCAAAGCGGCTTCGTTGTGGCCAACGTTTCATCGCTCGATAAAAAGCAACACTCATTCAAGGCAGTTATGACACCAACCGCTGTTAAGCAGGATCTTGTTATTTCTGCATACAAGCCAAATGGTGGCCTTGAGGAACGCTTCCGCCTAGAATCAGGCACTGAAGAGGGCGCTTGGGACTTTGTCAGGACACACTTGAAGCAACTCCCTATTTTCATTTCAAGGGATGGTCAGGCTGAGACAATCGCAGAACGTCAGGATTCCCTCCTCTTCGACCGCATGGTGGCTTTCCATGTACAACGCGGTGTGACGGTTTCTTTATCCGCTGCCGAGTTCTACATCGGCCTAGAACAGCGATTTCCTTCACGGGACGGTATGTATTTCCTGCCCAACCAGGCTGCCGAGTACGATAAGAAGCGAATGACAGTCAGGGAGGTCCTCCAGCTTCAACTTTTCGTTTCTGATGAGGCATCGGCCATCCAATGGCTCAAGCAGCAGCTTACCAAAAAGCCTCAGACCTTCCAAGACATCCATCCGCAGTTCTTGAAGGAAATTGGGGGCTGGCAGAAGCATGAAAAAGCTCTGGAGCTTTCCGTACTTCTCGGGGAGAACTTCCTGCACTACGACAGCAAGGGCGATGTGCCCAGTCAGATTCATAGCTATCTTTCGTCGAACTTCAGGGAACTTCGCAACTTAGCCAAGGACAACCCATTGCTCAGGACTAGGGCTAAAGATCGTTGGTATGTGCCCGATCCGAACAAGGCCGGTGACTTGGAGGAGCTACGCGAACGAACCTTGATGCGAGAATTTGAAGAGTACCGGGAATCCAGACAGAAACGCCTGAAGGTGTTTCGCCTTGAGGCTGTTCGGACCGGATTCAAAAAGGCATGGCTGAAGCGCGACTACGCCACTATTATAGCTGTCGCGGAGAAAATTCCGGAGACGGTTCTCCAAGAAGATTCCAAACTCCTCATGTGGTATGACCAAGCGGTCACCCGTTCGGGAGAGGAATGATCAATGCCAAGAACAAAGAGGGATGTCGCAGAACTGAAAAAACGCGCTATCAATTCTTTGGTACTTGGTATCGAATTGTTTAACCGTCCCCATGAGGATGGACGCCCCGAGGGGACATTGATTCTCTTGCATCATGCCTTTGAGATGATCTTGAAGGCCATCATCAAAGACAAGACCGGAACAGTTCACGCAAAAGGTGAGCAGTATTCCTACGGATTTGACAAATGTTTAGAGATTGCCCAAAACGAAGTCAGGCTAATTTCCTCTGATGATCGCCGCACTTTGTCAATTCTAGACGCCTACCGTGACACGGCTATTCATTATTATCAGGAAATCTCGGAAAACCTCCTGTACATACAAGCCCAAGCTGCAGTCACATTGTTTGATAATTTGCTCAAAAATGCTTTCAAGGAAAGGCTGGGAGACCTGATACCCGAACGTGTATTACCCATTTCAACACAGCCACCCAAAGATCTACAGGTTTTACTTGACAGCGAACTAAGCCAGATTGATGGGCTGTTAAAACCCGGTAGCAGGAAAGGCATTCAAGCAACCGCCCGCTTGCGTTCAATTATGGCCTTGGCGACGGCAAGTCGAGACGAAGCTGAACGTGTGACAGAAGCGGAGCTTCGACAGGCAGTTTCTCGTCGTCGGAAGGGAGAAGATTGGAAGGTGATTCTTCCTGAAGTTGCACAGTTGAAGCTCGATACGAAAGGAGAAGGTATGCCCTTCCACTTACGCATCAGTAAAAACGCTGAAATAGCTGTAAGCGTAGCCAAGGATAGTGAACCAGCCGCTGGGACTCTGATAAAGCAGGAAGTGAATATTTGGGACAAATATAACATGGGACGCGATGACTTAGCTAAGAAATTGGGACTCACTGGTCCCAAGACGAGCGCGTTGATTCTTGAACTTCAGTTACAAGATGACGATAAATGTTTCAAAGTCTTGAGAAGGAAGTCTACTACCTTCAAAGGGTACAGCAAGCAGGCGTTAGACCGACTAAGACAAGCACTTAAAGATGGGGTTGATGTCGAAGCTGTATGGAAGAAACATCGCCATCGTTTTGGCGCTAAAAAAAGATATTGAGCCACGAAGTTAATGCAAACAGTAGGTATTTCAGGCCAGACATGTCAGGTCATCGAGTCCCAGACGTTTCGGTGTGTGCCTGCCGGGTATAGTTGCCGGGTTGAGGAAGATACCCATGAGTAACTGGCGCAACCAGATTCTCCGCGAATTCACGCCCAACGTAGCCCGTCTGACACTGGTCGCCGACCCTGACGGGCTACTTTTGGAAGAAGGCATTCTCGCGGGCATTCGTGAGCGGGGATTTGAACTGATTCCGTTCGAGGATCACATCGCCTTTCGGTATGCCTACGAGACCAAGTTCCGTTCCCGTTGGGATCGAGGCGAGCAGACAGAACTGGTGGTCGTGCTGCACTCCGAGGCCCGAGACCTCAATGGCTTGCCATACGACCTGCTCCAGGCTGGTCGTCGGCTGTCGTTCAGTTTGGGCGAGATTTTCCCCAACCTGAGCTATCCAGTTGTGGCCGCCTTGGACCGACGAGACTTGGACGCGCTGGACAATGCCCAAGAGCAGGACACGCCCGATGTGCTGGGAGACAACGCGACCATAAAATTTGTCCTGCGGCATGTCTTCGATATTACACCTGAACTCATCAAAGACCCATCCGATTTGTTGCGCGTGCTGCTGCGCCGCCACCACCGAGAACAGCGGATTCCGTCCTTGTTAGACGAGCGATTGGTCCAGTTGCTCCGCCAGCAGCATGGATTTGAAGACTGGCCCCTCGAAACGATCGTTTCAGACCGACAGGCATTTTTCGCTTTTCTCCAGGAACGCTGGCCCCTTTTTCTCGACCGGGCAGCGAGCGAAGAAGGTCTCGGCGTTCGGGAGCGCACGGAACCTTATGCTTTAGAGTTTTCCGGCCCTACAGATTTGCCATTCGATCACGACGATATTCGTATCTATATCGACAACCTGTTTCTCGAAGGGCTACTCGAAGCCGTTCCATACGAACAGGCCGAATCGTTGTCAAAGCCTTGGCTCGTTATTGGCATCCGAAGGGATGAGCAGGCGGACCGAGAGCGCCGCGTGGATGGCCTTCTCTGCACTTTGGACTCCACTATTCCGCAAGAGGATGCACGACACGACGATTGGTTCCACTTTGCCAAGACTTGGGCCGAACTAGTGGCCTTGTCTCTGGAATCGGATGCGAAGCTGCCAGAGCCTGTATATCGAAAGATGGAGACATTGCAAGCACGAATTGACGATGCACTTGTGTCCTGGCTGGCAAATCGCTATGCAGGATTGAGCAGTCTGCCGCCAGTTCCGCCGGTCATGCTGCATCACATTCCCCGTTTCCTTGCTAGGCATGTCAAGGATGCCAAGGAACACAAGGTGGCTTTCGTTCTAGTAGATGGCCTTTCGCTAGATCAGTGGATCGTCACCCGCAAGGAGCTTGCCAAGCAACGCCCCGAATATCGTTTCCGAGAGCACGCTGTGTTCACT
>MKWU01005429.1_pt1 | contig 13897 bp, 13 predicted proteins | sample 809101 | NCBI WGS metagenome assembly MKWU01 (sample SAMN05860141, study PRJNA318959) | sponge metagenome | host: Aplysina aerophoba | place: Slovenia: Piran, Adriatic Sea, Gulf of Piran | collected 2013-05-07 | reverse complement strand
CCTCGGCGTAGCGGCGGGCCCGGGGGGACGCATCGAGCATCTCGGCGATCTCCGCCCCGGCGTCGACGATCTCGCGGGCCCAGTCGAAGATGGGCACCTCGGACCCCGCCCGCCGCAGCCGCAGCGCCGGATCGCGCCCGCGCACCGCGACGAGGCGCTGGTTCTCCTCGCTCTCCTCGCGTTCCCGCGGCGACAGCGGTGGACTCGAGTCGAGCGCACAGTGGATCAGGAACGCCTCCATGAACCGCATCGCGCCCTCGTCGATGCCGACCGGCGAGAACGGGTCGACGTCGAGCGCCCGGATCTCGACGTAGCGCACGCCGCGGCGCTGCAGCGCCATTGTCGGCTTCTCCCCGGAACGCGCGATCTGCTTCGGGCGAACGAAGCTGTAGTACTCGTTCTCGATCTGGAGGAGGTTCGCGTTGAGCTGCCGGTGCTCGCCCTCGGCGACGACCCCGAGCTCCTCGTACGGCGGGTGCGCGGCCTCGGTCGCCCCGTGCAGCGTGCGGATGTAGTCGGCGGGAGAGTCGTAGGAGATCCCGAGCTGTCTCTGCGAACTGTTCTTGTAGCCGATGTCGCTCATGCGCAGCGAGGTGCCGAACGGCTCGTAGAGCGTGCCCCTTCCGAACTCGGAGAACGCATGCGCCGCGGTGCCGAGGAAGGAACGGCAGATCGCCGGCGACGACCCGAACAGCAACGGCACGAGCCATCCGCGACGGTGGAAATTGCGTACCAGGGCGAAGTACCGCTCGGAGGCGAACGCCTCGAGGCGCCCGCCTTCGTACCTCTGCGTCTCGCGGAACGCGGCCCAGAACGGCCTCGGCAGGGAGAAGTTGAAGTGCACGCCGGAGATGATCTGCATCACCCGGCCGTACCGATGGCTCAGCCCGCGCCGGTACACGTGCTTCATCGTGCCCACGTTGGAGCTGCCATAGTGCGCGATGGGTATGGAGCGGTCGCCGGTGACCATGCACGGCATGCTCGTCGCCCACAGCACTTCGTCGCCGATCAGCGGGTAGGTGAACTGGTGGAGGTGCCGGAGGCTGCGGGCCGTCTCGCGCACGCCGCGGTAGGCAGGAGTCACGAACTCCAGGAGCGCCTCGGAGAAATCGGTGGTGATGGTGGAGTGGGTGAGGGCGGAGCCGAGCGCCTCCGGGTGAGGCCGCTGGGAGATGTAGCCGGCGCGATCGACGCGCAGACTTTCCTTCTCGATTCCCACCCGCCTTCCTGCGAACGGGGACGGCCCGAGCGCCTGGACGAGGTTGCGCAGGCGCTGCTGCACGGCGCTGGACAAGTCGAGATCCTCCGTGGTGGCCGGCTGTCGGAACAGCGAGCGCGGATTCTGCGCGATCTCGGTGCCGATTGCATCGGCAACCCGATGGCGTCCGATCCACGCCCGCGCCCACAGGTCGGCTCGGCCAGGCGCGTACGCCGATGTCATGACCCGAGCCGGGCGGCATTCGATGCGTGGTCGCACCTGGCTCATCCGACCGACGGAGCTCCCGCCGGCTCGGAGGCCGTGGAGGTCTTCGACGCCTTGTCTCCCGATCCATTCCCGCAGGGACCGGTCACGGATGCGAGCGCGCGAGCGGGCGGGCGGGGTTACGGGGTGCTGGTGATTTCGTAGATGCTCAGAAAGCCGCCTGCCGCCGACTGGTACACCAGCCTGACGTGTTCCGGTGGGTCGCGCTCGAGGGAGGAGCTGAAGGGCAGCAGCCGGACCAGCAGGGAATCCTCGAAGGCCTGCTCCATCACCCTCCAGGCGCGCACCGTGAATCCGCGGGCAGGCTGGACGAGATAGCTGCCGGTTCCCCCGGCATGCCCGGCCCATGCGTTGACCGACGCGACCACCCCGTGGATGTCGCCTTCCGACGAGAACACGCGGGTCTCCAGGGGAATGCCGCGGCCGGCGAGGAAGGACATCTCCTGAATGTGCGCGAGATCGTCGGTGGAGACGAGCAGGAACATGGAGCCGTTCTCGCCGCTCCAGGCGCAGTCGGCGATCCCCGCAAGCCCCTCGTCGACCCGCTTCAGCAAGTGCCGGCTGAGGCACGCCAGCGAGTCGTCCGGCAGGAAGGCGCCGGCGACGTTCCGCCACAGCTCCCTCTGCTCGCCTCGCGAATAGCTGCCGGCGTCCGGATACCGCGGGCGGCCGTGACGTCCGGTATGGAGGTGAAGCCGCTGCATGTTGTCCCACCAGCCGACGAACATCGCGTGATCGTCGGTGTGCCGCGCAACGACTCGGCCCAGGTCGTTCCAGGCCCGGCGTCTGAACTGGTACGGATCGGGTCCGGACACGGGACTGGCCGTCGACCCCTCGTCCGACAGGTGGACGATGGCGTGGCGCGTGGCTCCGTCCGCGTCCCGATACCGGGCCACGTCAAGATCGTAGGAGAGCAAGGTGCCCAGGGAAATCGTGTAGCGGGATACCGCGTCGATTGGAAACCGGGTGTCGAACGATTCGTGGTGGCGTTCGTCGAGCGCGATGCTCCGTTCCTCGAATCGGAGGGTGGCCGAGGATGTCTCCTCGGCGGCGGCGGTGCACGGACCCCAACCCCAGGTCAGTGCGCCGAACGCGATGCCTGCCGCGACGATCTTCATGTGGACGCTCGTGAAGGAAGGTGCGATTCGGCCACCGCGCGTGCACGCGGCGTCGAATCGAATTCAGGCGGTCTGAATGCGCAGCCGCCGGAGCAGGGTCTGCAGAATCCCGCGCCGCACCGTCGCGGGTTCGTCGTCGAGCACGACCCGAAAGCCGAGGTTCGCAGGAGGATAGCCGACCGAGCATCCGCCGATGGGTACCTGCCGAATGAACTCGGACTGCCAGGTCTTGTGCTTGCCGGCAAGGATCCGGACTCCGCCGCAGTTCTTCGGTGTGCGTTCGCCGCCCTCGGCTGCGGCGTCGCGCCAGCACGAATCGGTCCACTCCCACACGTTGCCGTCCAGATCGTGGATGCCCTGGCGGTTTGCGCCGAAGTGGCCGGCGGGCTCCGTGGCTCGCTTCTCGCGATTCGCGAAATTCCCGTAGTTCGCAGCCCAGGCGAGGCGCGGATCGTCCCAGAGCTTCCTGACCTCCAGCACCACGACGTCCCGCGCCAGAAAATCCCACTCCCGCTCCATCGGGAGGCGGAACTCCCGACCGGTCGTCGCCGACAGCCATCGCACATATTGCTGGACGTCCAGCCAACTCACGCCCGTGACCGGATGATCATCGCTCTGCCCGGGACGCCGGCGTGGCGTGAAGGAACATCCTCCGTCGGCGGCGCAACGGTCCCAGTCGGCGATGGTCACCTCGAACTTCGCGACGTGAATGGTGCGGGCGGCCCCGGACCCATCGACGGTCCCGTCCAGCACGACCGGGACGAGCTCCGGCGCCACCGCGGCGGCGGCACCGGCGCCATCCGCTGCCGATGCGGCTTGGCCCAGCAGCCAGGAGGCTGCCGAGCCGACACCGAATGCGAGGACGCCGGCCAGGAGGCAAAGCGAAAGGTAGCGCCTCGTCTTCATCTTCGGAATGCCTCGCGGGCTCCGAACCCGGCCGGCGTCTCCGTACGGACCTCAGGCCATCGGGCCGGGCTTCTTCACCTGCTTCATCAGGTTGTCGTCCCACGCGCCGTCGACGACGACGTGCGACGCCGCACCAAGCTGAACCGCTTCGATGAGGTTGTGGTTCAGGTACGCGTACACGCCGGGCTGATGGAACGTGTACATCGCGGCCCCCGCCGACCCGCCCCGGATGAACCAGGTCTCCAGCCCGGTGGCCGGCACGTCGGCGAACGAGCCCGTCTCCCACACGTAGTCGCCGTGCCCGCCGATCAGGTGCGGACGCGAGTCCCGGTTGGCCTGGGAGTGAATGAACAGCACGGTCTCGCCCACGTTCGCCTTCATGGCGTTGTCGCCCGTCAGGTCGCCGACCTTGCCGTTGAGCACAACGTGGGTGGGCGTCAGGCTCTGCATGAGGGGAAGGGCGTCGGCAAGGTTCTGCATGGGTGCGTCGTAGACCTTCCAGTTTCCGTTCTCGTCCTTCGGGATGTAGAAGTCCTGCTCCCCGACGTAGTAGACCCGGTCGTACCGGAGCGGGTTGCCCTTGCCGTCGGTCAGGCCCTCGCGCGGCAGCACCATGACGGTGCCGCTCATTCCGTGCACCACGTGATAGGGAATCATCACGCCGCCGGGGGCGCAGTGATAGACGAACACGCCCGGCTTGGTCGCCTTGAAGCGCAGCACCGTCTCCTCGCCGGGCAGGACGTGGGTCAGCCCTCCGCCGCCCAGCGCGCCGGTGGAAGCGTGGAAATCGATGTTGTGCTCGGTGACGGAGGCCGACGGGTTCTTGAGCGTCAGCTCGACGTAGTCGTCCTGATGGCAGACGACGAGCGGGCCGGGAACCGTGCCGTTGTACGTCATGGCCCACACCTCCGCGCCGGTGTCGTCCACCTGCCAGCGGACCTCGTCGCACGTCATGGTGATCTCGACCACCTTCGGGCCGCCGGACGCGACCTGCTCGTGCTCGGGCGCGAAGGGCGGTGCGACGAGCTCCTGCTTGACCCGCGGCAGCGCCGCGATCTCCTCCTCGCTCATCGACGACGCCTTGGCGGCTGCGCCGGTGCCGGAGTCTTCGGAATACGCCATCGCGACCTGGTTCCCCGCCAGGGCAAACGCCCCGAACGCGGTGGCCGTCGATGCGGTCGATACCTTCAGGAAGTCACGTCGAGGAAGCTCATGTTTCTTGTCTGGCATCGTTGTCCCATCCCTTGTCGAAGTTACGGAAAACCGAAGCGCGTGCGTCCCGGTGCCGGGCGATGCGCTTCAGTTCTGGCTCTTCAGCATCTCTACCTCTTTCCTCAGGGCATCCATTTCCCGAATACGGGTGTTCTCGTTCTGGATCTCGGTGTAGCGCTTGAGCAGCTCCGACCACCCTTCGGTGTAGGTGAATCCACCCGGATTCATGTGGAACAGGCCCTTGTAGTGCTTGATCAGGTCGTGCTCCCACATGTCCGCGTGGATCCGATCGACCAGCGAAGGGTTGTTGTCCTTCGCCCAGAACAGGGCGAAGAACGCGCCGGGCGCGTCCGCTTCCGGCGCGGGCGGGGCGGGGCGGTTGTCCTTTTGCCCGACCATCAGCCCGTCGTCGTAGAGCGCCTGGACGATCTTCTTCGCCTCCTGCTCCACCTCGAGACCCTGGATGGTTCCCTTGTCCGCAGTGTCCAGCCAGTCTCTGGCAAACCGGGCGGAATGGCAATTCGAGCAGGTACGTACCCAGGAGTCCTTGCGCTCCTCGAACCACGGGTGCCCGAGGTTGTCGGCGATGGCCGGAGTCGGGTTGAATCCCCAGCGCACCTTGCGCACGAGATTGTGAGTGAACTCGCCCTCGAACTCGGCGTGACACCACACACAGGTCGGCGCGGTGTAGCCGCCCTTCGTCATCGCGTCCTTCAGGGGCACCTCGAAGTCCCAGTTCATTTTGCCGGTGGTCGCGTAGATGACCCCGTGTTTCGACAGCATGTAGTTCTCCCACTCGTTGTGGTCGACGCCGTTGTGGCAGGTCGCGCAGGCCTCGGGCATGCGGGCCTCGGCGGCGGAGAAGCTGTGCCGGGTATGGCAGCCGTCGCACTTGTTCTGCTGGTAGTGGCACATGTCGCAGCCTTGCGCCACCTCGCGCTGCGGCATCGCCGCCCATACCGCGGTGTGCCCGTTGGCCTTCCCGTCCACGGCGTGGGAGGGGGGGGCCCTGCGGCCACGTCTGCTCCTTTTCGCTTTCCGCCTCGGCGAACTGCTGGAGGTGACACTCCCCGCAGGCGGCGCGGTCCGGCATCCTCAGCTCCGTGTGGTGCTCGAGCGCGTCCATCCCCACGCCGCCGTGACAGTCGATGCAGCCGGCTTCGTCGAGCTGCTCGCCAGGCTGCAGGACGCCCCGGGATGCGAGGTGCGCTTCGATGCGCTCGAGCTCGGCCTTCTTGTAGAAGCGGGAGTCGTCCGGGTCCAGATTTCGGATGCCGTCGAGATTGCCGTGCGCGCTGTTCCTCCACGCGTGCACCCATCCGGGAGTCATCCCCAGGTGGCAGTCAACGCACTGTTGCCGGGTGAACTTCCCCTGGATGGTGTCTGGCGGCGTGTAGAAATCGATCGGATTCCAGTACTTCTGGATGGCGATCGGCTCCCACAGGTCTCCGAAGTCGCCCTTGCCGGGGTGATCGGCGTAGTACTTGTCCCGGAGCTGATCGAAGTCCGCCTCGGCGGCAAGAGCGCCGGTGCTCGCGCCCGATGCGACGACCAGGCACGCGGCAGCGCACCCCAGTGCCCATCCAAATCCGATCTTCATGGTCGAGCCCTCCATCGCTGCGCGACTCGCGCGTGGATCAGGGGTTGGGTCAATGCGAAGAGGTCCAGGATTGCCGGCCTGGCTGTCGGCGATTCGCCTCTTCGAATTGACGCAGTCGGAACCGCCGCATGCTGGGCGGCTGCCGGTTCATGGCACGGCCGTCGGTCCGCAGCCCAGCGAACCACATCCCCTCGACGAGACTGCATGCCCGGGGACGCTGGCACGCACATTCCGCCTGCGACCGAATACGATCCGGCACACGAAAGCCGGGGCGTTCCGTCGGGTGCACAAATTTCTGGGGAAGGGATTCTGCGTCCCGGCAGCGCGCCACCGCACACTGGCGGTACGCCGGAATCGCCGATCGGCTCACTGTGGCTGACAGGTCCGGGCATCGGTCGCATCCGCTGCCGGGTCGGGCGTCGAAGTCCTCGCGCGAGATACGCGCGAATCTGGGGCGTTCGGCGCCGGAAAACGATGCAGATCCCGGCAGAGAGTTTGATGATTAACCTATGGCACCTGTAGTCTCATGTCACGAGTGAACCGGCTGGTGAGGACGTTACATTATGGTTTGGCGTGGTCCCGGCCTGCTGGCGGGCGATGCATGACGATCCCGATGCTTCGGCGTCGCATGGCGGACCGGCGTCCGACTGAAGGACCGTCGCGAACTTCAATGGTGAGATCGTTGCCTCATGAATGATGCAGCTTCGCTGTCGTCGGGTCGGGAGCACCACGACAACGTGCCCGTCGCCGTGCAGGTCGAGAATGTCCTCGGGTGCAAGTGGTCGATCCAGCTTCTTCAGCTCGTGGCGCAGGGGTGCTCGCGGCCGAGCGCAATTCTCCGGGCCTGTCCCGGACTCTCGGCCAAGGTGATGAACGAACGCTGGCGGATGATGATCCGGTTCGGAATCGTGCGCCGCACGGTTTTCGGAGACCGTCCTCCGATCCAGGTGGAGTACGCGCTGACCGCTTTCGGCCAGCGGTTCATCCGGATCCTCGACGAAGTGCGAGGGCTGCAGGAGGATCTCGACAACGGGATCATCCCGACATGTCCCGAACTGCAACACGACGGAGACGGAGGGCTCTGACTGCCGGAGGCTTGTACTAGCCCGCGAATCGGTGAAGTTCGCGGGCTAGGTATCCGTGTCGAGGAAGCGGCGGAGACGTTCGCGTTCCTCCGCCACAAGCGGCGCCACCGGAGTGCGCCGGCGCCGGCGCAGGTGGATCGCCAGCACCGTCAACCCGATCGCGGCAAGCAGGAACGGGCCCGCCCACAACAGCATCGTGCCGCCCCGCACGGGTGGGCGGTAGAGCACGAAATCCCCGTAGCGGGCGACCATGAACCCGGCGATCTCGTCCTCGTTCCGGCCGTCCTCGACCATGCGGTACACCTCGCGGCGCAGGTCCGAAGCGAGGTCGGCGTTCGACTCCGCGATGGTCTGGTTCTGGCATACGAGACACCGGAGCTCGTCGACCAGCGCGCGATAGCGCTGCTCGTGCTCGGGAGTCGAGAAGCCGCGAGGCTCGAATACGGTCCGCGCGTGCGCGGTGGCGGTCACGAAGACGATCGCGGCGATGAGCGCCAGGATGCGCATGCCGCCCGTTCAGCCCCAGGCTTGGGCCCTGTCCCCGGCAGACGGCGCCCCCACCGGTCGGGGCGAAGGCCGGTACCGCCGATCGGCGGCGGCGAGCAGCCCGCCGAGCGCCATCATGATCGGTCCGAGCCAGATCCACCGCACGAGCGGCTTGTACTGGACACGCATCGTCCACGCCCCCTCCGTTCCCACCGGCTCACCGAGCGCTACGTAGAGATCGCGCGTGAACCCGGGCTCGACCGCCGCCTCGGTCATCGGCTCCTCCTGCGCGAGATACGTGCGCTTCTCGGGATGGAGCACGGAGTACGGCTCACCGTCGCGCAGCACCTGCACCGTGCCGCGCACCGCGCGGTAGTTCGGGCCGAGGTGCGCGGCCACTCCGTCGAACCGGAACGAGTAGCCGGAGACCTCGACGCTCTCGCCGGGAGCGAGCCGCACGTCCCGCTCCACGCCCGCGCCGGTGGTCCAGGTGACGCCGGCGATGAACACCCCGGCACCGAGGTGGGCGAGGCTCATCCCGGCGAAGCCGCGTCCGAGTGCGCGCCGTACCGATGCCCCTTGCCGGTGCCGGAGGCGGTCCCGCAGCCCCAGCGCCACGCCCGCGGCAATCCACAGCGCGAATCCGGTGCCTGCCGCCATCGCCCATGACGCCGGCGTGCCGAACGCCAGTGCAAGGGATGCGAGAACGACCACCGCGAACGGCAACCTGACCCTCGCCCACAACCGCCGCCATCCGTCCCGCTTCCACCGGGAGAGCGGTGCGAACCCGAGCAACGCGGCCAGCGGCAGCATCAGCGGCACGAACACCGCGTCGAAGTAGGGCGGTCCGACGGAGATCTTCCCGGCGTCGATCGCGTCGAGCAGCAGGGGATAGAGCGTGCCGAGGAGCACGGTCGCCGAGGTGGCCACGAGGAGCACGTTGTTGGCGAGCAGGAACGTCTCGCGCGAGCACACGTCGAAGTCGCCGCCGCCGGCGAGCCGCGCCGCGCGCCAGGCGTAGAGCGCGAGCGCGGTGCCGATCACGAGGGTGAGGAAGGCGAGGATGAACAGCCCGCGCGCCGGATCGGTGGCGAACGCGTGGACCGAGACCAGCACGCCCGAGCGCACGAGGAAGGCGCCGAGCAGGCTCAGGGAGAACCCGGAGATCGCGAGCAGCAGCGTCCAGGCGCGGAACGCGCCGCGCTGCTCCGTCACCGCGAGCGAATGAATCAGCGCGGTCGCGACCAGCCACGGCATGAACGACGCGTTCTCGACGGGGTCCCAGAACCACCATCCGCCCCAGCCGAGCTCGCTGTACGCCCACCAGCTCCCGAGCATGATTCCACCCGTGAGGAACGCCCAGGCGATGGTGGTCCACGGCCGGGTCCAGCGCGTCCACGCGAGGTCGATACGTCCCTCGATCAGGGCGGCGACCGCGAAGGCGAACGGCACCACGAGGCCCACGTAGCCCATGTAGAGCATCGGTGGATGCGCGGCCATGCCGGGATCCTGGAGAAGCGGATTGAGGTCGCGTCCCTCCAGCGGCGCGGGCAGCAGCCGCTCGAACGGGTTCGAGGTGAGCAGCAGGAAGAGCTGAAATCCGACGCTGACCAGCGCGATCACCGCGAGCACGCGCGCCCGGAACACGGCGGGCAGGGAGGTGCTGAACGTCGCCACCGCGAAGCCCCAGCCCGCGAGGACGGTCGCCCACAGGAGCATCGAGCCTTCGTGGGCGCCCCACACCGCGGAGATCTTGTAGACAAGCGGCAGCGCGGTGTTGGAGTTCTGCGCGACGTAGGAGAAGCTGAAGTCGGAGACGACGAAGACCTGGGTCAGGCAGAGATAGGAGATGCCCATCAGGAGGAACTGCGCCCGTGCCGCGGAGACGCCCACCGCCATCCATGCCGGAACCCGGCGCCACGCGCCGAGCAGCGGCACGACGCCCTGGATGGACGCGACCAGGAAGGCGAGGATCAGCGCGAGATGACCGAGCTCGCCGATCATTGCCGTCCTCCCGCGTGGGGAGCCATCTTTCCGCCCTGCCGTGCAATTTCCATGGCCTCGGCGACCTCCGGGGGCATGTAGTTCTCGTCGTGCTTGGCGAGGACCTCCTCGGCCCGGAGCCTGCTGCCCGATTCCAGGACTCCCGAAGCCACGATGCCTTGTCCCTCGCGGAAGAGGTCGGGAAGGATGCCGGCGTAGCTCACGTCGACCGTCTCCGCCCCGTCGGTGAGGGAGAACGAGATCTCCAGCCCCTGCCCGCGCTGCACGCTCCCGTCGACGACCAGACCGCCGACCCGGATGCTCGGTCCGCTCGGCGCCTCGCCGGCCCTGATCTGGCTCGGGCTGTAGAAGTAGAGCATGTTCTCGCCCATCGCGGCGATGACCAGACCGGTGGCCGCGGTGACACCGGCGACCAGCAGGGCCACGAAGATCATCCGCTGTCGCCTACGGTTCATCGCCGCGGCGGTCCATGAGGCCGGCGTCGCTCGCGAGCGCGAGAGTCACACGGCGATGCCTGAGCGTCGGGACGACGAAATTGAGCGCGAGCACCACCAGCACGATGGCGTACGCCCACCAGACGTAGAAGGCGTATCCGCCCATCCGGAAGAAATCGACGACGGATTCGGGCATGGTCAGTCAGACTCGGGTCGCCCGGCCAGCTCCCGCACCCAGCCGGCGTTGCGTTCACGCTCCAGCACCGCGGAGCGCGCGCGATGCAGAAGCACCGTAATGTAGAAGAGTTTGAACGATACCGCCATCAGCAGCAACGGAACCAGCATCGAGACGTGGATCGACGGCGCGGAGAGCTTCGTCACCGTCGGTCCCTGGTGCAGCGTGTGCCACCACTCCACCGAGTAGTGGATGATGGGAATGTTCACAACGCCGACGATCGCGAACAGTCCCGCGGCGCGGCCCGCCGTGCGCTGGTCCTCGATGGCCGCGTACAGCCCCATCACGCCGAAGTACAGGAATAGCAGGACGAGCTCGGAGGTGAGGCGCGCGTCCCACACCCAGTACGTCCCCCACATCGGCTTTCCCCACACCGCACCGGTGCCCACCCCCAGTCCGTCCCCCACATCGGCTTGCCCCACAGAGAGCCGGTGACCAGCGCGAGGAAGGTGAACGACGCGCCGACCGGCGCGCTCTCGATAGCGACGATCTCGGCAAGCTTGATCCGCCAGATCAGGGCGACGGTACTGGCGCCGGCCATCACCACGTAGATGAACATGGACATCCATGCGCTCGGCACGTGCACGAAGATGATCCGATAGCTGTCGCCCTGCTGGTAGTCGGGCGGCGCCGCGACGAGGCCGCCGTAGAGCCCGCCGGCCATCAGTCCCAGGCAGATCCAGCCGAGCCACGGCGCGATCGTCCCGGCCAGCCGGTAGAAGTGCGGCGGCGACGCGAAGCGGTGAAGGAAGGCCCACATCCGGTTTCGGTCCGTATCAGCTCAGGCTGATTCTAAGCGCTGCCGCTGCCGCGAGCGGTGCGAGTGTGAACGACAGCGCGGCCAGCGCCCCCAGCAGGTAGAGCTGTCCGACCACCGGCAGTCCGCCGCCGGCGGCGGACACCGCGCTCGCCGCGAAGACGAGCACGGGAATATAGAGGGGCAGGACCAGGAGGGACAACAGCATCCCGCCGCGCCGCAGCCCGACCGTCAGCGCGACGCCGATGGCGCCGACGGCGCTGAGAGTGGGTGTCCCGAGCACCAGCGTCGCGAGCAGCACGGCGAGACTGTTCGCCGGCAGCCCGAGAAGCAGCGCAATCAGCGGAGCCGCCACCACCAGCGGCAGGCCGGTCACGAGCCAGTGCGCGAGGATCTTCGCCAGCACGATGAGCGGCAGAGGCTGCGGGCTGATCAGCATGAGTTCGAGGGAGCCGTCCTCGAAGTCGGACCGGAACATTCCCTCCAGCGAAAGAAGGGTGGCGAGCAGCGCCCCGATCCAGAACACGCCCGGCGCGATGAGCTCGAGCGTCTCGCGGCGCGGGCTCAGCCCGAGCGGAACGAGCGCGACGACGATGAGGAAGAACAGCAGCGGATTGGCCACCTCCGCCCGGTGGCGCATCGCCAGGAGCAGGTCCCGGCGCACGATGGCGACGAACGCGCTCATGCGCCCGCATCGATGGGGACGAGCCTGGGGGTCACCCTGCCGAGCGCCACCGGATGATGGCTGGTGATGATTGCCGCACCGCCGGCCTGGACGTGCTCGTGCAGCATTGCGTCGGCGGTCGCCACCCCGCCTGCATCGAGTGCGGTAAAGGGCTCGTCGAGGACCCAGAGCAGGCTTGCGCAGGTGAGCAGACGGGCAAGCGCCACGCGTTGGCGCTGACCGGCGGACAGGGTGCGCACCGGAAGCCGGCCGAACTCCTCGATATCGAGACGAGCGAGAGCCGAGTCCACCGTCGTTGTGGTCGAGGCCGCGCCGAGCGCGATGGCGACCTCCAGGTTCTCGCGCGGCGTCAGATCGAGCTTCACGCCGCCGGCATGGCCGATGTACTGGATCTCCGCCCGCAGCTCCGGAGCCCCGGGGGCCACCTCGCAGCCCCTCCAGCGGATGCGTCCGGCGGAGGCCGGCTGGAGACCGCAGAGCACGCGCAGGAGCGTCGTCTTGCCGCTTCCGTTCGCCCCGAGTACCTGGACCACCTCTCCGGCCGAGACGCGCAGCGCGAGGTCGCCGAACAGCATCCGGTGGCTGCGCGAGCACGACAGGCCGACGGTCTCCAGGAGCGGGTTGCTGGCACTGCGGAGATCCGTCGGCGGCACGGGGAGGTCCCTGGTTCGGCTCGAACCGGCCGGCGCGGATTATACGCACCGGGCGCGGCCGCGCGGCGCGCCGTCACCGGCTGTGCGCCACGCCAGGTCGATATCCGCCGCGCCGACGGTCTGTTGCGTGTCGACGGATGCTGTTGTAGAGAAGGTGGCGAGACGGGCGTTTGCGTGCTCGAACGGGGCGACCCGGATTCGCCCGGACGCGCCCATTGGCGGAACTGAACCAGGAGACGTGCATGCCACGGTCACGGCACGGCGCCGGTCGCACAATCAATCGGCCGCGAACAGGCGTTCGCGGGTCACCGCCACCACCGAGCCGGCGGCGGAGCGTGACGTGACAGAGCGTCACTTCGACTTTCTCGCCATCGGCGGCGGCAGCGGCGGCATTGCCGCAGCGGTCAGGGCCGCGAGCCACGGTGCGCGCGCCGCCGTCGTCGAGCACGGGCGGCTCGGCGGCACCTGCGTCAACGTCGGCTGCGTCCCGAAGAAGCTGATGTGGTATGCGGCGTCTCTCGGCCACACCGTCGACGAGTACGCGGGGTACGGGTTCGACGTATCCCGGGAGGGGTTCAACTGGCCGGTGCTCAAGCGTGCCCGCGATACCTACGTCGAGCGGCTGAACGAAATCTATGCACGCCGCCTGGAAACCGAGGGGATCGAGCGCTACCGGGGCACCGCCCGTTTCGTCGGCACGCGCACCGTGGCGATCGGCGACACGCAGTTGTCCGCCGACCACGTGGCGATCGCGACCGGGGGTCTGCCGATGGTGCCTCCCACGCCGGGGGCGGAGCTCGGCATCACGTCGGACGGATTCTTCGAGCTCGGGGAGCAGCCGGGCCGGGTGATCGTGGCCGGCAGCGGGTACATCGCAGTCGAGCTCGCCGGCGTGCTCCGGGCCCTCGGGAGCGAAGTCACCATGGTGCTGCGGCGCGACCGGGTACTGCGCGCCTTCGACGAGATGATCGGCACCGAGCTCATGACTGCGCTCGAAGCCGACGGGATCGAGATTCGGACCGAGTCGGAGCTGGACAGCATCGAGCGTGACGATTCCCGCAACGCGCTGACGGTGCGAATCTCCGACGGTACGTCGATCGAGGCGGTGGACTCGGTCCTGTGGGCCATCGGGCGGCAGCCCAACGTCGCCGGCCTCGACCTGGCGGCCGCCGGCGTGGAGACGGCGCGCGGCGGTGCGATACTCACCGACGAGTTCCAGCGGACATCGGCGGAAGGGGT
>MKWU01005428.1_pt1 | contig 13899 bp, 10 predicted proteins | sample 809101 | NCBI WGS metagenome assembly MKWU01 (sample SAMN05860141, study PRJNA318959) | sponge metagenome | host: Aplysina aerophoba | place: Slovenia: Piran, Adriatic Sea, Gulf of Piran | collected 2013-05-07 | reverse complement strand
TGCGCAGGCCAAGGCATGTGCCGCGCCCGGGAAGACCGGCAACTGAAGCAGGACACTGCTCGCAACAGGCTGCCAGCCGGCCCAACATCAATTGAACTCCACATCGACGCGCGCCTTTTTCGATTGGGGAGATCTCCGGCAGCTGGTCCGGCGGATGCATTGGATCGATCATTCTGAGATCGCCTCCGCTTGACTGAAGGGGTTCGCCTTCCTCACGGAGCTGGACCCTGCGGAGGCGAAACTCGGCGCCGACCCTCAACAGTGCGATCACACCTTGTGGAAAGCCCTTCGTGACGATCTCCAGGTCAGCCGGCATTGAACGAAGGCGTTCCGCGCAGTTGACCTTCGGAAGCTCGTGCTCCTGTTGCGGATGCCTTGCCTCTCCGCCCGCGGATACGAGTGCGAGGACGCACTGGCCTGTTGACGATCTCTGTTTGGCATTGATCAATTCAATGGTCCGTTGCCAGATCGAAGCGGCTGCGTTCCGTCATGATCGGGGAGTTTGCTGATGCCCGGGAATGCGGTGGGCGAAGCTACGGGGCATGCCGTCAGTCGTTGAGGAGGCACTGGGTTGTGAGCGCCCGAGTGATCGCTTCGCCGCGTCCGGACAGGTGCCGTGCCGGGCAAAGCCGCAGCCGCCGCCGAATGGCATGCATTGGACCAACTGACCATCATGGCGATTTGCGGAGCTTGACCGTGCCTTGAAGTTCCCAAAGACAGCATCCACAGAATCCCGTGGCGCATACACCTAGGGACTGCCGGGAATTCTCGCGAAAGGGGAGCGTGAACCCCATCCAAGCTTCCTGCCGACAAGTCGCACGACATGCCGTGTGCAAGCTCCTAAACGAGCGGCGCCAATTCAGCCAATTCCCGCTTGAACGGCACCGCATCGCCAATCGGTGGCGCATCAAGCTCCTCGGCATATCTGCGCCCGGCATATACGGCGTGGGCAATTGTCGCTGGTGCCTCCGCATCGCCGAAAACGGCAACACTTTCAATTCCGGCATCGGCCCACTCCTCACTCCGGGCCCTGAGTTCATCGTACAGTTCGTTGACGGGACTTCGCGACGTGACAAGTGCAGTGACATCCGTAGCCAACCTTGCTTCCGCACCGGTGAACATGCAGGAAAGTACTGCATGATCCTCGTCGACCGACATGAGATTCTTACTCAGGTGGATCTTGACGCCCATCGTCAAGAGACGCTTGTGGATCTCGAACTGTTCCATGGTGTTCTTGGTCCAACTCGACACCTCGGTCGCCGGAGTAACGTAGTTCACGGAGCATCCGCGCCTGCGGAGCGCTTCCGCCAGCACTCCCGCCATGTAGTAGTGGTCATCGTCCCATACCAGAACTGACTTGCCGTCGGGAAAATTGCCGTCCATGAGATCGTCGGGCGTGGCGATCCGGGTTCCAGGAGCCATTGCTATCGGCGTTGTCCACTGGTGGCCAACGCCGTCGCGTCGCCACCTTGACCCGGTGGCGATGGCAATCCGCGGAAATTCGCCTTCCAGCAAAAAGTTGGCATCCAGTTCGGACTCGAGATAGACTTCGACGCTGGGAAGCTTGTGGAGTTGCTGCACTCTGTAATCTCTTACCCTGCTCCACGCTTCAAGTCCGGGAAGCTTGCATTCCCGGGACACCCGGCCACCCAGTTCCCGCGTTGCCTCCGCAAGGGTGACCTCATACCGGCGCTTTCCGAGCGCCTGCGCAGCCTCCAGTCCAGCCGGTCCGGCTCCGACAAGAAGCACTGGCTTGTCCGACTCGCGTTTGCGAATGTATTCTGGATGCCACCCCTTGCGCCATTCCTCTCCCATCGTCGGATTCTGGGTACAGCGAATGGGCGACATCGTGAAGTCGCCGGAAACGCAAATGTTGCAGCCAATGCATTCCCGGATGTCGTCCACGTCACCCCGCTCCACCTTGGCCGGCAGGAATGGATCGGCAATGGACGGCCTTGCACATCCAATCAGATCCAGTTTGCCGCTGCGAACGAGAGATGCCATCCGGTCCGGAGAAGTGTAGCGGCCAACACCCACAACCGGACGTGTGGTGAGTTGCTTCAGCCCGTCCAGATGTTCCTCCTGAAACCCTTCCTCGGCAAAACGAGAAGTCTGGCTGTCGTTTTCCCAACCGGCCAGACAGAAATCCCAAAGATCGGGCAGTTCTGCAAGCAGGCCAACCAAGTCCTCGGTTTCAGCCTTCTCAAGCCCTGCGCTGCCCATCAGCTCACTGATCGAAAGCCGACAGGGAACGGCACATGTGTCTCCGACCGCCTCCTTTGTTTCGATCAGGATTTCCTTCAGAATCCTGGCCCGGTTCTCGAGCGTGCCGCCATAGCAGTCGCTGCGGAAATTGTAGCGCCTGGACAAAAAGTGATGGAAAAAACCAAGAGCGTGTCCGGCGTAAAGGTAGACAATGTCGTATCCGGCCTGCTTGCCACGCAATGCTGCCGCCTTGTGCCACCGGCGCAGGTTTCTGATGTCCTCAAGATCCATCGTCCTTGCCGACACCGGATCATAGGTGAAGGACGCAATTGGAAATGCGGTCGGCGCCATGGGAACTTCGCGGCCATAGAAGTTCGGGCCGTTCAGCCCATTGTAGGCCAGCTCGATGCCGGCCAGCGCTTCGTGCTCGTGAATCTTGTCGGCTATGCGAGCCAACATTGGAATGTCGCTGTCGTCCCAGAGGCGAAGCTCAATGAAGGGATTGATGTCGGAAGTGTGATGAATTTCAACCTGTTCAGTGCACACGACGCCCCAGCCGCCCTCGGCCTTGGTTTTCCGAAGCCACGCGTTGGCGGTCGGATCCCTGTATCCGAGACCGTTGCAATGGGGCACTTGATAGAAGCGGTTTCGCGTTACGACAGGGCCGATTTCCAGAGGCTCGAACAAGACGTCGTACCGTGGATCTCTTGCCATTTTTCCTCCAGGCGCTGTGCCAGGCCGCCTTGACGGCGACCTGGCCTTGCACATTGTTTGGTGTCTATTGCTTCAACCTGGTCCAGATTTGATCGTAGACCTTGTCGACTTCGGGGTCGCAGACTTCCACGAACGTGCCTGAAGGAGCGTCCGCGGGCGGCACAGCTTCCGGCTGCGAAAGCAGCTCCTCGTCCAGCAACGCCTCAACTCCGGCGATGCCTGAGCTGTATCGCGCATAGTTGGTTACGGCGGCAGAGTTTTCGGGCTCCAGCAGGAAGTCCAGGAACTTGATTCCACTTGCCCTGTTTGGAGCGTCCTTCAACAGGACGACGTTGTCCATCCACGCAATCATGCCCTCACGAGGGTATGAATACTCGATGTTGGCGCCCTCAGCGCGAGCCTTTGCAGCGAAACCGTTCCAAATCATGCCGACCCACGCTTCACCGGAAACGAGCACTTCCTTGGCGCCGGCGGAATTGAAGGAAGCCCAGTGCTGCTTGGCGCCCTGCACGAGATCGTCCAAAGCCTGCAACTGCTCACGGTCGCTGGTACATTGCGGAATGCCGAGGTGAAGGGAGGCGAGAGCAAGCAGTTCGCCCCGGGAATCGAGTACGTTGATCTTGCCGCGCAACACTTCGGGAGGATCAAACAAGATCGCCGTCGTGCGGATGTCTCCCGTGTAGGCATCACGATTTACGCTGAAATTGGTTGTGCCCCACTGGTACGGAATGGAGTGCTTTCGTCCTGGGTCAAAATCCACGTCAACCCATTGCGGTTGTATGTTTCCGAAATTGGCGAGTTCGCCCGGCATGATTTCGTCCAGCATTCCTTCGCTGATCAGGATCTTGACCATATAGTCGCCAGGAACGGCAACGTCGTAGGATCCAAGCTTGCCGCCCTTCAGCGTAGACAAAAGCGTTTCGTTCGAATCGTAAGTGTCCATGACAACTTCGATTCCAGTTTCCTCGCTGAACTTGTCCAACAATTCCTGCGGAATGTACTCGAACCAGTGGTAGATGGATATTTTTTCCTGTGCAGCGGAAGCTGTAGCAAACAGGACCAGCACAAATGTGCATAGAACTCTTTTCATGTTTGATCTCCTTAGAACGAAGCTGCGCTACTCCCGCCCACCGTGACTGCCTACTCGGCTGAGCAGGTAGGACAGCGTAACGCAAACTATTGAGACTAGCAGCATGATCGTCGACAAAGCCATTATGTTTGGCTTTATGCCCTGCTTGACCGCACCAAAGATGGCCGTTGGCAGAGTTTCGATTCCCGCGCCCTTTACAAAGTTGGTTATGATGAAGTCGTCGAGAGAGACGATGAACGCCAAGAGTAGACCCGCCAGTATTCCCGGCAGCAACATCGGAAAAATAACGTGTCTGAAAAGCTGGCCTCGGCTTGCATAAAGGTCCAGCGCCGCTTCCTCGAAGACCGGCTCGATGCCTCTCAGGCGGGCAGCAATGGGCAGGTAGGCGAAGGGAATGCAAAACACGATGTGGGCAACCAGGATCGATGAGTAGCCAAGCACAAAGCCAATGGCGCTGAAGAATATCAGCGTGGCCACGGCAGTGACGATTTCAGGCACCATTATCGGCATGCTGATGAGCATGAAGCTCAAGTTGCGCCCGCGAAAGGCTCGGCCACGCAGAATTCCGATGGCCGCCGCGGTGGCGATTGTCGTGGAGGTCAGAGACGCCATCACCGCGATGGACAGCGAATTCCAGGCTGCGGTCTTGAACTTGCCGGACTCAATCCCGAAGAACACGTCCCAGTACCAGTGCAAGCTCAAACCCTCCCAGACAATGATCGAAGGCGAGCTGTTGAAACTGTAGATCGCCACTATGATCAGCGGAGCGTACAGTATCGTCAAACACACCATCGTCATCGTCAGGAAGCCGGTATACCGCTTGACGTAGGCGACCTTGCTCATTGTCAAGCCCTCCCCTGACGACCTGTCTGGCGAGCGTAGAAGAACAGCGCAACCAGCACGAGCGAAAGGAGTATCATGGATGCCGCCGAACCGAACGGCCAATTCCCGGCATTGCCATTGAACTGCTCATCGATGAGCGAACCGATCATGAAGTTCTTGGCTCCGCCCAGCATGTCGGGAGCCAGAAAAGCTCCAAGACTGGGCACAAACACCAATATGGAGCCGGCGACAATTCCCGGTGCGACGATTGGCAGCAAGATTTTTCGCAGAACGGTCCATCTGTCGGCATACAGATCCGCCGCAGCTTCCGACAAAGCAAAGTCATAGCGCTCGACGGTTGCAAATATGGGCAGCACCATGAACGGCAAATAGGAATAGAACAGCCCGAGCTGTACGGCAAGACCGGTGTTGACGATTCCAAGCGGCTCGTCGACAACGCCAACAAACAGGAGGAATTCGTTCAACGGTCCACTGTCGCGCAGGAGGAACTTCATCGAAACCGTGCGAATCAACAGGTTGACCCAATAGGGGACCGTGACCAGGAACAGCCAAACAGCCCGCACTCGCCGCGGGCGGGTGGCAATGTAGAAGGCCGTCGGAAATCCAATCACCAAGCACAGGAGGGTGGCCATCCCAGCCTGAAAGATCGACCGGCCGAACACTTCGATGTAGGTCCACTGAATTCTTGGCGGCTCATCGCCGAACAGGCCGCGGTCAAACAGAAACTGGTCGTAGGCAGCCAGGGAAAACTCCCAGATCACTCCGCCCCTGAACTCCTTGGTCAGGAAAGAGAACACCAGAACGAGGCATATGGGTGCGAGCAGGAAAAAGCCGATGACCAGCCAAGCCGGCAATATCAGCCAATACTTCAGCGGGTCGAAGGCGCCTGCCGCCTGACCGTCGTCGCGCCCGATTTCAGTCGCCATCGGCTAGCCACCTAATGGCAGCGGGTTCGATCATTGCCACCACACTTGAACCTGTCGACATCTGCATTGCAGTGTCATCGACATTCTGCATTCTGGCGGTCAAAGTCAGTCCGCCATCGGTACGCAGGACATACTGAGTGTCGGTTCCGAGGTACACGGCGCTCGCCAGTTTGCAGTGCAGCCCAAACGATGAACTTTCCGTAGCCGAAACGACGATCTTTTCTGGCCTGATCAGAACCTGTCCGCTCTCTCCGACGCCGACTGGAACGTTGTCCGTGCACATGACTCTCGACCCGTCCTCAAGCGTCAGCGTTGCGCCGCTGCCCGACTTTTCGTGAACGATCGCGCCAAGCAGATTGGTCTCGCCAATGAAGTTCGCGACAGTGCGGTTGCGAGGATGCTCGTAGATCTCTCGTCCCGGCCCCACCTGTTGAATGACTCCGTCCGACATCACGGCGATGCGGTCGGACATGGACAACGCTTCCTCCTGGTCATGGGTCACGAATATGAACGTGATTCCAGTTTCCTGCTGCAGCTGCTTCAATTCGATTCGCATGGCTTGGCGCAGTTTGAGATCAAGCGCCGAGAGCGGCTCGTCAAGCAGCAGCACTCGCGGGGAAGGCGCAATTGCCCTGACCAAAGCCGCCCGCTGCTGTTGACCCCCGGACAGCTGTGAAGGCCGCTTGTGGGCATGATCCGTCAGCCTGACAAGTTCAAGCATGCGCTCGACAGTCTTCTGCATCTCGCCTTGAGAAGCGCCTTTCATCCGGACTCCGAACCCAACGTTTTCGGCAATCGTCATGTGGGGGAACAGCGCGTAGTTCTGAAAGACGGTGTTGACGGGACGACGGTTGGGGGGAAGGTCCTGCAGATCCTTTCCGAACAGACGCACCTGACCCTGCGTAACTTCCTCAAAGCCCGCAATCAGGCGCAGCAGCGTGGTCTTGCCACATCCGGATGGACCCAGCAGTGTAAAAAACTCGTTGTCGTAAATGGACAGGTGCGCATCTCGGATTGCCGTGAAGCTCCCGAATTTCTTGACAACGTGGCGAAGTTCCACTGCAACAGTGGTTTGGTCTTGAGACATCATCCCGCTAGCTGCAAATCGTTCGTTCCGATCAGGTCGGGCAAAGATGAATAGCGCAGTTTACAAGCGATAATTTGAACTGGAACAGGCATATCTCGCTTACCTGAAAAACAAAACCACGCGAAATCGTTGCATCGTATAGGATTCTCCAATTTAACTGCAAACATGACCATCAAGAATTCCAAAACGACACTTCGGCAATTGATCTATTTTGTCTCAACCGCTGACTGCGGCAGCGTCAAGGGTGCGGCGAATCGACAGGGAGTGACACAACCCTCGGTATCCTCGGCGCTGGCCAAGCTGGAAATGCAACTGGGCGTCCAGCTGTTCCTGCGCCACCATGCCAGAGGTGTAGTCCTTACACAAATGGGTCAGGAGCTGTTGCCCAAGGCTCGAGACCTGGTCAGCCAGTTTCAGGCATTCGAAGAGCAGGCCATGTCTCTTTCGTGCGAGCCGGTTGGCACCATAGCCCTGGGCTGCTATCCCAGTCTCGCCCCGCTGTTCCTGCCGGCGCTCATTGAAAGGACTTCGGTCGACTACCCGGGGATAAGGCTCAATGTGATCGAGGGCGCCGAGGACAAGTTTCTTCCGCAGCTCGAAGCAGGCGAAGTGGACATGGCGATTTGCTACGGCGACTGCCTGCCTCAACACATGCTTCGCCTGACACTGCGAACAGCCCGGCCTCACGTCATTGTCTCCGGCAGCCATCCCTCTGCCGGGCGCATGGAGGTTTCGCTTGGCGAGCTTGCGGATCAGCCGTTCATTCTTCTCGACACGATGCCAGGCAGGCGTTACTTTCCGAGCATCTTCCAAGCCCTGAATCTCACCCCCAACATTGCATACACATCCGAATGCTACGAAGTCGTCCGCGGACTTGTCGGGCGCGGCGTGGGCTATTCATTGCTCGTGACCCGTCCCGACACGCACAGCTCCTACGAAGGTCGGGAAATTGCCAGTCTGCCAATCGTTGAGGACACGCCGACTGCCTTGATTTGTCTTGTCCGCATGCCCACGGCGCGGACAACCAAGGCGACCGAAATCGTTCAGAAGCTGTGCATGTCCATTGCCAGGAAACTGCGGTTGCCCGGAGATCGGCCGACACACGCCTCCCACAGCAGCCAGTAGCCGGCATTCGGAAGACCCTGTTCGAATGTCAAAGACGCGAGGCGGACCCATGCGAGACGCGACAAGGGCAGGTCGAGCCCGGTCACGTCAGTGGCGCTCAGATGCAGCTGCCGTATGGCAGCACCACGGCGCTGTCGATTGGGCCGACAGGGCGAGCATGCACGAACATCACCAGACACTCGTCATCCTCAACCAGCTCCAAGTCGTAGAGATCGGCAATGCGGTGTGTGCCGGGAGCCATCTCCGTGTATGATGCCATGTCACGCACAACATTGGTGTACGTGATCCTCGCGCCGGCATTCTCGCCGCGTCGAACGTCAGTCGTGATGTCACCCGAATGAAATCTCACAAAGCTGACGCCGCGTGACGTTATTTCGCTTGGAAACTCAACCTCGGCCTCTTGAAGCCTGTCTTCGGAACCGATTATCTTGAACATATTCCGACGCTTCAGGCTGCGAGCCCTGGCCAGCGCCGCCTCGACCTGCTGGCGGCTGCTTCCGACCATGATATCCCTTCCCTGCACGATGATCTGAGGTGTGTATATCGTGGTGCGCCCCGTCGCGCGTGCGTAGGCTCGTTGATAGTCGGAAAATGCCTTGCTCGAAAAAATGTCCGCCCAGCCAAGGTAGTCCCAATAGTCCACGTGAAATCCGAGCACCAAGACGTCGCTGTATTCGTCGCTGGAGGCCATCTTCGTCACCAGCCTGTCAGCCGGCGGGCAGGAGGAACAGCCTTGGGACGTGAACAATTCAAGAATGATCGGCGTCTTGAGACGAGGAGCTGCCTCGGTCGCTACAGCAGCAAACACCAGCAGTGCAGAACCTATCATTGCCATGGAAATGCGGGTGATCATACTGGAGTTCCCCATGAATTCGTGGTCCGGCAGGTTACTTCACCACCTAACAGTTTCAGAAATAAAGGTTTCGTAATTGCCTTGAACGCCGCGCCGCAACGGCGTGCCGGCCAGGCTCGAAGCCCTGCAGTCTCACTCCGGCGACGTGGCTTGGCTGCGGGACAGTTGGAGACCGTCCCAAGCATCGAAATTTTGCCTGATGGCGCTCCCCGCAATGTCGGCAAACGGATTGCAGAAGAGATCCGACTGGTTTTGGGCGCCCTGCGTTCCGCGTCGCCACCTTGCGAGGCTTGGAAATCGCGCAGGACAACTCACCGGCGGCTGTCGTCGAACGCCCTATCGTCCAGCGGCGGCGCTTGCAGCCATCGCGGGTCGAATGCAGCGCCATTCGGGACGTGCGCGCTCAATTCGAGACGGCAAGCTTTCGCAGCACAAAGTGCAAAACACCGCCATGACGCAGGTATTCGATCTCGATTTCCGTATCCACGCGGCACAGAAGATTGATTTCGCGCGCTTCCTTCCGGGCATGGCTGATCGTGCACGAAACATGCATGAGTGGCTCCAGTCCCTCCGCAATTCCCGAAATGCTGACAGTCTCGGTGCCATCGAGTTCAAGCGACCGACGTGTAACGCCGGACAGAAACTCAAACGGGATCACTCCCATTCCGACCAGATTCGAGCGGTGAATGCGTTCGTAGCTCTCGGCGATCACCGCCTTGACCCCGAGGAGGCTGGTGCCTTTCGCCGCCCAGTCTCTCGACGACCCCGCTCCGTACTGTTGGCCGGCAATCACGACGAGAGGAACGCCCTCCGCCAAGTACGACATTGCCGCGTCGTAGATGCTGGTCTCATTGCCGTCTGCGCCAATTGTGTATCCGCCCTCCACATCGTTCAGCATTTCGTTGCGCAGTCGGATGTTCGCAAACGTGCCGCGCATCATCACTTCATGATTTCCACGCCTCGAACCGTAGGAATTGAATTCCCTTGGCGGCACCTGATGTGCCATCAGGTACTTGCCGGCCGAAGAGGTTGGCGCAAAGGAGCCAGCAGGCGATATGTGGTCTGTCGTCACCATGTCTCCAAGCAGCGCCAGGCATTTGGCCCCTTCTATGTCGGTCAGCTCGCCTGGGTCTGGCGACAGGTCCTCAAAGTATGGAGGCCGCTGCACATAGGTCGAGCCCGCCGGCCAGTCATAGGTCAGGCTGGGCGGCGCCTCCAGGCTCCGCCATTTTTCGTCGCCGGAGAAGACGTCGCTGTACTTTCGCAGAAACGCCTCGTTTGTGACGTGTGACCGGACCAGCTCGTCCACTTCGGAGAATTCCGGCCAAATGTCCTTGAGAAAGACCTCTCCAGCGCTGTCGCTTCCCAGACTCTCCCTCGTCAGGTCAATGTCCATGTTTCCGGCAAGCGCAAAGGCCACGACGAGCGGTGGCGACGCAAGGTAGTTGCCGCGTACATCCGGGCTGATTCTGCCCTCAAAGTTGCGGTTTCCCGACAGGACAGACACCGTGTAGAGGCTGCCGTCGGCAATTGCTCGGGAGACTTCAGGCTGGAGGGGGCCGGAGTTGCCAATGCATGTCGTGCACCCATAGCCCACGAGGTTGAAGCCTATGGCATCAAGGTCTTCCTGCAAGCCTGCGTTCTCGAGGTAGTCTGACACAACCTTCGAGCCGGGAGCGAGAGACGTCTTGACCCAGGGCTTTCGCGTCAGGCCGCGACGGCGCGCGTTTCTGGCGACGAGACCGGCGGCAACCATGACATAGGGGTTCGAGGTGTTTGTGCACGACGTGATCGAGGCAATCACGACCGACCCATCCCGAAGCTTGTAGTCCGTTCCCTCGACTGCGATGCCGGACCCGCCATTGACGGTTTCCGCCGCGGCGCCGCTACGGTAGTTGGCAACGAGTTTGCGGAACGAATCGGCCGACTGGTCAAGCGGCGTGTGATCCTGAGGCCGCTTCGGACCTGAAATGGCTGGAATTATCTCGGAGATGTCCAATTCCAGCGTGTCGCTGTAGATTGGATGGTAGTCGGCGCTTCGCCACAGCCCGTTGGCTCTTGCATAGACCTCAACCAACTCGGCGAGGCTGCCGCTGCGGCCAGTCTGCTTGAGATACTTGACGGTGATGTCGTCAATCGGGAAGAATCCGCAGGTTGCGCCGTATTCAGGCGCCATGTTGGCAATTGTGGCCCGATCGGCCAGCGGCAGATTGTCGAGCCCTGGTCCGAAGAACTCGACGAACTTGCCCACAACGCCCTTCTCCCGCAGCATCTGAACGATCTTGAGAACAAGATCTGTTGCGGTTGTGCCCTCGGTCATCCTGCCGTGAAGCTTGAACCCGACGACTTCGGGAATCAGCATTGAAATGGGCTGCCCCAACATTGCGGCCTCGGCTTCAATTCCTCCAACTCCCCAGCCCAGAACGCCCAGACCGTTGATCATGGTTGTATGGCTGTCGGTGCCAACCAGCGTGTCCGGGAAAAGAATCCGATTGCCGTGCTGGTCGTGGTCGCGGCACACGACCTGTCCGAGATACTCGAGATTGACCTGGTGGCAAATTCCCGTTCCCGGCGGCACCACCCTGAAATTGTCAAACGCCGCCTGTCCCCATTTCAGAAACTTGTACCGCTCGACGTTGCGAATGTATTCGAAGTCCACATTCAACTGGAATGCCCGCGGATTGCCGAACTCGTCAATCATCACGGAATGGTCGATAACGAGATCGACCGGAATCTGTGGATTGATCCTCTTGGGATCTCCGCCTATGGTCGCGATGCCGTCACGCATCGCCGCCAGGTCAACAACGGCCGGCACGCCCGTGAAGTCCTGCATCAGCACTCTGGCCGGGCGATAGGATATCTCAACCGGATTGGAACCACCCTGCGAACACCATTTTCCGACGGCCTCGATGTCGGCGATGGCAACAGTCTTTCCGTCGGCAAATCGGAGAAGATTCTCCAGCACGACGGCAAGCGATGCGGGCAATCTCGAGAAGTTGCCAAGACCCGCCTCTTCGGCGAGGGCAATCGAAAAGTAGTCGAAGCTTCCCAACCTGGATTCGGAAGTCCCGGTCAGCTGCTTCCGAAATTGCTGTGCGTGTTCACCGACAGGTAGCGCCATTTCAAATTCCTTGCTATGTCAGAGTCCGGCCTTGCCGGAACCGTGGTCTGCACAAGTCCCCAATGCCAGCGAGAACAATCGTCGATTCTCCCGCAAGTCGCCCGGCAGGCGATGGGCGGCCGGCATGCCGTGACAGCCGCTCGCCAGTGGAATGTGCAACGAGATGTCCCGCGCAAACTTGTGCATGGAACCGAGTTGCCCTTCGTTGATACGCCATGGCATGTAAAATGCAAGTTGCGCTGACAATGAGACCATGATGACTTGGCGCGCAGCGCGACGATCGCGGGCGCCTTCCTGAAACTGCGGACAGCTGGCCATGACTGGAAACGCAGCACAAATCGCAAATTCTGGCGTTCGGGCCACCGAGATGGCTTGCGGACGCAATGGCGTTGTGCTGCTTTCAGGGGTTTCGTTCAATTTGGAGCCTGGAAACGGGCTGTTGATTCGCGGACCCAACGGCGTGGAAAAAACCACTTTGCTGGAGTGCCTTGCCGGCATCAGGCCATTGATGGCCGGGCGTGCCGAAATCGAACCCGAGCAGGTAGCGTATTGCGGCCACCGGACACCGCTGAAGTCGGAATTGACCGTGCGTGAGAACCTTGAGTTCCTGCATGGCCTGTTTGGCGTTGCGACAGAGGAGGAACATCTTCAAGTTCTGGGACTTCAAGAGCTTTCGGGCAGGCCCGCAGGACAGCTTTCAGCGGGTCAGAGAACTCGCCTGTCGTTGACCGCGACGATTACCTTGGGGCGCGCGGCTTGGTTGTTGGACGAACCGTTCGCGCTTCTGGATGATGTGGCCCGCAGAGAGCTGGACGAGTGCATGCTCAGCCACCGCGGGAGGGGCGGAATTGCAATTGTGACAACCAATGATCGAAGTCCTGCCGGCAACTGGCATGACCTCGATCTCAGCCATTTCGCTTCGGCGAGCTGAGCGCGTTCGGAAACCTGAGACCCGCGGGCATGTTCAGGAACTTGCTGGCAAGAGAGGCAAGGCTGGCCGCCCGCGGCGGCAGCGGTCTGTGGATGTCATTGATGTTCTTCCTCCTTATGACCTGTCTGCTGGCCTTCGCCGTGGGACCTCGAGGAGACATGCTGCGCGCATTTGCGGTTCCGTACCTTTGGGTCGGAGTGCTGCTTTCCTCCCTGTTGAGCCTCGACCGAATGTTCTCCTACGACATGGAAGATGGAACACTGGCACGGACAATGACCTCCCCCACTCCGATCGAGGCGCTTGTCGTTGCCAAGGTCCTGGCGCACTGGGCGGCTACCGGGTTGCCGCTTTCGTTTGCCGCTCCACTTTTTGCCGCAATGCTTGGGGTGCCGCCGACACAGGGCATCGCCGTTGGTGCAAGCCTTTTGGTGGGAACGGTTGGAGCAAGCGCTCTGGGTTCCTTCGGAGCCTCGATCGCAGTCTTCAAGCGAAGGGGCAATCTACTGCTTTCGGCAATGGTATTGCCGCTGTTCGTTCCAACATTGGTCTTTGGAGTGCAATCGGCGGAGATCGGTGCGGGCCACACGCTGCCCTCCTCGCCACAGTTGCTCCTTGTTGCCACTAGTCTGGCAACGCTTGCGGTCATGCCCTTCGTAACCGCAAGGGTTCTTGTCGCCCACATCCAAAACTGACTTTGGATTGCGCCATAACAACCATTGTTCCGCATGCATGGCAGGCAGCGATTCCTGAAGATGATGGAATGTCGGCCGATGTCCCTGCCGCCAACTGCCGACTCCCTGGGCAGAAGCGTGAGTGGGCAGGTCTCGCTTCCTGTGGCGCCTTTGGGACTTTCGTCAGCTGTCAGGCCAACGGCCACCAATCCACTCGGCGGTCGGACAGCCGTTGTTCTTGCAGAGTCCGGCAGGACAACACAATTGGGAACACCAGGTGGCGTTCATGGAATGACAGCAAGCCAAGCGGATTGTTGCCGCCTTCCATTTGGG
>MKWU01005426.1_pt1 | contig 13904 bp, 6 predicted proteins | sample 809101 | NCBI WGS metagenome assembly MKWU01 (sample SAMN05860141, study PRJNA318959) | sponge metagenome | host: Aplysina aerophoba | place: Slovenia: Piran, Adriatic Sea, Gulf of Piran | collected 2013-05-07 | reverse complement strand
GGGGGCGGGGCACAATCGCCCGCCCCCGCCGCGCAGCGCCCCGCCGACCGCTAGCTGATCGGCCGCCGCTTCCGCTGCAACCCGTCCTTCTGCTCGATGTAGGACAGCCCCTTCGTGATCCAGTCCGGCGCCGGCTCACCCTTCAGGTAGTGGCCGAACCACTGCATGATGCGGTTGCGGTAGTCCTTCTGGTTGGGCTCGCGCCTGAGGCCGTGGTTCTCTCCGTCGTAGACCAGCAGCACCATGTCCTTGCCCAGGCGCCGGGCCGCATTGTAGAACTCGACGCCCTGGTTGAACTCGACGGCCCCGTCCTCGCTGCCGAACATCATGAGCAACGGCGTGTTCATATTCTGGATGTTGTGGACGGGTGAGTTCGCCTCGTACGACTCGTAGTCCTCCCACCACGGCCCCATCATCCGTCCCTGGCTGATCTCGAAGATGCGCGCGTCGGTGCCCCCCGAGTTCCAGTAGAACGACAGGTACATGCTCATGAGGTTCGTCAGCGGCGCGCCCGCCACCGCGCTCGCGAAGGTCGTGTCCTGCGTGACGAAGAAGGCCGTCTGGTAGCCTCCCCACGAGTGCCCGATCAGCCCGACCCGTTCGGGGTCGATCATCCCCGTCTCGACCGCGGCGGCCACCGCCGGACGCAGCGTCTGGACGCTGGACCGCCCCGGATCCCGGTTGCGGAAGACGATGTCCGGCTGCAGGACGAAGTAGCCCTCGTGGCTCCACGCCTGGACGTTGTAATAGTTGGTCTCGTCCGGAATCACATAGCGGTGCAGGCCCCGTGACATCAGCTCGTAGTGGTATACGATCATGGGGTACTGCTGGCCTTCCTCGTAGTCGGCCGGATAGGTGAGAAAGCCCTGAAGCCGGCGGCCCCACTCGTTCTCGTAGTCGACGAGCTGTGTGCGCCCCCAGGCGTAGTCGGCCTGGAAGAGGTTGGTGTTCGTAACCTGGCGCAGATCGCTCAGGTCGTCGTTGCCTGTGACGAAGTAGTCGGGTGAATCGTCGAAGCGCTCCTTGCGGATGACGAACACGTCGGCGTCCTCCGCCTTCTGGATCCCGCCGAAGCCTCCGATGCTCGCATCTTCCCAGATCAGCTGCTCGGGGGTGCGGCCGGGGCGGGCGCGTGCGAAGCCAGCCTTCTTCGTCCACTCGCCGTAGGTCGAGTAGTAGATGGGCTCGTCCGGGTCGAAGGCGTCGGCTTCGCGGTCAATGCGTATCGGCCGGTACAGCACCTCGTCTTCGGCGCCCGGAGTGAGTCGTCTGCCGCCCGAGCCGTCGGGCTGGATCTCCCACACGTCCCACTTGTCGTTGATCAGAACCGCCTCGTCGTCCTCCAGCCAGCCGGAGGTGCCGAAGCTGGGCATCTGCTCCCGCGTCGGGGTCACGTCGAGGTTGACGAAGGTGCCGTCCACGCCCTCGGTGATGTTGTGCGTCTCGCCGCTCTGCAGGTCGTAGGTCCAGTAGTCGTCGCCCTCGAACCACATGAGGTAGCGGCCGCCCGGGCTCGCCGAGGCGCCTCCGAAGATCCTGGGCCGAACCAGGTCCCGCTGGCCAGTGGCGGCGTCAACGACGTAGAGGTCGACGAACTGTTGCCGGAACATCGCGTCGACATCGTAGGGGGTCTCGTCGCGGGCGAGCATGTACCGGCCGTCCGCCACGATGGAGGCACCGTCCGCGTGGTCTCCGCCCAGCTGCAGGAAGCTGCCGTCGTCGAGCCCCCAGCGGGCGATGTGGTTCAGCCGTCTCAACTGGGTCTCCCGCACCCGCTGCTGGGGCACGGGGTCGACATCCTTCGAGTGCCAGATCTCGACCCCCGGGGGATCCTCTTCCTCTTCGGCGCCGCGTCTGGCGGGGGGGCCTTCCTCTTCCTCGCCCTCACCTTCGCCCTCGTCGCCTTCACCCTCCTCGTCGCCTTCGCCTTCTTCCTCCTCCTCCTCACCCTCTTCCTCGTCCTCCCCCTCATCCTCGGCGTTCTCAACCGGCTTGCGGTCCTGGAGCCCCAGGAAGATCGTGCCCCCGTCCTCCGACCAGCTCGGCATGCGGTGCTCCGTCACCCGGGAACCGGCCGGCACGCCTTCGTCCTCGCGCGGGTCGAGCACGAAGGAGGTGCCGTCGCCGTCGTCCAGGTCCCGCCAGGCCATCACCACATGCGCGGTGTCCTCGTGCTGCTCGTCGCTGTACGTCTTGAGCACCACCAGGTCGGCCGACTCCTCACGCCACCGCAGGTGACGGTACGCGGCCTCGTCCGTGTCCAGCGAGCGCAGCCGGCCGGTCGCGGGTTCGTAGAGCCGGACGCCGTTGCCGACACGGTCGTCGGCGTCGATCGTCATGGCCAGCAGCGACCCCTCGTCCTGCCACGACATCTGCGCGACGTTGCCGAAGCTCAGCGTCGACCCGTCCGCCATCGCCCGCACGACCACGTCCACGCCGCTCGACTCCTTCTCCTGGGGCTTGTAGCGCCTGAGCGCCAGGTAGCGCCCATCCTCCGAGAAGGTGAAGGACTGGATGTCGTCGATGGTCTCCTGCTCACCCGTCTGGAAGTCCAGGAGGCCGAGCCTGGTGCGGACGGGCTGCCGCTGCTCCTGCATCCGTTCGCGCTGATCGGGCGAGACGCCGATAGAATACGCCAGCCAGCGGTTGTCGCCGCTGAACACGGGGCGCGTGGCAAATGGGATCACCACCACCGAATCGGAATCGATGGAGCGCACCCGGAGCTCGCCCTCGTCGTTGACCCGGGAGATCCCGAATGCCAACCAGCGGCCGTCCGGCGAGAGAGTCGCGCCGCCCAGGCGCTCCCACTGGCCGTAGTCGTCTACGGTCAGCGTGGGCTTCTCTTCCTGGGCGGACGCGGGGGCCGCGAGCGCGCACACGAGGAGGACGGCTGCCACCGCCATGGTGCAGCGAGGGAGGATTGTTGCAGTTCTCATGGTTCTACCTTCCCGACTTCCTGGAATGGGGAGCGCGAGCAAACAGCGTCGCGCCACTGTGCCTGCCCAATATTCCCCGCCCAGGGGCCCGGTGCAAGGACGGCGCCCACCGCCGCCCCCGCCTTGTTGCCCTTCCCGCCGCGTCGGTAGCTTTCTGCAATGGAGATCGTGACAAAGGAGTGGAACTCAGTGGCCAGACGGTCGATCGAGGTCGACATCGGCAGTGTGAAGGTGGGTGGCGGCAACCCTGTCGTCGTGCAGTCGATGACCAACACCGACACCGCCGACCCGGCTTCCACCGCCGCGCAGGTCAAGGCGCTGGCCGACGCGGGCAGCGAGATCGTGCGCGTCACGGTGAACAACAAGTACGCCGCCACCGCCGTCCCCGAGCTCTTCGAGCGCCTCGCCGACCTGGGCTGCACCGTCCCGATCGTCGGCGACTTCCACTACAACGGTCACATCCTGCTGCGCGACCATCCCCGCGCGGCCGCGCTCCTCCACAAGTACCGGATCAACCCGGGCAACGTCGGCACGAGCCGCCGCGACGAGAACTTCCAGGCGATCGTGCGCATCGCCATGGAGAACGGCAAGGCCGTGCGCATCGGGGTGAACTGGGGCTCGCTCGACCAGCGCCTCCTCACTCAGATGATGGACGAGAACGGCCGCCGCCGGAACCCGAAGGACGCCGGCGAGGTCCTGCGGGACGCGATCGTCAAGAGCGCGACCATGTCCGCCGAGCTGGCCGAGGAAACGGGACTGGGCCGCGACCGGATCGTGCTGAGCGCCAAGGTCTCGGGGGTGCGCGAACTCATCCTCGTGTACCGGCAGCTGGCCCCCCTCACCGAATACCCGCTACATCTGGGCCTCACCGAGGCCGGGATGGGGTCGAAGGGGATCGTGGCCACCTCGGTCGCGCTCGCCCCGCTCCTCCTCGACGGGATAGGGGACACGATCCGCGTGTCGCTCACGCCGCGCCCGGCGGGCGACCGCACCGAAGAGGTGCAGATCGCGCAGCAGATCCTGCAGTCGCTGGAGATCCGCAGCTTCGAGCCGCAGGTGACCGCTTGCCCGGGGTGCGGCCGCACGACCAGCACCTTCTTCCAGGAGATGACGGAGGACATCCAGGGCCACATCCGCCGCCGCATGCCCGAATGGAGGCGCACCTACCGCGGCGTCGAGGACCTCAAGGTCGCGGTGATGGGGTGCGTGGTGAACGGTCCGGGTGAGTCGAAGCACGCGGACCTCGGCATCTCGCTCCCCGGCAACTTCGAGGAGCCGAAAGCCCCGGTCTACATGGACGGGGCACACCTGCGAACGCTCAAGGGCGACCGCATCGTGGATGAGTTCAAGGAGATTTTGGGGGACTACGTGCACCGGCGCTACGGCGGGGACGGACCTGGCTGAACGCCTGCCGCGGGGCAACCGTTGACACCCCGGCGATATCAGAACAGTAGGTGTGGATGAATGGGCAGTCCCGGCCGCACGCGGCCACAGGGCGCAAAACCGGCTGGAAAACAGAACGGAGCTTGAGAGATGTCACAATCGCGAACCACCCTTGGACTTCTGACAGTACTCATCATCCTGGGCGGCCTCACCTGGGGCGCCTGGTATCGCATGCGGCCCGCGTCCGACGAGACGGAGGACGAGCCGGAGGTGTCGGATGCGGAGCTGGAGGTGGTCGAGTCCGTCGTTCAGCAGTTCAACGCCGAGATTCCCACGCCGGTCGTGGGCGTCCCCGTGGTGCGGGACACCCTGCGCATCTCGGTGATCGCCAAGGCCCGCGCCGAGGCGTTGCGGGAAGTCAAGGTGACGTCCCAGGTCCCGGGGATCGTGCAATCCATCCGCGTACGCGAGAACCAGGAGGTGCGGGGCGGGCAACTGCTCATCCAGATCGACACCACGGACTACGCCCTCAACCTGGGGGACCGCCGGGCTGCCCTGCAGAGGGCGCAGGTCGAATACGAAGTCCGGCTGCTACAGGACGAGTTGATCGAGGATCCGGAGCTGCGGGCGGCCCGGGCCGAGCGGGCAAGGGTTCTCACCGGGGTCTCGGAGGCCGAAGTCAACGTGCTCCGCGCCGAAATCGAAATGGAGAAGACCCGGATCACGGCGCCCTTCGCAGGCAGGATCGCGGATCTGAAGGTCGTCGAGGGGCAGTACGTGGGCGGGGGGACGGAGCTCCTCACGGTGGTCACCATCGACCCGATCAAGGTGTCGGTGTCGGTGCTGGAGACCGCGGTGGTGAACCTGGAGGAGGGGCGCGGGGCCTCGATGGTCTTCTCGGCCATGCCGGACACCACCTTCACCAGCCGGATCGAGTACATCAACCCCGTGGTCGACCTGCAGACCAACACGACCCGGGTCACGGTCCTGCTTCCCAACCCGGACGGCCGCATCCGGCCCGGCATGTACGCGGACGCCCGCCTGGAGGCCCGCCAGGTCCCGGACGTGGTCCTGGTGCCCCGGTCCGCGATCCGCGAGACCGAGGACCGCCGCTCCCACCTCTTCGTCGAACAGGACGGCAGGGCCAAGTGGATCTACGTTCCGCTCGGCCGGATGAACGAGACCCTGGTCGAACTCCTCGGGGAGCCGGGCAGCCAGGAATGGGTGGAGCCGGGATGGACCGTCCTCATCGACGGCCATCAGTCCATCATTCACGACGCCGCCGTCCAGCTGGTCGAGGACGTGGCGGCGGCCGGGGGAAGGCCCACGCGATGAGTTCTGCAACGAATGGCCGAGAGCAATTCGACACGGTGCAGTCAAGGCGAAACCGCAGCCCCGTGTTCGCGGGACGGCTGAACGTGGCCTGGGCGGTGGCAACGCTGCTGGCGGCAACGCTCGGCGCCGCGGCCGCGAACGCAACCGCGCTGTCCGCCCAGGAGATGCAGCGGGACCCCGGGGTGAGGGTCCTGACGCTCCAGGAGGCGCTGACCCTCGCCACCGAACACAATCCCCAGTACCGCCAGGCCATCAACCGGCTGGAGCTGCTTGGCGCCCGGTCCCGGCAGGCCTGGGCGGCGTTTCTGCCCACCGTGAGTGCCCGCTACTCGACCGGACAGAACTTTCAACGACAGACCAGTTATCGCGACTTCGAGGGGAGGCCCACGGAGAGTTCGAACCCGACCTGGGTAGGTTCCTCCGATGCCTTCGCCGGTCTGAATCTGAGCTATGACATCTTTGACGGGGGCAGGCGACTGCGCGACCGGGAGCGCATCCACGCCGAGGTACGGGTCAGCAGGCTGAACGCAAGGGTGGAACTGGATGGCATCCTCGCCCAGGTGCAGAACCGGTTTTTGAGTGTGCTGCGCGAGAAGGCCCGGGTGGCGCTCGAGTCCGAACTCCTGGCGGACAGGGAGAGCGACCTGCAGTTCACCGAGAGGCGCTTCGAGCTTGCGCTCGACCGCCGCCCCGACCTCCTCGCGCGCGAGTTCGATGTCGAGCAGCAACGCGCGGCGCTGAGGGAGGTCGAGGGGAGGGTGGAGATCACACTTCTCAACCTGCGCGTGGCCATCGGTGACCCGTCCCTGGTGTCACTGGATGTCGCCGAGACTCTGCCGGAGCCCTTCGATCCGGCGTCGCTGGATATTGAGAGCCTCGTTGCGCGGACGTTGGCAGAAAACCCGACGTTGCGCGCGCAGGAGGCCCAGGTGCAGATCAGCCGCGCGCAGCTGCGGGCCGACCAGACCCAATGGTGGCCCAGGATCAGCGCGAGCACCAACTGGGGCCGAAGCTCCTATGAGACCGGGAATGCGGCCATCTTCGATCTGAGGCCAGGAAACAGTACGAGCGGCACCGCGAACTGGAGTTTCAGCTTTTCGATCCCCGTCTTCGACGGCTTCCAGCGATCGTACGGCACGGCCAGCCGCCGGATCGACCTGCGAAACGCGAACGAGAGCCTGCGGCAGGCCGAAATGCAGCTGGAGCTGGACATCAGGACCCGCTACGCTTCACTGACCACGACCTGGGCGACCTTGCAGCAGCGCGAAAGGGCCCTTGAGATCGCCAGCGAGCGCCTACAGATCATGCAGGAGGAATACCAGCTCGCGACTGTGGACATCCAGCCGCTCAGGTCGGCCATCGCCGAGGAGGCGACCCAACGCAGGGACCTCATCGACCAGCGTTACGCCTTCGCCCTTGCCCTTCTCGACCTCTACCAGACGGTGGGCATCGTGGGCGAGGAACTGGGCATCGAGACCGTACCGGGAGGGAATTGAGCCATGTCCGTTTCCAGAACCTGCACCAAGCGGCCGGTCGCGGTCGCCATGCTCATTCTGGCGGTGGTGCTCCTGGGGAGTATCTCCTGGACGCGCCTGCCGATCGACCTGCTGCCGGAGATCAGCTTCCCGCGGCTGATCGTCTACACGAGCTACCCGGACGTGGCGCCGGCGGAGATCGAACGGCTCGTCACGGAACCGGTCGAGCGGCAGGCCGCCGCGGTGGCCGGGGTGGAGAAGGTGACTTCGGTCTCGCAGGACGGGGTGAGCCTGGTTACGCTCCGCTTCGTGTGGGGCACCAACATGGATTTCGCGGCGCTCAGCCTGCGGGAGCGCCTCGACAACATCCGCTACGGCATGCCCGATGGCGCGAGCCGCCCGACCATACTGCGGGTCGATCCCCAATCGGACCCGGTCATGGCGGTTTCGCTGACCGGCGGCAGCGGCCTCCTCCACAACAAGCAGATCGCCGAGAGGGTCTTCCGGCGGCGCCTCGAGCAGCTCGACGGGGTCGCGCAGGCCTCCGTGACCGGCGGCCTGGACCGCGAAATCCACGTGGAGTACCAGCCCCCGCTGCTCGATGCCTACGAAGTCAGCGCGTCGGAGGTGGTCAGCGCGATCGACGGCGCCAACTACTCCTCGCTGGGCGGCACCATCCTGCAGGGACGTTACCGCTACCCGCTCCGCACCCTGGGAGAGTTCCAGGACGTCGAGGAGATTCGCGACGTGGTAGTCGGGCGGCAGCAGGTCGGTAGCGGTGGGGGTGCTGGCGCCGGCGGCGGCGACGAAGACCCCGGCTTCCGCCAGGTCCGTGTCCGCGATGTCGCGATGGTCATCGACGGCTTTGCCGACCGGCAGGAGATCGCCCGCTACAACGGCGCCGAGTCGGTGGGACTGCTGGTCTTCAAGGAGTCCGGCGCCAACACGGTCCGCGTATCGGAGCAGGTCCGCGAGGTCCTCGAGCTGCTCAAGGAACAGTACCCCGACTTCTCGGCCGAAATCGCGTACGACCAGGCGATCTTCATCGACGAGTCGATCAGCAACGTGGCGCAGGCGCTGATGCTCGGCGGACTGCTGGCCTTTGTCGTGCTCTTCTTCTTCCTCAGGGATCCCCGCTACCCGGTCGCCATCGCGCTGGCGATCCCCATCTCCGTGATCGGGGCCTTTGCGCTCATGGACGCCTTCGGTGTGTCCCTCAACATCATGAGCCTCGGCGGCCTTGCTCTCGGGGTCGGGATGCTGGTCGACAACTCGATCATCGTGCTCGAGAACATCTTCAGGCACCGGCAATCGGGTTTGGGGGCGCTGGAGGCTGCGGCGCTCGGGGCGGAGGAGGTGCAGGGCGCGATCACGGCTTCGACGCTCACCACGATCTCGGTCTTCGGCCCCATCATCTACGTGCAGGGCGTCGCCGGGGAGCTCTTCGGCGCTCTTTCGCTCGCGGTGGCGTTCTCACTCCTGGCGAGCCTGGCGGTGGCGCTCACCCTGTTGCCCACCATGGCGGCCCGCTTCGGCGGTCTCGGAGCCGACGCGCCCGCGCCGGCCGACGCGCCAGAGAGGGAAGCCCCGGTCGCCGAGCTTCCGCCCGAAGCGTTTCTCCCGCGTGTACTCTGGAGACTGGCGAGCTGGTGCAACCGGTTCTTCCGCCTGTTGCTTCTCCTCCCCTTCGCGGCGATAAAGCTGCCGGTTTCGATCGTCCTGCAGCTCTTCCGCTTCTGGATGGAGATCATCGGCAAGGTGCTGTCCTTCCTCTTCTCGCCGTTCCTGGGGATCTTCGACCGGGCCTTCAACGTCTTTGCGCGGTGGTACCACGGGGTCCTGGCCGTCTCGCTGGAGCGCCGCGCGACGGTGCTCGTGATCGCGGCCGGCGCTCTGGGCGGCAGCGTCGCGCTGGCCGTGACTCTCGACCGGGATCTGCTCCCGGACGTGGACCAGGGCGCCTTCACCGTGCGGATGGAACTCGACGAATCGACGCGTCTGGAAGCGACGGCCGATGCCGCCACCAGGCTCGAAACGGAACTCCTGCGGGACGAGGGGGTTGCCGCGGTCTTCAGCCACATCGGACGCGACGTCCAGGCCATGAGGGAAGAGGGCGCCACGGCGGGACTGCACACGGCAACGCTGCAGATCCGCCTGGAGGACGGAGCCAGAACCGAGGACGTCGTTGACAGGGTGCAGAGCGCGGCCGCCGGCTTCCCGCAGGGCGCCCTCACCTTCGAGACGGGACAGGCGACCGCGCTCGGACGGCTGCTAGGGGGCAGCGAGGCGGACATTGCCGTAAGGATCTTCGGTCCGGACCTCGACCTGGCTCACGGCTTCGCGCAACAGGTGCGCGAGAGGCTGTCCGGGGTGACGGAGATCCGGAACGTCCGGGTCGGGGCGGAGCGGGGGCGGCCCCAGTTCCAGGTCCAGATCGACCCCGAGGCGGCCGCCAGGTACGGAATCGCCACCAATGGGGTCGCCACGACCATCCAGACCGCCATGCTGGGCGCGCAGGCCACCGAATTCATCGAGTTCGACCGCAAGATTCCGGTGATGGTCCGCCTGCCGGAACACCTGCGCCACGACCCCGCGACGCTGAGGGACCTGCGCGTGGGCGAGGTGCCGCTGGGGAACCTGGCCACGGTCGAGGAGACGCTGGGCCCGGCCGAGATCCGGCGCGAGGAGCAGGGACGCGTCGTCACGGTCTACGCCGATGTGGCGTCGGGTGGGCTGGGGGGCGCGATCACGGCGGTCGAGACAGCCATGGCTGATTTGACGCCTCCCTTTAACCACCGGCTGGAGGTGGGCGGCGAGAACGAGGAAATGCGGCGCTCGTTCAGCGATCTGGCCTTCGCCTTCGGGCTGGCGCTGCTCCTGGTGTACATGATCCTCGCGGCGCAGTTCGAGTCCTTCGTGCATCCCTTCACGATCCTCATGGCGGTGCCGCTTGCCGTGATCGGCGCGGTGCTGGCCCTGGTGCTCACGGGGGCGGGCCTCAACACCATGAGCCTGATCGGAATGGTGATCCTCGTCGGCATTGTCGTCAACGACTCCATCGTGAAGGTGGACTTCATCAATCAGGGGATCGCCCGGGGCCTCGGCCTGCGCGACGCGATCCTGGAGGCCGGGCAGGTGCGGTTGCGGCCGATCGTGATGACGACGATCACCACGGTGCTCGGCCTGCTGCCGATGGCGCTCGGGATCGGGCGAGGCGCGGACCTGCGTGCTCCGATGGCGATCTCGGTGATCGGCGGCCTCATCGTCGCGACCGCGCTGACGCTCATCGTGGTGCCCGTGGTCTATGCGATTGTCGAAGACACGCGTAGAATGTGGAGAAGGCGCCGTTCCGCAGCCGCGGCGGCCCGTTCGGTCATCGTCCCGCAGCCAGCCGAGTCGACATGATCAAGACCAGCTACCGCAGACCGGTCGCCGTGGCGATGGCCTACATTGCCGTCGCGCTCCTCGGACTGAGGGCATGGCAGGATATCCCGATCGAGCGGCACCCCGATGTCCGGTTGCCGCAACTGAACATCAACGCCAACTGGCCCGGGGCCTCGCCCGAGACGATGGAGGCGTTCCTCACCTCGCCGGTCGAGGCCGCGGTCCAGCTCGTGGGGGGCGTCGAGCGGATCGTCTCGCAATCGAGCGAGGGAAGTGCTTCAATCACCGCCCACTTCACGCGCGAAACCGACATGGACTTCGCGCGCCTCGACCTGTCGGAGCGCCTGAGGGCCTTCGAGGAGACGGACCTCCCTCCCGGTGCCCGGGTGACGGTGAGGGATTACGTTCCGACGGAATTCCGGCGGACCAGCCTGCTCTCGTACACCTTCACCGGGGCACTCACGCTGGGGGCGTTGCGCGAGCACCTCGACGAGGTGGTGGTGCCGGAGCTGAGCCGCGTGGAAGGGGTCGCCGTCGTGCAAGCGAGCGGCGGCAGGGAGCGGATCCTCGAAGTCGAAATCAACAAGGAATCCGCGGCGGCGCTGGGTGTGTCGGCAAGGGAGGTGAGCGCCGCCCTGAACCGGCTCGACCTCCGCGGGGTGGCGGGCGCGGTCCGTGAAGGGGACAGCGAGTGGACCGTCACGATCCACAACCGTCCGGCGTCGGCGCAGGACGTTCGCAACGCGATCGTGCGGAACGACCCCGACAAGATCATCCGCATCTCCAACGTTGCCACCGTGCGCGACACCTGGGAGGACGTCACCAGCTACTACCGAATCAACAACCGGCCCGCGGTGAGTCTGTCGGTTGTGAAGGAGGCGGGCGCCAACGCGGTGCGGGTGGTGGACGCGGTCAAGGAAAGGATGGAGGTGGTCGAAGCGCGCAATCCGCCGAACACGAGGTTCATTCTCGACGGGGATGCGAGCGAGGTGATCCGCGAGGAAATGTCGGACATGCGGAGCCGGGTGTTCGTGTCCGCCATGGTGATCTTCGCGGTCCTGCTCATCTTCCTCCGGTCTATCCGGCCCGCGGTGATGGTATTCGCGACCATCGCCTTTTCGGTGCTCATCGCGCTGAACTTCATCTACTTCGCGGGGTTTTCGCTCAACCTGCTCACCATGATGGGGCTCGCGATGGGGTTCGGCCTCGTCGTCGACAACTCTATCGTGGTGCTGGAGAACATATACCGGCGGTGGCAGCAGGGCAGGACGCGCGAGGACGCCACCATGCGCGGCGCCTCCAACGTGGTCCTGCCGATCGTCGCCGCGACGGGGACCAACCTCATCGTGCTGGTTCCCTTCGTCTACCTCCAGGATGACTTGCGGCTCTACTACCTCCCGCTCGCCATCGCCGTCGGACTCAGCCTTGTGGGTTCCCTGCTGGTCGCCTTCAGCTTCATCCCCGCGCTGGCGGGCAGGCTCCTGCCGGCGCGGCAGGAGGAGGGCGCGGGTTTTGCCGCGAGTGCCCGCCCACCCCTGTATGAGAGATTCTACCGCGGTCTGGTCACCGGCACGCTCCGCTGGCCCTGGCTCACGCTGTCGGTCCCCATCGCGGCACTCTGTCTGACCGGCTACATCTTCAACGAGCATGTCGACCGGGGATTCCGATGGGGAGGACTGGGTGGCTCGGACACCTACATCAACATCTCCATCGGCCTCCCCGACGGCACGGACATCGAGCGCACCGAAGAGTTCACCCGCTTCTTCGAGAATCGCCTGCGCGCCATGCCCCAGGTGAGGCGGTTCGTGACCAATGTCTACCCGACTTCCAGCCGCATCCACGTCACCTTCCCGAAGGAGATCGAGAACACCCAGATCCCCGTCGGCATCAAGGACCAGCTGTTCGCCTATTCGCTGCAGTTCTCGGGGGTGGACGTTCGCGTTACCGGCTACGGGCCGTCGTTCTACGGCGGAGGAGGTGGCTACTCCCCGCAGTACCGCATCCAGGTCCTGGGCTACGAATACCTGAAGGTGAAGGAGATCGCGGAGGGTGTGGGGGGCCGCCTGGAGCGCCTCTCCCGCGTACGCGACGTGAACACGAACGCGGCGCTGTCCTACAGGGACCGGGAACGCGCCACCGAGTTCGGCGTCGTGATTCGCCGCGATGTTCTGGCCAGCTACGACCTCACCGTTACGCAGCTGGTGGGAGAGGTGCAGGCCGCCGTCCGCGGCCAGACCGGCAACGCCCAGATCAAGATCGGCGGGGACGAAGTTCGCTTCCAGGTCAAGGTGGAAGGAAACCGCGAGATCGACCTGGTGGAGTTCACGGACCGGCTCGTCACCACTGCGTCGGGGGAGCCGATCCGACTCGGCAACCTGGTGGAAATCGACCCGCGCGACGTGCTGTCCACCATCCACCGTGAGGACCAGCAATACGCGCGGTCGGTGGGTTACGAGTTCCGCGGTCCCCCCAAGCTGGGCAACACAACACAGGAAACCACGATCAGGACCACCGAGACGCCGCCCGGCTACCAGGTCAGGGAGCGGGACTCATTCAGATTGACCCGTGACGAGCAGGCACAGATCTACCTGGTGCTGGGCGCCTCCATCCTTCTCGTCTACATGCTCACCGCGGCGCTCTTCGAATCGCTGCTGCTGCCGCTCTGCGTCCTGCTCACGGTGCCGATGGCGCTGATCGGCGTCTTCCTGATCTTCTTCTACACCGATGCGACCTTCACGCAGGAGGCGTACATCGGCGTCATCATGATGGGAGGGATCGTTGTAAACAACGCAATCCTCCTTGTCGACCACATCAACCGCCTGCGCCGGGAGGAGATGCTGGCGCTCAAGGCGGCCGTGGTGCGCGGCACGGTGGAGAGGGTGCGCCCGATCCTGATGACCTCCACCACGACGATCCTGGGCCTGCTTCCGCTGGTTCTGTTCACCGAGACCGTCAACTCCACGATCTGGAACGCGCTCGCCTTCGTGCTGATCGGGGGACTGGCGTCGTCGTCGATGCTGGTGCTGACCGTCACGCCCGCGCTCTACTTCCTGCTCGAGAGGGCGAGAGCCGGTCGCCGGGAGATGGCCGCCGCCGCGGCCTGAGGATTCTGCGAGGTTGCGCTCCGAGTCATGAGACTTCGCTTTGCGCCCTCGCCGACGGGGTATCTCCACGTCGGCGGGGCGCGGACCGCGCTCTTCAACTGGCTGCTTGTGCGGCAGGCCGGTGGAGCGTTCGTGCTGCGCGTCGAGGACACCGACCGCGACCGCAGCCGGCCCGAGCACGTGGACGCGATTCTGGGCGGGCTGTCGTGGCTCGGGATCGACTGGGACGAGGGGCCGGTCTTCCAGGCGGACGGCCTCGCGCGGCACCGCCTCGACGCGGAGCGGCT
>MKWU01005425.1_pt1 | contig 13907 bp, 10 predicted proteins | sample 809101 | NCBI WGS metagenome assembly MKWU01 (sample SAMN05860141, study PRJNA318959) | sponge metagenome | host: Aplysina aerophoba | place: Slovenia: Piran, Adriatic Sea, Gulf of Piran | collected 2013-05-07 | reverse complement strand
TCGGTGGTCAACATCTACTTTGCCGACGGAATAGATATCTACTTTGCCCGCCAGTTGGTCAACGAACGGCTCCAAGAGGCCCGGGAACAGATCCCGGAAGGCTTTGGCGAACCTGAGTTGGGGCCGATTTCGACCGGCATGGGTTTGGTGCTGTTCTACTACCTCGAAGACGCGACCGGCGAACACTCGCTCGAAGAGCTGCGCACGGTCCAGGATTGGCTGGTCAAGTTCCACCTGCAAACCGTGCCCGGCGTCACCGAGATTCTGGGCATTGGCGGCTATGAAAAACAGTTCCACGTGGTGGTCGATCCCCACGCCTTGCTGCGCTACGGAGTGACGGTACACAATGTCATCGAACAAATCGAAGCCAACAATCTCAACGTCGGCGCGCAATTCATTGAAAAGGACGCCGAGGAATACGTCGTGCGCTCGGTGGGTCTGGCCTCTACGGTCGAGGACATCGAAAACATCGTCATCAAAGCCGCCGATGGAACGCCCATCTTTCTCAACCAAGTAGCCGAGGTGGGCATTGGCGGGGCCATCCGGCGCGGCGTGCAGACCCGCAACGGCGTGGAAGAAGTAGTGGCCGGCATGGTGATAAAGCTCTTCGGCACCAATTCCTCGACCGTGATCGAGCGGGTCGAAGCCAAGATGGAAGAGCTCAATCGCATTTTGCCCGCTGGGGTGCGCCTAGTGCCCTACTATGAGCAAAAGACCCTAGTGGCCGCCTGCGTGGCCACGGTCACCAATGCCTTGATCCAGGGCATCGTCCTAGTCACCCTCGTGTTGGTCCTCTTCATGGGCAGCGTCCGGCCCAGCCTAGTAGTAGCCCTGTCCATTCCCTTTTCGGTGTTGTTCGCCACCCTCGGCATGCACTATTTCGGCCTCTCGGCCAACCTCATGTCCCTCGGCGGCCTGGCCATCGCCATCGGCATGATGGTGGACGGCACCATTGTCGTGGTCGAAAACGTGGACCGCATCCTGCGGCAGGCCGAACCGGACGAGGGACGCATCCAAGTCGTAGCCCGCGCCTGCGTGGAAGTTGGCCGTCCCATTGTCTTCGCCATCATCATCATCATTCTCGTGTTCCTACCCTTGTTCACTTTGCAAGGAGTAGAGGGCAAAACGTTCCGCCCCCTCGCCTACACCGTGGCTATGGCCATGTTGGGGTCATTGATTTTTGCCCTGTTCCTGGCCCCGGTGTTGTCGAACCTGCTGCTGCGGGCACCAAAATCCTCGGACGCAGGCACCCAAGCCAGCGAGGGCTGGATGATGCGCCGCTTGGTGGCCGCCTATCGACCCATTGTCACGCGCTTCGTCGCCCACCGCTTCTGGGCGCTCGGCTCAGCGGGCGGCCTCCTGCTCATTGGGTTGGTGATTTTCCCGCGCCTCGGATCGGAGTTTACCCCAGCCCTGCAGGAAGGCACCATGGTCCTGCGGCTGACCATGGCCCCCTCCATCTCGCTCAAGGAAAGCACCCGCATCACCATGCTGGTCGAGCGCCGTCTGTTGCAGATCCCCGAGGTTACCGGCGCGGTTTCGCGCATTGGTCGCGGCGAAGTTGGCGCTCATACCGACCCCATCAACAGCGCCGAGATGTTTCTCCTGCTCAAACCCAAGGATCAGTGGCGCGAGGCTCGTGACCAAGAAGAGCTGCGCGAGATCATTCGCGCCGAATTAGGGGAAGTTCCCGGTGTGCTGACCAACTTCACCCAACCGATTGCCATGACCGTGGATGAACTGCTCGAAGGGGTGCGGGCCGAACTGGCGGTCAAGCTCTTCGGGGACGATCTGGACGTGTTAAAACAAAAAGCCGACGAAATCGCCCAAGTGGTCAACGCGGTTACTGGCGCGGCCGATGTCCAAGTGGACCAAATCAGCGGCACGCCCCAGCTACTTATCCGGGTGGACCGGCAGACCATTGCCCGTTACGGCGTCAACGTGGCCGATGTGCAAAAGGTGGTGCAGGCGGCTGTGGGCGGCGAGACGGTGGGACAAGTATTCGAAGGAACGCGCCGCTTCGACATTGTGGTGCGCTTCGCCCCGCAATTCCGCAGCAGCCCCGAGGACATTGCCCAAATCCTGGTCCAGTCCCCCATAGGCGTCCAGATCCCCCTGATTCAGCTAGCCCAGATAGAAGAAGTGGTCGGGCCGCGCCAGATCACCCGCGAAAAAAGCCAGCGCTTCATCACAGTTCAGTGCAACGTCACCGACCGGGACATTGGCTCGTTTGTCGCAGACGCGCAACAGGCCATTGCAGACCAAGTGAATCTGCCGCCGGGCTATCTGGTAACTTGGGGCGGCCAGTTCCGCCTGCAGCAAGAAGCCAACAAGCGACTGGCCATTGTCGTGCCCATTACCCTCTTCGTGCTCTTCTTGCTGCTGTTTTCCAGCTTCAATTCGCTCAAAAACGCGACCCTGATCTTGCTCAATATCCCGCTGGCACTAGTGGGCGGAGTGGTGGCTTTGTGGCTGACAGGGCAAAACCTGTCCGTGCCGTCCTCGGTCGGCTTCATCGCCCTGTTCGGCATTGCCCTGGAAAACAGCATGGTGTTGGTGACTTACTTCAACCAGCTCGTCCGCGATGGCGTGGACTTGGATGAAGCCTCAATCCAAGGAGCCTGTCTGCGGGTGCGGCCGGTGCTGATGACTGCCCTGACGACCGCTCTTGGACTGATTCCATTGCTGTTTTCTAGCGGCACCGGCAGCGAAGTACAGCGACCGCTGGCTACGGTAGTAGTCGGTGGCTTGGTCAGTTCCACCGTGTTGACCCTACTAGTGCTGCCGGCGCTCTACAAGTGGTTTGCCGTGCAACTGAATCGCGGAGAAGCGGAAGAGCTAGTGGCCTAAGCGGAAAGAAGTAACCTTCTAACTCTTCCCGCTTACGTCTCCAACCCCAAAAACTGCCGCAGGTACTCGCCTTTCGGCGTCAGCAACGTCGTAACATCAATCACATTGGGCACTCGATCCATGATCCGCTCGCGGATCTGTTTCATGACCGCGTAGCCCTCTGTTATCGTCATATCCGGGTCGGTTTCCGCGGTTAATTCGACATATAGAGCACCACCCATAGAGCGGATGCGAATATTGTGCGTAAACGTCACTCCTTGTACGCCGTCGGCCATCTCTTCGACCAAGGCTATCGTCTCCAAGGAAGGCGCGAAATCGATCAGCTCTTTGACCGCTTTGCTCCCAACCTCCCAAGCACTGTGCAGAATCAGGCTCGCAATCACGACCGTGGTGATTTGATCGACCAACTCAAGGTGGGGGAAAAAGGATGAAATGCACAGGCTCACGAGGACGGCCAAGGCACTGATGGCATCGGCCCGATGATGCCACGCTTTCGCGATCAGCATGGGGCTGTTCAGGCGTATGCCCCTGCGCCGAGTTGCGTGGAAAAGTATTTCCTTGGCAATCACTGAAACGAGGATTGCCCCGCTGATGAGAAAGAAAAAATGGCCTAAGCCCTCTTCATCCTCCTCGTGCTCCTGACCGTGATCGTCGTGGTCTTCTACACCATGCTCTTCCACTTCTTCCACACTGGTTGTGGACACTCCATGCCCGTGCTCGTGGTAGCCAAACGCATCCAAGATTAGCTCCACGCTCACAAACGCGATAAGAAACGCCGCAAAAAGCGCCAAGAGGGTTTCGATGCGCCGGCGGCCGTAGCGGAACCTCGAACTCTCCCCCTGTTTGGCCGACTCCGCTCCCATCAGCACGGCAACCCAAGCGATAATATCGGATACAATATCCGACAGCGAATGCACTCCCGAAGCCGTCAATGGCAGGTATCCGGTAAAGCTGCCGAGGACGACTTTTGCGGTTCCCAGTACGCCGTTTGTGACGCCACCTACCGTAATAATGGCCGTGGCTTCCCGGAGTCTCTTTTTTTCATTTTGTTCTTCTATGTGTACGTGCATGCGCTTTTTCTCCCCTGTAAAATGCCGTAGGTGCCCTTACGATATACATACGATTTCTATCCTGCAATGGGAGGTGCTTTTCTCCTTATCGCCCTGATCACCTGGCGATTCCGGCCCCCTTTCCAAGTGCTGGCGACAGGTGCGCAGGAGCCTGCTCGCAGTTGCACGACTCCGCTCGACTTGTTTGTAATCTCTCATTATGCTCGCCGTTAAATGGTATTTTTAATTATGCAATCGTTTGTCTTTGTGACTCTTCTTGACCTGTTTGTAACCTTTCATTATGATTGTCGCCCTAAGCTTTGAACCTGCCGCATCATCTCAACGCACAGGAGGCTGTTGAGTGGCCGACTTTCTTGGGATCCTGACCGGTTTTTTTGACTTCCTCTGGTCCTCCTTCCTGCTGCTGGCCCCCATGCTGTTGCTGGGGTTGTTCCTCTCCGGCCTGATTCACGTATTCATCTCCCGTCAGGCCATACTCCGCTGGCTCCGCGACGATAGCCTAAAATCAGTAACCATGAGCTCGGCCATCGGCGTCCCCGTGCCGCTGTGCAGTTGTTCAGTCGTGCCCGTAGTCGCCGAGATGCGCAATAAGGGGGCGTCCCGTTCGTCCTGCATGTCCTTCCTGATCACTGCGCCTGAGACAGGTGCGGACTCGATCTTGGTCACCAACGCCTTTTTCGGCCCCATCGTTGCCATTGTCCGACCCATCATCAGCTTCATCACCGCGGTCGTCGCCGGAATCTTCTGTATCGGTCTCATAAGAAAAGACCACGACCACGACCACGATCATGGGCACGACCACGACCACGACCACGACCACGATCATGGGCACGACCACGACCACGATCACGACCACGACCACGACCACGATCACGACCACGACCACGATCACGATCACGATCACGATCATGGGCACGAGCACGATCACGATCATGGGCACGAGCCGCTCATATCCGACGCTGACGACTGCTACGTCAGCCCCTCGCAACTGAAGATCCTCGCCATCGAATGGTTGAAGCGAGTCGCCACGGCGGCCGGCCGGTGGAGATTCGGCTCATGGGTAAAACCGGACTTTTATCGCGAAGAAGCGCTGTTATCGGAAAAGGCCGGAGAAGCTCCTTCAGGCGACGCACCAGCGAATCAGGAGCTAGACTTTAAGCGGATCGTCAAGCACATCTTTCGCTACGGTTTCGTCGAAATAGCCGACGACATTCTCTTTGCGCTGCTGGTGGGCGTCGCGCTGGGAGGCGTGCTCTTTTTGGCGATTCCGAGCGATTTGATGTCCAACGAATATGCGCGTTGGCTGTCCTATCCGGTCATGATATTGATCGGCATTCCCCTCTATATCTGCGCATCCGCCAGCACCCCGATCGCCGCCGCCCTAGTCGCCAGGGGATTCAGCCCCGGCGCGGCGCTGATCTTTCTCATGACCGGGCCGGCCACCAACACGGGCACCATCGCAATCATCGTCAGCCAGTTCGGCGCTCGCTTCGCATCCATCTACGTCGCTTCGGTCATCGTGGTTACGGCCCTCCTCGGCATCGCGATTGACGCCTTGCTTTTGGCCTTCGGCCTGACGATCTCGGTAAACCTCTCCGCCTCGGATTCGCCGGCCATCCAGTTCGTGCAATGGGGCGGCGCTTTTCTCCTCATCGCCCTGATCATCTGGCGCTTCCGGGCCGGTGCCTTGAAAAGCGGCTGGGAGGATTTGCTGCTCAATCTCCGGCCCGTGTCCAAGAGCTGGCGGGAGACGTGGGGAAGCCTAACTCGCGGCCGTTCCTTCTCCGTCCGGGGCCTCATCTCCCCCACCGCGCCAATGGGCCTGATGCTGTGGGCGTTGGCCCTCGTTCTCTTTCTCGGCAGCGGTTTCACGACCGTACCTCCCGGCTACGTCGGCTACGGCCGCCTGTTCGGCGAAGTGTACTGGCGCGACCTGCCGCCGGGGCTGCACTACCTCGCCCCCCGGCCCTTAGTCCAAGTTGACAAGTGGCCCGTGCGGGAAGTGAAGTCCATCCTGTGCGACACGCCCCAAGATTACGTATCTGGCGACCTCAACCTCATTAGCTTGACCGTCAATGTGCAATACCAGGTCAAGGACCCGTACAACTACCATTACCGGACGACGAATCCAGAAGAGATCATCTCGGACGTCGTCCAAGCCCATATTCGTTCCTTTGTATCCGCCCGGGACTTGGAGAAACTGCTCAACGTCCATCGCGTAACCCTCGAACAGCACATCACCGAGTCCTTTGCGCCCGACGTCCACCTGTCGAACCAAGTGCTCAAGACCGTCGATCTGGTCAAGATAAACCTGTTGGCCATCACGCCTGTGGCGGAAACCATGAGCGCGTTCCGAGACGTATCGAGCGCCCAAGAAGACCGGGAGCGGATCATCGTCAACGCGCAGCGGTTCTTGGTATCACTGACTCCCCAAGCGCACGGCAATGCCGCCTGGGAAGTGGAGCAAGCAGATGGCGAGGCCTATCGCAAAGTGACGACTTCAGAGGCGGAGGCCAAGGCGATTTCGCTGGTGTCTGAGGCCGTGCGGAGCGCACCCGATGTTCTACAGAACATGCTGTGGCGAGAAAAGTTGGAGATTGCGTTGTCCGGCAATGCCAAGGTTATAGTGCCCAACAAGGAGAGCCTCAATAAGGTCGCGTTGTGGAAGAGGAACGGATCCACAGCGGGCAAAGGGGCCCATCACTAGGGGAAAAGGCAATGAAGTTGAAGGGAAAAACGATCGGCGTAACCATCGCCGTGATCATCGGCGCGATCATCTACGACAGCTTTTACATCATCAATGAGACCCAACAGGGCGTGTTGACCCACTTCGGCAAAATCTCGCCGCCCGTGCGGCAGCCCGGATTCCACCTGAAGTGGCCCCGCCCTATCTCAAAAATCTACAAGGTCGATCGCCGCCTTCACACGCTGAGCAACATCCCCCATGAACTGATCACCGAAGATCAGAAGAGCATCCTCGTCGACGGGTACCTACTCTGGCGCACCGTGGATCCGATTCTCTTCGTCGAGGCGATCCGCACCGGTCAGAACGCAGTCGAGCGCTTGCAGGACCTCTACCTTTCGAGCAGCGGGATCATCATCAGCAACAAGTCCCTCGACGCCTTCATCGGTCTGGGTCTGGAACACGAGGACTTGAACGAGGCGTCGCGGGAGATTCTCGACAGAATCGCGCCGATTGCCAAGGAAAGCTACGGAATCGAGGTAATCGAGGCCGGGATCGTCGAATACACCCTGCCGGTGGAAAACCGGCCCAGCGTCATTCAGCGCATGATCGCCGAGCGCGCGCGCATCGCCGCCCGCTATCGCAGCGAAGGAGAAGAGCGGGCCTTGCGCATTGAGGCTCTGGCCATCAACGAGCACGAGAAGTTGATCGCCGACGCCCACGCCGAGGCGACGACCATTCTCGGCGAGGCCGAGGCCGAGGCCATGGCTATTCTCGGTAAGGCTTATAAGAAGGACCCGGAATTCTACAAGTTCATCCGCGCGCTCGATAGCTACGATCGGATCATCGACCGAAACACAACGCTCATGCTCCCGGCCGACAACGAGTTGTTCAAATACCTCGACAGCAAAGCAAGACCTAAATAACTCAAGAGCTAAGCTAATGAGTGAACATCAACCATTACCGCCGAGTACGCGCGTCATTTACGCCGTATTCGACTTTTTGCAAGAGCACCACCGGCGAATCATCGCGGGAGTCGTGGCCGCTGTTGTCATCGGCTTCCTATCCAGCGGGTTGTACATCGTCAAGAAAGAGGAGCAAGGCGTGCGCACCCGGTTCGGCAAGGTGGTGCACTCGAGTATCGGCCCCGGAATACACTACTGTATCCCCATCATCGAAAAGACCTATATCCACAAGGTCAAGCGGGTCGTCCGTCATCAGGTAGCCAGCAAGGAAGGCGATACGGTCAACTTCACCATCTTGTCGGGCGACGTGAACCTGCTCGAAGTGGATGTTGCCCTCCAATACAAAATCGACAACCTCAGGAATTACCTGTTCGTCACGTCCGACCCACTTGCAATGCTGACCGTGTACACTAGAGAGGAATTGGTCAACATCCTAGGGCAGAATTTCATCGACCTGATCCTCACCTCAAACCGCAATATCATCCAAAGCAAACTGTTGGACCGGATCGCCGAGCGCCTAGAAGCCCGCGACATCGGCATCGAGCTGGTCTCGCTCGACATCGTCGATGTGCGCCCGATCGAAGAAACAATCGCGGCGTTTCGCGACGTAAGCGATGCGTTCGCCGAACGCGTGAAGGCCGTCAGCGACGCCAATCGCAAGCGGGAGCAGTTGATCGCGCACAGCCGCGGACAGGCCGAGGCATTGGTGCTAAACGCGCAGGCCAAGGCCAGAGAGCGCATCGTGCAGGCGCAAAGCAGCGCTGGCGCGTATTCGGCCCTGTTAGCCGAATACAAGAAACAGCCCGCGCACGTGGGCATCACGCGCTATTGGGACCGAATGCGCAAGATTTTCGCGGAGGCGAGCCTAGCCGCGGTCAATCCGAGTAAAGAATCATCCATTGATATCAACATGATCGACGGCGTCGCAGGGTTCACCCCGGCGGACATGGTGCTAGGAACACCGCCCCCCGGTGGCGAGGCCGGGGACGGAGTGCTGATGTCGTCAACGACCATGGAAAACGTACATACCATTGAAACGGTCGATGCGGACAACCTCCTGCTGGACGGTCGATTCCACAGCACGCGTGCGGAACGCAGTCACATGCGCATCGCCAATCCGCGGTCGCTCATATTCGACACGCCGTCCATCTTCTCGCATCGCCACGTGAGAGACAGGCCGGCCGGACTGCCGAAAGACGAGAAGCCGATGGTCGAGAAACTCGCCACCGAAGGTCAAGAAGATGGCGGGGCTGAGAAGAAGGAAGAGGATGGCGGCAAAGAGCATTAGTATGCTGTTGGCGTTCTGCCTCGTCCTACTGTTGACCGCGCTGCCTACGGCGGCGGCTCCAGGCGTTAGCGATAGTACGATCGTGTTTGGGCAGAGCGCTTGCTTCTCCGGTCCGAGTAAAATTCTGGGTCTGCGCTATCGGGCCGGCATTTTGTCTGCTTTCCAGGTACAGAATGATCGAGGCGGAGTCAACGGCAGGTTGCTGAAACTGGTTTCCTTCGACGACGCCTACGAGCCTGAACAGGCAGCCGCAAACGCGGAACGGTTCGTCGCCGATAACGAGGTCCTGGCCGTGATCGGCGGTGTGGGAACGCCGACCGCCAAACGCATCGCGCCAGTGCTTAGGACAGCAAAAATCCCCTTTGTCGGCCCCTTTACGGGCGCCGCTTTTCTGCGCAATGCCAAGCGGTTTCCCAATGTCATCAACCTGAGGGCGGGCTATTTCGACGAAACTCAGACGCTGGTCGATCACATCCTTCGCGAACGCGGCAAGAGCCGGTTCGGCATCATCTATCAGGACGACGCTTTCGGACGTTCCGTCCTAAAAAACTACAAGACAGTACTCGATGAGCACGGTATTCCCATCTTGGGGAAAACCGCCTTCTCGCGGAACACCCACGCCGTCCAAGCAACCCTCTTCGCCCTAGCCAAGGCCGACTTGGACGCTATCTTGATCGTCGGCACCTATACCACCAACGCGGAGATCATCAACCTAGCGAATTCCCTGGGCCATGAATACATCATGGGCAACTTGTCCTTTGTCTTGTCCCGCGAGCTTAGGGAGCGGATCAGCGCGCCAAACGATAGAATCTTGGTGACCGAGGTGGTGCCTAACCCAGAAGACCAGACCAGTAAAGTCGTGCAGCAATTCCATCGAGCCACTAGATCGTCGAAATCGAAGATAGACCACGAACACATAATCAATGAAGTATGTCTGGAAGGTTACATCTTGGGCCGCTTCGTCATCACCGTGCTCGAGCGCATGGGCGATGAACTGACGCGGGAGAACTTCATGCAACAGGCCCTGTCGTCCGGGCCGATAGCAATTGACGATTGGCCCCTTGAATTCGAGCCCGGTACCAATACGGGTTCGACCTACATCCGGTTGACCGATTTCGGAGGAGAGTAGCCCTTGAAAAAGGTAGATGAATTTTCCGGCGAAGAAGTCGGCGAAGAGTGGCTACGCGAGCTCTACAAAGTTGTCGCTCTACGGCGCGGTACTATGTTCAGACTGATTACCGAATCGGCCCGCCTGTTGCTGCTCGGCAATGCAGGCGGAGCAGCGTTGATTATCGGGTTTATGAGCACGTCTTCGGGCAACGAAGACGCGTCTTACCACTGGTTCGCCTTGGCGACGCTGCTCATGTTCGCGATCGGCACCCTTGCGTCAGCGCTAACGATGATTCTAGTGGCCTTAGTCTCAGTAAAAGAGGCCCACAGCGCCGAGGAGGCCCTAAAACAGTTCGTCGATGGGAAGATCGACCGCAACCAAGTGATGTTTACGGTCGGCGACATGACTTTTCGCATTGCCGACTTTGCCATGGCGTCTGGCGTGGTCAGCACCGGGGGGTTCATGCTCGGCGGACTGAGCAGTCTCATCCTGATAACGCTGTTCTTCTAAGCGAGAAGGTTCCTTTGTCGAGGGCACTTCTCGGCTTTCTTCTTCCGCTTCCATCTTTCGCAACCTAGGTCCGCTGGTTCGCGCCTATAGTTTTCGGTTATAGCCCTCATGGATTCACATTCCATACTGATTTTATTGGCGTACTCAGTCGGCATCTTTGTCGTTTCTTTTATGGGCGGGAAGCTGGCGGCCTTGGGGACCATGACGCACACGCGGACTCAAGTCGTAATGAGTCTGGTGGCCGGCTTCATCCTCGGCATCGCCATGTTTCACCTGCTACCCCACAGCCTCGATCGCATTTCCGGATCTGAGATTATAGAAAAAGCCGTGGGATGGATGGTGTTCGGCATGGTCCTGATGATTTTCTTGCTGCGTATCTTCCACTTTCATCAGCACGACTTCAGCAGCGAGGCGAGCGATCTGTACGATGACCACGGTCACGACCACGGTGCCGTCCATTCGCGGAGTTTGTTCGGCGTTGCCATCGGCCTAGGCGTGCATACCGTGACCGAAGGGATCGCGCTGGGCACTAGCATGAGGTTGGGGCCGCCGCATGAAAACGACGTCGCATTGGCGGGCCTAGGAGTATTCCTCGCCATTATGCTGCACAAGCCGCTCGATGCGTACTCCATTATCGGCATGATGAAGTCTGCCGGTCACAGCCCGCACGCCCGGACATTGGCCAATGTTGGATTTGCTATTCTGTGCCCTGTGGTGGCTATAGCGAGCTTCGGAGGTGTGGAATTGCTTGGCCCGGAAGAAGGGGCAGTGGTTGGCTATGTGCTGTCTTTTGCGGCGGGCGCGTTTTTGTGCATTGCCTTGAGCGATCTGCTGCCGGAGATCCATTTCCACAGCCACGATCGCGGCAAGCTCATCGTCTCCCTCCTCGTGGGAATCGGCCTCGCCTACGTCCTGTATTACGTTGAATCCAGCGCCATCCACGGACATGGCATGGAGACGCACCAAGCGCATTAGCTATATCGCCACCTTCTGCCCTGTCTTCACCGACTCAATTTCCTTCAGGCACAACAGCAGCGAGTTCCGCGCACTCTGACCGCCTATCTCCTGCGACGCCTTGCCCTGCGCGATCGCATCCACCGCTTCCTGCAACTCGCCGACAAAGCCGTCCTTGCCCGGCAGTGATGGCGTACTGACTTCGCCGTCCTTGGTCAACAGTTGCGGCGACTCGCTCCAAGACGAGTTGTACTTGAGTGTGGCCTCCTCAAAATACACGTCATAACCGTGCTCAAAGGGACAGCCCTGTTGCGCCAACCAGCCGCCTTCGGCGCTGATGGCCATTGGGCCGTCGTACTGGTAGTGGACGTTGATGTACTCGACCGTCTCGCCCCGGCCAATGTATCCTTGCGCGCTGACCGCCGTGGGCATCCCGAACAAAAACTGCACGAAGTCCGCGTCGTGGATGTGCAGGTCGATTGCGGGGCCGCCGGTGCGTTCCAAATCTTCTGGTGCCCACCACGCCGGGCGCGAGATGATGCGCTTAAAGTGAGCGGCGAGCACGGGGCCGTGTTCCCCGTCGGCGACGAGCTGTTTAATCAGCCGGAACTCTGGGAAATACCGCAAGACGTGGGCAACCATAAACTGCCGCTGGTGTTCCTCGGCCGCTGCCACGATCCGATCGGAGTCGTCCAAGGCCAATGCAATGGGCTTTTCCAATAACACGTGCTTGCCCGCAGATAAAGCGCGGATGCTGGCCTCGACGTGCATGTTCGTCGGCAGACAAATATCCACCAAGTCGATCTCCCCATCGGCGAGCAACTCGTCCAACGTTTCATAACACCGTATGCCCGACAAGTCCTGCACCCCCCCGCTGTCGCCAAAATTGCCCTGAATGTCGCGCCAATCTCCCGCGCGCTTTTTTGGGTCGCGGGAGACGATGGCCGCAACTTGGCCCCCTTGGACTTGGGCCATAGCCTTGTAGTGAGTCATGCCCATGAAACCGATGCCGACAATGCCGATATTGACCATTATTTTCTCCTTGTGTGGAACCGCTAGGATAGGCTTGGGGGCCGACTGCTGTCAAGCTAATTGCGGCCCAAGGCGCTTTTGCCGTATATCAGAGGTATCGGTGCCACCATCGTCATTACCCAACTCAGCGATAGCAGAAGTAGAGAAAGCCAAGGAGACCGACTATGAGTATCAGGCTCGACTTACCCAAAGAATTGGAACGCGAATTGACAACAGAAGCTACGCAAATGGGGGTATCTCTCGCTGAGTACGTCTTACGTCTTCTCTCCACTAGGTCGTCTGTTGAGGCTGCGCCAGCCACGGGTGCAGAATTGGTCGCCTACTGGCAACGCGAGGGGCTCCTTGGCACGCGGTCTCGTACCACCGATAGCCAAGCACTCGCCCGTCAACTCCGCCATAAGGCAGAAAAACGAATGCGAGAATAGTCTTTGTGTCTCCTCGATACCGATGTACTCATTGACATTCAGCGCGAACATGCTCCAGCGCTGACTTGGTTTGCTAGCTTGACCGAACTTCCGGCTGTGCCAGGCTTCGTGATCATGGAGCTGATTCAGGATGCCCAAAATGCTGGGCAGGTTCAGCGGGCGTTGAAATTAGTCGCTCCCTTACCAGTGGTGTGGCCTACCCCTGCTGACTGCCAACGTGCCTTGACTGATTTTATGTCCTATCACCTCTCACATAATCTAGGCTTGTTGGATGCCTTAATTGCAGCCTGTGCAATTGGTTCGTCAGCGACTCTCTGCACCTTCAACGTCAAGCATTATCGGATAGTGCCCGATCTTGATGTAGCCCAGCCCTACGCTCGGTGAGCTTTTGCCTCCTAGCCGGTGCTACACGTCACGCAAGTGCTGTGCGTAATACAACGGCCAAGTCTCAACTACACCTTCTCCCTCACCACCAGGACCACCGATGAGTTTAATGGCGCACCGCGGCTGGTAGCGCTCCACGTAGGACCGCAAGCTGCGAGCACGGGTGCGGGTACCGCTTTTTACTTCGACAGGGATGACTTCTCCATTGCGGCCGCGATGGAGAAATTCCACTTGGGCATCGCCCTGTTCCCAACCGAAGGTAGGATACGCCACGCGCACACTCAGTTCGTTCTGGACGAAGTTTTCCGCAATGTAGCCCTTGAAGCTAAGGCTCTGCGCCTGTTGGTCGGCGTATCTAAGACCAAGCATGTAGCCAAGCAACCCCACATCAAATAAGTAGAGCTTGAAAATGTTCTGCCGCGCCTGCGCCCATAGCGGGGCTTGGGGTCTTCCTTTGATGGGATAGCACTTCCGCACCAGTTTGGCTGTCTCCAGCCAGTCAATAGGACCGCGTAACTCTTGGTAGCGCCGCTTCCGCTCGATCACATCCCTGAACCTGAAACGCTTTACGGAGTCGTCTTGGCAGGCGGCCAATTGACGCGGTACGCTCGCAAACACTTCATCAATGTGTTGCG
>MKWU01005422.1_pt1 | contig 13920 bp, 13 predicted proteins | sample 809101 | NCBI WGS metagenome assembly MKWU01 (sample SAMN05860141, study PRJNA318959) | sponge metagenome | host: Aplysina aerophoba | place: Slovenia: Piran, Adriatic Sea, Gulf of Piran | collected 2013-05-07 | reverse complement strand
CGCCGGGTTGGACGGAGCCGGACGAGCCGGTCGACCCGATGCGCGACCACCGCGTCGCCTTCGGCTGCTACTCGCCGGCCGTCAACGCGGCCGACGGCAGCGTCTGGGGCTCGGGCCACGGCCGCGGCGCCCACACGCGGGGGCGGCTCCCCGCCGCAGTCGTGCATCGCCGAGGTCTACATGCCGCCGCCGACCATCGTGGACCCGCCGCCCTACGGCAGCGGCGGCCTGCACCTGACGCGCGACGGCATCGTCTGGCAGGACTGGCGGGGGAGCGGCCACTTCGCGTCGTTCGACCGCAGCGTCTGCACGGTGACGAACGGGCCGACCGCAACGGGGCAGAGCTGTCCGGAGGGCTGGACCTTCCACCGCATGGAGAAGCCGACGTTCTCCAACGCCGAGATGCCCATCAACTCGGACGAGAGCTACCTGACGCAGATCGATCATCACGACGTGCTCGGCTTCGGTCCGGAGACGCCGGTCTACGGCGTGGTCAACACCGACTCGCTGGAGGTGTTCGTGCCGTCGACGGGCGAGTTCGTCACGCTGCGCGTCCCGTATCCGATGGGCTTCTTCTCGCGCTCGTCGGTGGGGCGGATCGACGATCCGACGACCGGCTGGAAGGGAAAGGGGCTCTGGTCGAGCTACTCGAACTACGCGGCGTGGCACCTGGAGGGCGGCCCCGGCACGTTGCAGAAGGCGATCAAGTTCCAGGTGCGACCGCACCCGCTCGCGAAGTAGCAGCGACGACGGGGTCAGGCGGGGAGAAGGCGGGCAACCGCCGCGGCCTGGGGCGACGGTCGGGCGCGGCGGCGGTGGCGGATCGATCGCCGCGGCCCGTGCGACGGTCGGGCGCGGCGGCGGGAGGTGGCGGATCGGTCGTCGCGGCCCGGGCGACGCTCGGGCGACGGCGGCGGACGCGGTCATCGGAACGGTCCGGCATGCCAGCCGGGGGGAGCGAGCGGTGCGCAATTCGAGCTTCGTCGTGCTGATGACCGTGGCGGCGGTGGCACTGCTCGCGCCGCTCGCGTCCATCGGGGCAGCGCAGTCGGCAGCGTCGCAGGCGTCGGCGCCGGAAGCGTCGTCGCCGCAAGCGACCGGGACCGGAGTGTCTGCGGATGCCGACTGGGAGCTCCCGCGGACGCCGGACGGTCGCCCGGACCTGCAGGGCGTCTGGCTGAGCAACACCGCCACGCCGCTCCAACGGCCGCCCGCGTTCGCCGACCGAGCCCGGCTGACCGATGAGGAGGTCGCGACGCTGGCCGCGCGCGCGGATCGGATCTTCCGCAATGGCCGCAGCGCGTTCACGACGCCGGAGGGCGCGTTCTTCGCGGCCGTCAACGACGTCGACACCTACGAGGCGCAGTCGACGAGCAGCTCCATCGGCATGGTCGACCTGGAGTTCACCGACCGGACGTCGCTGATCGTCGATCCGCCGGACGGGCGCCTACCGGCGCTGACGCCGGCCGCGCAGTCACGGGAGGCGGAGGTCGATCGGGGGTGGGAGCAGAAGACCGGCCCCGAGGACCTGAACAACATCCACCGCTGCATCACGACCGGCGTCCCGCGGCTCGGGGGCAATTTCGGCGCGGGACCCTACACCTACTACCAGATCGTGCAGACGGCGGACGTCTTCGCCCTCATCAGCGAGGCGTTCCACGACGCGCGGCTCGTCCCGCTCGCCGGCCGGCCCCATGTGCCGGAGCGCATCCGGCAGTGGAACGGCGACTCGCGCGGGCACTGGGACGGCGACACGCTGGTCATCGAGACGCGCAACTTCTCGCCCGGGAGCTACTACCGGGGATCGGCCGAGGGCCTGCACCTGGTGGAGCGGCTGACCCGCACCGGCCCCGACACCATCACCTACCGGATGACCTTCACCGATCCGTCCACCTGGGCGTCGCCGTGGACGGCCGAGATCCCGCTGAAGCGGCGCGACCAGGCGATCTACGAGTTCGCCTGCCACGAGGGCAACTACTCGATCGTCGGCATGCTGCGGGCGGCACGCCTCGCGGACACGGCCCGGGAGGGCGGGCGGTAGCGCGCCCCCCCCGAGGGGGGCGGGACTCCACGCCGGCGCGAAGCCTTCTCCTTCGCGGGATTCTGCGACAGACCGACCGGACCACCATAAGCGGATGGCGAGCCTCGGCGTCGAGGCGGGCGCGGCGGGGGACCGCGGTGCAGCGGCATTACACCGTGCGGCGCTCGACCCGAACCAGCAGCCACAGTACGAGCCACGCGGGGAGCGACAGTACGGCGGCGTAGATCCACACGGCGATCGGCCCGAGCAGTCCCCCCACCGTCGCTGCCGCGGTCGTGAGCGAGCCCAGCACCGCGGCGCACGCGTAGGCCGCCCGCGGGGAGCGGGCATGCAGCCGGCGAACGGCGACGGTCAACGGTATCCCCGCCGGCCAGGTGAACACGAACAGCGTTCCGACGGCCACCGCGATCATCGGGGCCGGCGTCGGTTCCGGGCCGTTCCCGAAGCCGAATCGGATCGCCGCCTGGGCCGCGACGGCGAGGGGCAGCCAGAGCGCGAGCAGCAGCGTGCGCTTCATGATCCGAGCGTGACACAACGCTCCGCGGAGTGGCAACGCCGCAGGGCCCGGTGACGGTCTTCCACCCCTCTGCCACCCAGACCGGGCCCTGACGGTGAGGCCGTCACGTTCCGGGTAAGCTCTGCCATGCCCGAGCCGCTGATTGCGCTGCGCAACGTCGAGAAGGCCTTCCGTCATGGGGTCAGCCGGACCTACGTCCTGCGCCGCATCACGCTCGAGATCGCGGCGGGCGAGTTCGTCTCCGTCATGGGGCCGTCCGGGGCGGGGAAGTCGACGCTGCTGCACATCCTCGGGATGCACGACGCGGAGTGGACGGGAGAGTACGCGCTGCTCGGACAGCCCGTCCACGACCTGCGGGCGAAGCACCGGCAGACGCTGGGCCGGCAGCACATCGGCTTCGTTTTCCAGAGCTACCACCTCCTGGACGACCTGACCGTGGCGGAGAACCTGGAGGTGCCGCTCTCCTACCGCGACGTGCCCCGCTCGGAGCGGCAGAGCCTGGTCGCCGACACGCTCGACCGATTCCAGATCGTCGGGAAGAAGGATCTCTACCCGAGCCAGCTCTCGGGGGGGCAGCAGCAGCTCGTCGGCGTGGCGCGGGCCCTGATCGCCAAGCCGACGCTGATCCTGGCCGACGAGCCCACGGGCAACCTCCATTCCCGCCAGGGCGCCGAGATCATGGAGCTGTTCACGCGGCTCAACGACGAAGGGACGACCATCGTCCAGGTGACCCACTCCGACGCCAACGCCGCCTACGGCCGCCGGATCATCCAGCTCCGCGACGGGTGGCTGGTCGACGAGTGAGGCGCTCGCGCTCGCAACGATGCGAGAACGTGACGATGAGCCGTGGGAATCTTCGTTGACACCAACGTGCTCCTGTACGCGGTGGGCACGGCGCCCGCCGAAGCGGCCAAGGGCGCCGGACCTGCAGCCGGGAATGGACTTCGCCGGCGTCACCGTGCGGAATCCGTTCGCTGCCGTGCCGTAGGCCAGCCGTAGGCCCGGCCAGATTCCGCTTGCTAATGCGCCTTCAGGTTCTCGAACTCCTCGACCGGCAGGCCGAGGTGGACCGCGCTCAGCAGACCGCCGTCGGCGTGGTCGAGGATGTGGCAGTGGAAGATCCAGGTGCCGGGACGGTCGTCGAAGCGGACGGCCAGCCGCACCGTCCGGTCGTGGGGGATGTCGACGGTGTCCTTCCACTCCAGGGGCCGAACCGGCGTGCCCGACTCGTCGAGCACCAGGAAGAAGAACCCGTGCAGGTGCAGTGGATGGGACCAGGCCGTGGTGTTGGTGACCGTCCAGAGCTGCGTCTCGCCCGGCTTGGCGAGGATCGGCTGCGCCTTCCAGAACGGCGCGTGGTTGATGCCGTAGGCGAACGACTGATCGTACTGATCCTGGGAGAGCGTCAGCTCGAGGTCGACCGGGGTGGCGCCATCGAGGTCGTAGGGCTCCATCTCGCGTCGCGTCTCGGGCAGCGGTCCGGAGGTGTAGGGCGCCTGGTCGGCAAAGCGGATCGTGAACAGGTTCTCGAAGTCCCGCCCGAAAATGCTGCCGTAGCCGCGATCGTGCAGCAGTGAGCGGAGCAGTCCTTCGCCGCCCGGCTCGCCGGTCGGGGTGACGATGACGTCGGCCCGCTCGCCGGCCCCCAGCACGATGAAGTCGTGGTCCTCCGAGTACTCGGTCAGACCGCCGTCGCCGCCGATCTTGCGGAAGACGTGTCCTTCGCCGAGGTCCAGCTTGAAGTAGCGGCTCTTGGCCGCGTTCACCAGCCGCCAGCGCTGCGGCGCCCCGGCTCGCGCCACGAGCTCCGGCTGCCGCCGGCCGTTGACCAGCACCCGGTTGCCCTCGCGGCCGAAGAGCATGCCGACCGAGCCGCCGGTGTCGGACGGAATCAGGGTGCCGTCGTCGTTCGCGTCGATGTCGCTCAGCACGAGCACGAGATCGTCGGCGATCCCGACCGTCTCGGCCTCCGCGGGATCCTCGACCAGGAAGGCGCCGTAGAGGCCGAACCCGACCTGCTCCGCCGACATGACGTGCGGGTGGTACCAGTAGATGCCGGCGTCCGGCACCACGAAGTCATACGTGAAGGTCTCGCCCGGCTGGACGGGCTCCTGCGAGTAGCCGGGCACGCCGTCCATGTCGATCGGGATCCGCAGCCCGTGCCAGTGGATGGTGCTCGGCCGCGGCAGGTTGTTCGTGAAGTGGACGATGAGGCGATCACCGACCCGCACGCGAATCATCGGTCCGGGAATCGTGCCGTTGTAGGTCCAGGCTTCGACCTCGAACCCGGGGGCGATCTCGACCCTCGCCACCCGGGCCTCGAAGTCGACCTCGACGATGTGGGGATCCGGATTGCGGTCGGCCGCCTCCGGCATCCGCAGGCTCGCGTCCCAGCCCGTCGGTTGGAGCGACTGGGCCGCGGCCCCACCGAGGAACACGGTGGACGACGCGAGTGCAACCGCTGCCGAAACCATCCAACCAAGCGCCGACCGCCTCTCCGTCATCGCGCTGCCACCCTCCCTGGCTGTTGAAGCCAGCCGCGGGATCGTACCACCTCGATGCCGGCCCGGTCGCGCCCGGGGTGTTCACGCAGCTGCCCCGTAAGCCCAGACCGCCAACGGCGCATCGCGACACGCTAGAATCGAGGCATTCCGCGGTACGTTGCGCGCAGGGAATCACGCGCAGGAGGGACGGAAGATGAGGTATCGACATCACGCGGCGGCGTTGGCGGTCATCGCGGGCGTGGCGCTGATGCCGATTGCGGCTGCGGGCCAGCCGGCGGACGCGACGGACCTCATAACGCCGTGGGGACATCCCGATCTGCAGGGGACCTGGGACTACCGGACGCTGACGCCGCTCGAGCGGCCCGAGGAGCTGGGCGACAAGGCCTTTCTGACCGAGGAGGAGGCGGCCGCCCTCGAACGCGAGACCCTCGAGCGCAACGAGCTGCTGCTGAACCGGGCCCCCGAGACGACCTCGGCCAGCGATCAGGTGGACCGTCGGGCGGACGGGACGCCCGGCTTCTACAACAACTTCTGGCTGGATCGGGGCACGACGGCGGTCGGCACGCGGCGCACGTCGCTCGTCGTCGATCCGTCCAACGGACGGCTGCCGCCCCTGACGGAACCGGCGCGGATGCGCGCCGAGTCGCCGGAGGCGGAGCGCATCGCCGCGGTGCGCCGCGGCATGCTCCCGGCCCGCACCTACGAGGATCTCGACGCGGGCGACCGCTGCATCCAGCACGCCAAGGCGGGGCCGCCGATCAGCACCGGCGGCTACAACAACAACATCCAGGTGTTCCAGACGCCGGACTACGTCGTCATCCTGGCCGAGCAGAACTACGATGCGCGCATCGTGCCGCTCGACGGGCGGCCTCACGTGTCGCCTCAGGTACGGCAGTGGATGGGCGACTCGCGCGGGCACTGGGACGGCGACACGCTCGTGGTCGAAACGGCGCACTTCAACGGCAAGCACGACCAGATCGGCCGGCCGCTCCTCAGCTCCGGCGAGAACCTGACCCTCGTCGAGCGCTTCACGCTGATGGACGGCGAGAACCTGATGTACGAGTACACCGTGAACGACCCGACGATCTGGACGAGCCCGTGGACGGCGCAGCATCCGATGAAGCGCAACCCGGAGGAGATGTTCGAGTTCGCCTGCCACGAGGGCAACTACGGCATGCACGGCATCATGGCCGGCTCGCGCGTCCAGGAAGCGGAGGCCGCGGCGGAGGCTCGCCAGGCTCGCTAGGCGGCAGCGCGGACTTTGCAAGGAGGCGGTCAGGTGCGAGCGCGAATGACTCGTTGGGTGCGCAAGAGCGTGGGGGTTGCGGCGCTCGCCGGCCTCGGTGTCGGTCTGCATTCATCAGTGGACCAGGTCGCATCGGCGCAGACCGACACCGTCGCCGCGGGCGGACGGCTCTACCGCGGCAAGGGGGACTGTCAGGCCTGCCACGGATGGGCCGGCGACGGCCGCAAGATGAACCTCCAGATGCCGGATGGGGCGAACCTGCGGGAGAGCACGCTGACCCGCGAGCAGCTCGTCTTCGTCATCAAGTGCGGACTGCCGGGGCGCCAGATGCCGGCCTACGATCGGCGGGCCTACGTCGACGACCGCTGTCTCGGCCGCACCCGCGCCGACCTCCGGCGGATGGGGCTGCAGCTCTTCGACCCGCCGGCCACGCTCCAGAACCGCGAGGTCGAGCGGTTGGTCGACTTCCTGGAGGCGAAGGTGATGGGCAAGGGTCGCATGGACCGGCAGGCGTGCATCGACTTCTGGGGCGAGGAGGCCGACGTCTGCCGCAGGGAGTTTCCGGACTGATCGTCGGTCGACAACGCAGATCGCCGGCGGTCGTCGCGGCGGAGTTGGCGGTGCTCGTCGCCGCCGAGTCGCGCACACAGCACCAGTCGAACGGGCGCTACCGATCGAGCGCGAACACGAACAGGTAGCTCGAGTTCTCCAGGTTGTCGTAACGCACCGGGTGCAGGTGTCGGCCGCTCGCCTGCACCGCGAGATACTGCCGCGGCCCGATGGCGTACGTGACCGGCGCGCCCTTGAGCGGGGTGCCGACGTTGAAGCGCCACAGTTCCTGCAGCGTCTCGTCGTTGTAGGCGACGATCCAACCGTCCTGGAGGGCGGTGAAGACGAGCCCGCCGGCGGTCGCGAGGGCGCCCGACCGGACCTCGATCTCGGTGACCGCCTTGGCGATCACCTCGTGGGTGTCGGTGTCGACGGCGGTGATCGAGCCGTAGTAGAGGTCGCTCGTGTACTCCCGCCGTTCGCTGGCTTCGCGGTCGATGCCGCCGTCGGGGCCGAGCGACACCACGCGCGCCCCGGTCTGCGAGAAGCAGCCCTCGGTGCCGGCGCCGTAGGCGATGCCCTTCTCGGGGTTGAACGCGGTGGGCTGGTGGGCGATGCCGCCGTGCCAGGTGGGGCAGGCGCGCTTCATCTCGTCGCGGTCCGTCCGCAGGGCGCGCGCCTCCGGGTTGTAGATCTGGATGTCGAGGTTCGGGTCGTATTCGAGCGGCATGCCGGTCTCGGGATTGAGGCCCGCCGTCCAGGTCAGCTCGTTGACGTACTGCGACCCCTTGATGAAGGCGCCGGTCTCGCGGTCGACGGAGTAGAAGAAGCCGTTGCGGGCGAAGTGGGCCGCCACCTTGCGCCGCTGGCCGTCGATGAGCGTGTCGTAGAGCATGTGCACGCCGACCTCGTCGTAGTCCCACGAGTCGTTCGGCGTGTACTGGAAGTGCCAGCGCCGCTCGCCGGTGGCCACGTCGAGGGCGACGGCCGAGTTGGTGAAGAGGTTGTCGCCGGGGCGGAACTCGGCGTCGTAGATCGGATACGGGTTGCCGGTGCCGAAGACGTAGAGGTTGTTCTCCGAATCGTAGGAGCCGGTCTGCCAGACGCCTCCGCCGCCGGTCTTCCAGGCGTTGTGGTCGTCCTTCCAGGTCTCGCTGCCGGGTTGTCCCGGCTCCGGGACCGTGTACCAGCGCCAGAGCTCCTCGCCGGTCTCGACGTCGAGCGCTGCCACCCAGCCGCGGGTGCCGCCGTCGCCGGCACCGTTCTGCACCAGCACCTTCCCGTCGGCCACGAGCGGCGCCGTGAGGAACCGTTCCCGGGCGCCCATCTCGGTGACGCCGGCCACCTCGACGTCCCAGAGAATCTCGCCGTCGTCGCGGTCGATGGCGAGCACGCGGCCGTCCTGCAGGTTCTGCAGCACCTTGTCCTCCCAGAGCGCGATGCCGCGCGTCCGGGAGCGGTTGGTCTCGTGGTCGACGCCGGGGTCGGTAATCCAGACGAACTCTCCGTAGTCGGGGTTGCGGGCGTCGATCTTGTAGACCGTGCCCCAGCCGTCGCTGGTGTACAGGAAGCCGTTGTCGACGAGGGGGTTGTTCTCGTTCTCCGGGCCGTTCCCGCCGGTGTCCTGCATCCCTCCGAGAGCCAATGCCCAGACCATGCGCAGCCGGCCCACGTTGTCGCGGTCGATCTGCGTCAGCTTGGAGTAGCGCTGCGAGCCGTAGTCGCCGTTCATCAGCAGCCAGTTCTGGGGCTCGTTCTGGGCATTGATGAGCCGGTCCTGCGTGACGGTCAACTCGTACTGGCCGCCGAGCGCGACGGCCGAGGCCGCCACGAGGACCGCCGTCATGAGCATCCGGTTCGGCGAGTTGAGGCGCATGTTCGGTTCTCCCCTGAAGTGCGTATAGCTTATACCCCTCCCGCTCCCGGGCCGCTCCCGGCGCGGCGGCGAGCGGGCGCCCCGAACCCGTGCACAGGAAGCGCCGCCGGCGGCTCGGGGGCCGGGAACGGTGGCCGTGCAGGACGCGCCCCGCGGCGGGCGGCGGGGACCGCGATGTACAATCCCGGCGCTTCGCTGCGGGGACTGGCAGCGAATCCGGAGGAGGAGGCTGACACGCCATGCGCTCCATGAGGATGATGACGGGATGTGCGGCCGTGCTCGTGGCGTTGCCGCTGCTCGGGTGCGGCGGGGGGCCGCCCGCCCCCAACGAGGGGCCGGCGGGGGGCCGCGGGGGGGGGGGACCCGGCGGGCGCGCGGGGGGCCGCCGCCCGCCCAGACGATGGCGCCGGAGGGAGCCGACTGGCCGATGTACCGCGGCGACCTGGCGGGGACCGGCCACTCGCAGCTGGCGCAGATCACACCTGCCAACGCCTCCGATCTGGCGCAGGCGTGGAGCTACTCGCTTCATCCGGCAGAGCCGCGCGCGGATGGACGGGGGCCCAACTCGCAGGTGACCCCGATCGTCGTCGACGGCGTCATGTACCTCCCGGCGGCGGACCGCGTGGTGGCGCTCGACCCGGCCACCGGGCGCGAGCTGTGGCGGCCTCGCGTGGGGGCGCGCGCCCCGGCCACGGGGCGCGCGCGGTGGGGGCTTCCGGTGGAGGGCGGAGCGCCGTCGCGGCGTGGCGTCGCCTACTGGGCGGGCGACGACGAGCGGCAGCCGCGCATCCTGTTCATGGCGGCGCGGCGCCTGATGGCGCTCGAGGCGGCCACCGGCTATCCCATTGCGAGCTTCGGTGACGGCGGCGAGGTCGACATCGGCGTGCCCTACAACTCCGTGCCCCTCGTCTACGGCAACATCGTGGTCGTCGGTGCCAACACGCCGCCCGGCACCATCGGCGGCATCGGGAACGCGCGCGCCTACGATGCCCGCACCGGCGAGAAGGTGTGGGAGTTCGACTCCGTCGCCCAGCCGGGGCAGCCGGGCCACGACACCTGGGAGGGCGACAGTTGGCGGGACCGCCTGGGCGCCAACGCGTGGCCGTTCTTCTTCACGGCCGACGCGGAGCGCGGCCTCATCTACCTGCCCCTGGCGTCGCCCATCCCCGGCGCCTACGGCGGGGACCGGCCGGGGGCGAACCTCTACGGCAACTCCGTGGTCGCCGTCGACGCCGAGACGGGCGCCTACCGCTGGCACTTCCAGACGATCCACCACGACCTGTGGGACGCCGATCCGCCGGCTCCGCCGGCCCTGTTCGACATCCCGCGCGACGGCGGCGCGATTCCCGCGCTGGGCGTCACCACCAAGTCCGGCTACCTCTACATCCTGAACCGGGAGACCGGCGAGCCTGTCTACGGCGTCGAGGAGCGGGAGGTGGCGGCGAGCGACGTGCCGGGCGAGGCGACCTACCCGACGCAGCCGTTCCCCGTGAAGCCGCCGCCGATGGGCAAGGTCACCTACGATGCCGCGGACCTGGTCACCGGCGAGGACACCAGCCCCGAGCATGCCGCCGCGTGCGCGGATCTCGTCGCCAGCCTCGGCGAGGTCTACAACGCCGGTCCGTTCACGCCATGGGTCTACCGGCCCTCCGGCGGTCCCGCGCGGACGACGCTGAACTTCCCGGGCGGGGGCGGGCGCCCCAACTGGGGCGGCGTGGCCTTCGACGCCGCGACCGGCTACGCCTTCGTCTTCTCCATGGACGTCGGCGCCCTCGGTTGGATGGTCGAGGCCGAGGATGACGGCGCGCCGTCGCCCTACGAGAAGCGAGTCGGGCCGGCGAGCTTCGAGGTCAACCTGGACGGCGTGCGGCTGCCATGCCAGAAGCCGCCGTGGGGGCAGTTGACGGCGGTCGACGTGGCGACGGGGGAGATCGCGTGGCGGGAGACCGTCGGCGTCACCGAGACGCTGCCCGACGGCCGGCAGCGCACCGGTCGCCCCGGCCGCGCCGCCGCCATCGCGACAGCCGGGGGCCTGCTGTTCATTGCCGCCACCGACGACAACCGCCTGCGCGCGATCGAGGCGGCGACGGGCCGCGAGGTGTGGGCGGCACGTCTCGAAGGCCGCGGCAACGCCGACCCGATGACCTACCTCGGCGCCGACGGCCGGCAGTACGTCGTAATCGCGGCCACCGACCACGTGGTGGCCTACGCGCTGCCCGCGGACTAGGAGTCTGCGCCGTGGAACGGCGCCGTCTCGCAGCGGAGGCAGGCTCCCTGCAGGACGGGTCGGGCGGCAGGAGGAGCCGGCAGGGCGACGATTGGCGGGGCGATGGCGGGCCGGGAACGAGAGGAGTCACCGCATGGCCAGGGTCACCGTAACGCGCGTCGTCGACGCACCCGCGGACGTCGTCTTCCGGACGGTCGCCGACATCGGCCACTTCTCACAGGCCGTGCCGCACATCGTCAACGTGGAGTTCCTGTCGGAGGTGCGCTCCGGCGTCGGCACGCGCTTCCGTGAGACGCGGGTGATGAACGGTCGGGAGGCGTCGACGGAGCTCGAGGTGACGGAGTACATCGAGAACGATCACGTGCGCATCGTCTCCGAGGCGGGCGGCACGGTGTGGGACACGGTGTTCACCGTGTCGCCGGCGGACGGCGGCACCGAGCTGACGATGGTGATGGACGCCCGGCCGCAGACGCTCTCGGCCCGCCTCGCCGTCCCGCTCATGCTGCGCATGGTCAAGGGCGCCGTCGCGAAGGACATGGATGCCGTGAAGGAGTTCTGCGAGCGGCCAGCGTCGGAATCGGCGGCCGGCTGAAACCGTGGCGGCAGGAACGAACGGGCATCGACCACGACTTGTGGCGGCCGCGCGCGGCGCCCGCAGCCCTGCCCGCCAGCCAGGGTGGGTGGGGCGCGCGACGGGACAGGACGCAGCGGATGGCGGCAAGTCGGCGGCGAACGGCACGGGATCGACCGGATACCCTCTGGGGTCACGGGTATCCGGATGTGTCGGGACCAGGAGACTCATTGTCGATGACGGCAGCGGTCCTGTCAGTCGGGCTGATCGTGACCCCGAAGCGTGGGGAACTCGGCGTGGCCGCGGTCGATGCCGCTGGCGGTCAGGTCGCGGGCGAGGGCGAGCGTGTCCGGCACCACCGCGAGCATCCACCGATGCCCGCCCGGTCGGCCGACCAGCGGAGTGGCGATGCGGCGGCGCCGGGCTGCCTCAGCGCGGGCCGCGGCCGTCGCCGATGCGGTTGGCGGACCCGCCGAGGAACAGCCGCTGGCCGTCGGCGAGCAGGAAGTTCCGGCCCACCGCCTTCTCCGTCCCGTCCTTGGCCCGATAGCCCTCCACTCCCATCGCGGGGCCGGCGGCGAGGCCGGCGATCGCCAGCATCCAGGTCGCCGTGCGAACGAGTGCATGCTGCTGCAGCACGGTCTCACCCTCCTTCCCGGCGGTCGGGCTCGCGCCCCCTTCCGGGGATGATCCGCTCGATTATCGATCACGGGCCGATCCGGCGGCGACGGTCCGCCGGCTGCGCCGCCCTCGACCCGGCGTTCGCACCTCACGCCCGCTTGCGGGCGACGACGATCATGGCCAGCGACCACCATGGGACCAGGCGACCGAGCGGGAGAAGGCAACGCATGGCGCGGACGTGACGCGAGCGGTTCCCGGCCCCCTGCAGGTGATCCACGACCCGCCGCCCGTTGAACACGTTTCGCAGCCACAACTCCAGGTAGATGCAGTCCTGCTCGACGAACTCGAACCCGCACGACGGCAGCAGGTCGCGGGTCAGCTCCCGGTAGGAGAGCTCGCCGAGATGGTCGCGGCTGTACGGCGACTCCAGTCCGTCGGCAACCGCGACGAGGCGCTCCCGGTTCGGGGTCGTGATGATCGCCACGCCGCCGGGCTTGAGCACGCGCCACCATTCCCGGAGCGTCTGCCGGGCGTCGGGGACGTGCTCGATGATCTCGCCGGCGAAGAGGCCGTCGAACTGCGCGTCGCGAAACGGCACGGCCGCTGCATCGAAGATCGCCCACTTCTGGTGGGGCACCTCGACGGCTCGGGCGAGGATCGAGTCGGGGTTCAGGTCGCCCGAGTACACCTTGAAGTCGAACGGGACACCCATGTCGGCGAAGAGCGAGCGGCCGCAGCCGACGTCCAGCGCCCTGCCGCCGGCCGGGATGTGCCGAGTGAAGAGGCGCTGCAGCCGGCGCATCTTGTGGTCGTGGAGCACCGGCAGGAAGGGCTCGTCCGCGGCGCCGGTGTAGCCCTGGGTCGTGTAGTGCCGAGTGTAGAACTCGCGGAGGATGTCGCGGTCGACGAACTTGAGGAGCGCCGGTTCCTGCCGGGCGATGTCTCCCGTCGACCGGCGCACGACGAGTTGGAGGTCGCCGAGCGGATCGAACGCGAATTCCGGATTGGTCCAGGAATCGACGGCCGCGAAACGACGCCCGGCTGCCTCGAGCTCGACGGACTCGGCCCCGATCGGGTCGAAGGCCATGTGCAGGGTGCCGCGGCCCCGCGGGCGAGGCAGATCGAAGCGCCACCATCCGAGATGCCGGCCCGGATGCGTGTGCTCCGCGTACGCGTAGATGTCCGCGGTGAAGATGTAGTCGGTCGATCCGACGGCGTACGTGAAGTCGAGCTTGGCCCGCCGGCTCTCCACGATGACGCTCCGCCGGACCGGCACGGCCCGCAGGCCGAAAGGCGCGCGGAATCGGATCACCCCGTCGATCCTAGCACCCGCGGCACGAGGCGCCGGCGACCGGGCGGGAGGCGGGTGGGCCGATTTGCTAAGATTACGAACGCAGGACGAAATCATGGCTGACACGGGCGGGGAGCCGCGACCCGCGGACGAGGGTGAACCCACGGACCTGCCGACCGGATTGGACGACCAGCCGCCGCCTCCGAAGGTCGACGCACCAGGCCTCGGAGGGGTGGCGGTCTCGACGCGCGCGATAACGACGACCGTCGCCGGCGCCGCGGCGTGGGCGAGCCTCCGTGCGTTGATGCGGCGACGTTCCCGGAAGAAGCAGCGGGATATTCCGCTGGCGGCAGAGCTCGCGGCGGGCACGGCGGGCACCCGGGTGCCGGCGGACCCCGAGACGGCGGTCCCGTCCGGCAATGGACATCCCGCCGGCGAGACGGCGGACCCGGTCGCCGAACGGCGCGCGGCCGCACT
>MKWU01005421.1_pt1 | contig 13920 bp, 16 predicted proteins | sample 809101 | NCBI WGS metagenome assembly MKWU01 (sample SAMN05860141, study PRJNA318959) | sponge metagenome | host: Aplysina aerophoba | place: Slovenia: Piran, Adriatic Sea, Gulf of Piran | collected 2013-05-07 | reverse complement strand
GAAATTGGTCTCGTTGACATACTCGCCACGTTGCGGCGGACTGAACAGCAAGTAAGGATCTTCCTCGCTTGACTCTGACAATGCGCCGGAGGTCACAACCGCTCCGTCGCCAATCTGAGCTGTGCCTATCATTTCAGATGTGCATACTGCAACGATTGATGTCGTGGCATATTCTCTAATATCGATGCCAGCACCGCGGACATCCTGTTCGAGATGACGCCTGGCAGCGTGAACTGTCTCGGCGAGAACTTCTCGTAGGACACCCTCATACATCGGGAGGGCGTGAAGGCGCACAAGTCTTGACGCTGTCCGTAATGCCTCTCTGGCAACGGCTTCGGAGCCGACTCGCGAACACTTAGCTGATCCGGCTCCATCCGCTACTGCGGCAACCAGCACACCGTCTCGGACACTGGTGCTGAAGCTGAAGCTGTCTTGACAGGGAATATCAACTTTTGTATGAGCCGAGCCGGTAACGGACGAGGAAATTATAAACCAGCTTCCGTCCTGCCGCATTCCCATCCTCGGTGTGCTCATAGATTCATCGCACTCCGGCGGTGCAGTGGGCTGACTGTGCTCAAGGTCATACTTTAGCCCAACTCATCAGTTCGTTAACATCAAGGTCTACCTCGTCGCTCATTCGAGACCGCGAAACACGAGACATTGATTGCGAAAGCCAGACGAACATATTACCGAACTTCATCTCGACAAGGCGTAGCGGTGGGCGGATGGACATCACCCTCAACCGCGCCATGTTGGCTGACTCTACACTCACAGAGAATACGGCGACTCTCTTTTCTTTCTCTGCCAGTTTCAGTCTTTCTGAAACTTCGTCTATCTGCTCCGGTGGGTCCGTGGGATGTCCGTCGGTCAGCATGAAGAGCAGGGACGATAGTAGTCGATGCCATTGTCCCGGTACTATCGCTTGCGTTCATCTATCTTTTCCAAAGCGAGATCGATCCCTCGCACATCGCGGTGGTGCCGCTGGCGATCAGCTCTCGGGGGGAGAACCTGTCGGCAGTGACAAAGTCCTGAACCAGCTCGGCGTTGCTGCCGAAGGTTATGATGGCGATTTCGCACCGGATTGATGCGAGTTGATCCTTCCTTATGGCCAGGTAGAAGTCGACAAGACCCCTGTTGAGCAACTGGATCTTCTTACCCTCCATTGACGAGGAAACATCCTGCAGCAGGATGACAGGACATCTCGGCTCTGGGTTTTCAACAAATTCTATACCGTCAGGCATGATCTCAATCGTCATCTTAGCTTTCCTCTTTCGGAGGCGACCTCGTGTGCCTTGCGCGTCTCTTATGCCGGACCCTCTGCGACCGTGCGTAGTTGAGCGGCAATCCCACTACAGGCTGCGCTGTCGAAAACCGCAAGTTTCTCAGCAGAAGATCGTTTCTGATTTGGCAATAATATCGGCAGGCGTCTATCGGCACAAGATTGATGCCATCACTGCACAGGACATACAGGAAGGACAGAGCAGCACCAATGTGGTAAATGCGTGGTACTTTTCTATGAGCGACCTGAATGCCGGTAAGGAAGCGGGAGAGCTGAAATGTACAGAACTTTCAGCGGTAAAGCAGTTCCTGATGAGCGGGGTATTTCTGATGGAACTTGGGTTGATTACACAATGCAGAGCCCCAGGCTCTCGTAGTCAAAGGGCGTATAACGAATGGAAACGGCGCTTAGTTGAGGCAACCGGCAATCGCTAGTTATCTGGCATTTCCTATCGCCGCGTTTGCTGATATGCCGCGTGCCACTACTCACACACCACGCCGTCGCCATCCGCATCGTTCATATATGGATATGCAGGATGGTTACTGTGAACAGGTGCGATGCCGTGCGCTCTGGCCTCCGCACAAGAGATCATCCCGCTGCCATCATCATCGTACGTGGCGAGTGCATCAATTTCTGGTGTCGCCGTTGCCGTGGGCGTTGCCTCTGGCGTCGCTGTTGCCACAGGCGAAGCTTCGGGAGTGGGCGTTGATTCAGGCTCGGATGTCGGAGTAAGTGTGGGTTGTTCAGTTTCCGGATCGACCACAACCATCTCGAATGACGAGCATTCCGACAACACCGCTTCAAGGGTGTCAGCTTCGGCTTGGTCCACCGTAAGGGAATACTTGGCACGTACCTGGACAACGCGATAGGCAAACCAGCACTTGTTGATTTCAGGCAGCCACTCAGCGGCGTCTTTGGCGACCTTTTCCTGTCGGTTCAAATCAGGAGAAGCCAGTGTAAGGTTGAGCAGATCCGACGCAAACGCGTCTCTGGTCTCGGCATCAACATCAGCATCACATAGTCCACTGTCGTGAGCTTCTGAGCGGGCCACGATATGCTCAATGTCAGTTTCGTCGGTGCTGTCAAAACATTCGCCAGTGTACGGGCTGTAGATTATTCCGCCCATACCAGTGACGATGTCAGCCTCGACCGACTGGGAATAACTGTAATCGTCGGCGTCATGGTCGGAGCATCGGTCCTCATCGGTTATGGTAAGGCTGCGGTAGGTCGTGGGAGACGCCGCTCACATCAGGGACACGTGAAACCACGCCAGAAATATCAGAGCCGAGACACTTAACTGCGCCCTCTGCATTGATTAGTCACACGAAGTTAGGGCCGTAGTGCGCCACGCGTTTGTCAGTAAACAAGACAGCGCCAGCGCCAATACCCACCACTAGCAGGGCGACACTGGCCACCACCACTATTAGCTTTTTCACATCATCTCTCCAGCGAAAGGTCACAGCCCGCATTTAGCAATACGTGCGCGTTCCAGACCAAGAAGGGTAGGATTCCACATATCTTTTCCCGAGTGCAAGCAAGAATATCTACTTTTGCTGCATTTCACCGAATGGCGCCCGATACTCGTCGAGAGCCACAGTAAAATCTGTAAAGGAAGATTTGCTTTCGACCCACACTCCGGCCTTTACACGGAGGACCAATACAGCCTATTCCTTATGGAGGGGTAAGATCGATTGTGAGGGCCTCAGTCAGCTCTGCCTGGCGGCTCTCCGGGACCTCACGAAGGATGAACTCTAGGAAGTCCTCCTGTCTGGGCTGGCCGAACACCATACGGTAGGTGGCGAGAGAGCGTCGCAGCGCGGGCAGCCTCTTCGCATCTCTGGACAAAGGCGGGACTGGTGCGTATCGTCGGATCCGCGCGCTGCCTTCTGTGAAAACCCAGTGGGGGGTCAGGCCGCCGTCCTGTCCGAATCTCTCATCTGCCAGTCGAAACGCGGCGTCCCAAGAGCTGAGAAGCTCGCCCGTTGCTGCTGCTGAGCGGGCCTCGCTGAGCGCCAGTTCGCCTACTGCTTGGGCCACATTCTTCCTTACGGCATGGCCGTGATAGCGATGGACTCGTCCCTCGCGCTGCTCCAAGTCGACCGGGTTTGACGGTAGGTTCCAGTGGACCACAGCGTGGCAGTACCGATGAAAGTCAAGCCCTTCCTGCCCGACGGACGTAGTGCCCAGAACAAAAGGCCAGAATGGGGAGTTGAATGCGTCCCGCACAAGGTCGGGATGCTGACTCGCCTGCCGCTCTGCCACTGCCGACCTGTCGCTCACATAGCGCCGGGCGAAATGCTGGTGCATCCTCCGGCGGTTGCGGCTCAGGACATTCCTACTTGATCTCCACTCAGAGATCTCAAGGAACCCGGTTGATAGCCCTACTCCACCCGATAGCTCGTCGACCAGCCCGGCTGCGCCCGAGTCCTGCACGCCCGCCTCGAGAGCGACATGGAAGAACTCGTCAAGCACGTCCGAAAGCCCGCCCTCTGTAGCATAGGCGAGGATAAGCTTCCAATACGGCCTCCTGCATCCGGGAATTCCCGGTGCATACTGTCTGTCCAGGAGTCCCTCTGCGACGGGAGAGCGGAACAGGGAGCGAAAGGCCCAGCCGGCACGCATGGCCTCCTTCATCAGTTCAGGATCACGGGTAGGTGTCGAGGTCACTCGCGCCAGAGCTCTGAGTGAGGCGTTCGGGAGCGAGCCCAGGGCAAGCAGCGCCAGCACTCGCGTCAGATCGTCGGGAGGCCGTCCCAGTACGGTCACTCTCTCAGGTCCCAGTCCCTCTCTTATTCGAGCAACAAGCGCATGCCAGGTTATCGACTCTGCACTCTCTCCGTGGCCGCCTGCATGAGGCGCCCGAGGCGGGTCAGCTATCCAGTCGAGGGACTCAGGAGTCTGCCCATCGAGCAGCAGGGGCGCGACCGCGTACCACAGGGGCTTCGCTCTGCCGTGCGTGGGCGCGTCGCGAGTGATCTCCTCCACAAGGGGACGCAGCCTTTCCTCTATTGCCTGAAGCATCGTGTTGACGCTGCCCGGCGGATAGCGAAACGGATCGCCGTAGTTCGCGAGTGTCCCTGATGGTGCAATGAGGGAAAACAGCGGGTATGTATCTGCCCTTAGAGCGAGACCGTAGCGCGCCTCCTGAGAGTCCTCGGTGATGTACCGCCGCTCGGCATCGTAGCTTCCCATGATGGTAACCGCTCTCGGCACCATCGTCCACGATGAGAACACGAGACGCTTGGTCGCATCGGCGGCATCTCGGAATTCTCTACCAAGCTGATATGATGGCATCACGGGCGGCAGCCACTTCAGCCTCTGCAGCTTGCTGTCGGTTAAGTCCCGCAGAAACGCGCGCATGCGACCGTTATCTCCGTCCAGGGCACTCCTTCCTGACAGGCGTCTCCGGCTGATCTGAAGACGGGGGCTCTTCCTTACAAGTCGCGCCACGGACCCGCTCGAGTCGGCACTTGCGGCTGCCTCAAGGCGCTGGGGCAGCCTGTAGCGCTCCATGAAGGACAGTAGATACGGTGCCGACTTCCAGTACTCCATTACACCGGGAGCCTTTACGGCCTCTGCAAGCTCCTGGGCTTGCAGATAGGCCTGCACCTCGTCCACGCTGAGGTCGACCTGGAGTCTCTTTACCTCGAGCATGGGGTCTCCGATGATGTCCCTCCCCCTGCGCTCGGTTCTTGACATCACTCTCTGCAGCGAGTCCTGAATCCGGGTGCGCAGCTGCCGGAGTCGGTCGACTTCCTCCGTGCTTACACTTCCGTCGTCCAGGCTGCGGGACATAGTAAGTCGCATCTCTCCAAGGAGATGTCGAAGGGGCTCGGGTGATCCGCCCTTCCCCAGCAGAAAGGTGAAGGTTCGAATGAAGTCGCGATAATGGTCGTCATCGGTCTCGTGTGCCTGCGTATACATCTTGTACAGGGTCGCCGAGAGCAGTAGGGTTCGGACTTCGGTGTGGCTGTCCTCGTACTCGAACAGCCGCTTTGCAAGCTCACCGCTCTCTGTGTTCTCATCGAGCAGATCCCGGAAGCGCTGGAACTCGTCCAGTATTACGAGGTCGGGCTCTAGGGAATCTAGGCACGCGTGTGCGAGGAGGCCTCTCACTCTGCCAATGAACCTTCGCCGTCCCCGCAGAGCCTCGCGATTCTGGCTTTCTACTAGGCGTTCGCGCACCTCCGAAAACTCCCGATGAAGCTCGCTTCCGGGACCGCCGATAAGTTTCCGATATCTTTCCAAGATGCCGTCGTCTATACGGCGCCACCTGTGCCACCCTTCGTGCTCGCTGAAGCGGTCCACCGAAGCGAGTCCTCCAAGGAAGACAAGGCGTGAATTCTCTCCCAAGTCCCCCAAATGTCCGAAGGCATCTTGAAGAGGATTACTCTCTCCTCGGCGATGCCCTCGGCGCTTGCCGAGTTGAAGGAGGTGCCCGGCGTCAGAGCTATCAGGTTGATGTGCTTGTCCAGGTTGGATAGGCGGTGCGGAAGTAGCGTTACCCGCTCCGCCAGTGGTTTAGCATCCACATCCAGGTCGCGCTACAGCCTGTTTACGTTCTGTCGCGCGATTGCCTGGTTCGAGCATATGTAGATGACGTCGATACGCTTTATGCCTTTCTCCCTGAGATGGTCAATTGACTGCGCAATGACTCCGGCGGCCACCAGAGTCTTGCCGAGTCCCGGCTCGTCCGCTACAAGGAATCTTCGGGAGCTGTCCTCGGCCTCGTAAAGCCTCCTGAAGGCGTGCCGTGCCGTGCGCACCTGAAACTCCTTCAGCCTACGAAAGACAGGTTGCTCAGCCCGGGCGTCTCGGTTCTCACTCATCGCAGCCTCTCCCTGACACTCCATATCTTGCTCCATGCGGCCTCCAACTCCCCATCGACGAGCTTCGCTCCGGACTCCGTTTTCTTGAGGTCAGCCAGAAGGGTGGCCACGGAGTCCAGCCTTCCGGGATCGCGCCCAAGGGTCTCTAGCATTCTCTCGAGCATACCGGAAAGGGCGGCGCCCCACTCACGTCTGTCATTCCCGGTGTCTAGGGCCTGTGCAAAGCACCGAAGGACATATCGTCCACCGGCGAGAGGAGCAGCCAGAGCAGCTGCATCAGTCGGCTGCGGTCGCTTAACATACCTGCCAGAAGCCGTTGCAGCCGGTCCCCGGGAAGCCCCGAGAGCGCTAAGGTGCGCGCAAACCTCTTGCGCCCTGACAGGCCGCCAACAGCGGCACGCACCTCGATCGCGAGAAATGCCGAGAGATCCTGAAGCGATAATCCTGTGAACTCGGCGGCGCCCTCAAAAGTCCTCCTGCGTTCGCTCTGCACGGTCACCGGCCAGCAGTTTACCTCGGTGACCTCTGTCGGCAGTCTCTACGCGCCCCCTGATTTCGCACCTTGCCAGTGAGTCGGCAGCCGCATCAAGCAGCCGCTCCAGGCGCAGGTCGTCCGGACTATCCTCGGCCGACCCTGCCTCATCCTTGCTGAATTCCTCAATAAGGCCGGCAAACTTCCCGGCCTCCCCGTCGTCTCCCGCGGAGAAAAGGGCATCGATTCCAAAGCGACTCTTTCTTCCTACAAGCTCAACCATAAACTCCACGTTCCTCGGCGGGTTCCCCAGGGCCACACCGGTCGCGTTCGCCGAGCCGACGGCTATACGGGCATTCCAGCCATCATCGATGACGAACACCTTGGCATGCAGGCCTGCCAGTGGCACAATGGCATCATCGTCATCCTCCGGCTCGGGCTCAAGGCCCGTCCGGAACGCATACACCTTGTCGAAGGCCGCCACAGCGTCACTTGGCGCCTTAAGCAGTTCCTCGCGACGGCTAATGAGAACGCAGCCGTGTCGCCGGCCCACGACCGACTTCAGGAACCCGCCGTCGAGGAACGGAGAGATCACCAGCAAGCGACGGTGCGGACGGTTAGGGTAGGTCTCATTCGTGCGTGCTATGCCGAGCGGCAGAAACCTGTTCAGAGACAATCCTCTGGGCGCGGGGAATTCAACGCGCTCCACCTCGTCGGCCAGAAGATCCACGGTTTCCAGGTGATCTGTGGAGATCGTCTCCGGCGCCATCCCGGGCAGAGCCCTGATGAAGTCCGCCAGGGTCCGGTTGACGTCGTTTTGCTCGCCTCGCGACTCGTCCAGAACTCCGTCCAGAACGAGGGAAACGTCCCAGGAGGAGTCAAAGGTCAGGTTTCTCGACTGGCAGACAAGCCGGTATCTGACAGGCCCAGCAGCGGACACATAGCGCAGCAGCCAGATTTTCGGGTGGAAGACCGCACTCGATGCGCCACCATAAGGCGGAAATACCGGGATGACCGAGTCCTCGACGAACGCCAGTGCGTGCTGTCCGGGCCTTGGTACGGAAGTACGCCCCCCGTGGCAGAACAGGGCTATACGACCTGCGCTCTGTCGTACGCTCTCAAGTAGTGCCAAGGGATCTCTGGATAACTCTCCCGCTCCGTCGTGGGCATCACGAAAGGTGAATGCGAGCGGCACTGACAGCAGCGTCATCAGGTCAAGCGTGAACGTGGTACCCACGGCCCTGTCAAAGACGTAGCCATTTGGTGGGCGAAGCGTATCCAGGAATAGGCGGCGGTTCTCCGGCTCAAGCATTGTCATCTCCCAGGGCTGAGAGTATGTCGCTCGCTATGGTTTTGGCCTGGGACCAGCGGAACTCAAGACGTGCCGACGTGGGATATCCGCTGCGTGCGGATAGTGCATCGGAGTAGCTGAGCCGGGCTCTTGTGTGCTTCAAGGCACGCTCCCTGTTACGAATGAGGTCCCTGGCGTCGCGGATTCTCGGGAGAGATGCGAGCGGGGCGGTCGTTACAAGCACATACCACCTGTCGGCAAACAGCTGCGTCGACCCCCGGATGCGAGGATTTGCCGTCGTAAGTTTGCGCCACATAGAGCCACGATCCCAGATTGCGATCTCGGCGTGCGATCCCTCGATCTCATCGGCCCACGTGGCGAACCTGTTCTCGAACATATCAGCGCGGTCGATATCTCCGCTCGCCTGCGCCATCATCAGGTTGTAGAGAAGGGCAGCACCTCGGTGAACGAGGCTGAAGAGCCTCGCGTCTTTCAACCAGTCTTGGGCAGCGACCGGCGCAGTTTGGGCCGCCGGGTCTTCCCAGGGAAAGGCAGTGTCCTGCGGGATTTCTCCGCCTTCCGTCTGCAGCAGGTGAGCGAGGAAACTTCGCCTGTGAGCAAAGCCGACACGGTCCCTGAGAAACTCGGCCTCCTCGGATTTCAGTGCGAAGGTCGCGACCTCCGGGAAGTCATCGGGCGGATCCGGCATCCGCTCCCAGTAAGAGAGAACCCGTTCGGCTGTCTCATTTGATCCCTCCTCGCCCGGCTCATCCGATCTGGCCTCCCCGGACATCCAGGATGGTGGACGGCGTAGCGCGGAGTAGTAAGATGAAATGGACCCGCGATACAATCTTATTCCCCAACGTTCCAGCCCCGGCCAATAGATCGAGTCCGGCCACCTGCGCAGCGCGGCGCCCGCTTCTCTTCCGATTACTCCTTGATTCGGGCCGTGTGCTACGTCCAGGGCATTGCGAAGAGTCAGCTGCAGCTGTTGTGCTCGTGCCCCGGGATTGGAGCCAGGAGACCGCTCCACCATCTGAAGTATCCAAGGAATGAATAGGAAGTAGCGGGCCCGGGTCTGGATGGTGCTGGTTCCCGGGAAAAGCGCCTCCGAGATGGTATCACGGATTCTGCCGATTCCCAGCTCGTCAAGTGTCGCCGGCTCGTTGAGCGCCGAAACCAATTCCAATACCGTCCTTCGCTCCTGCTTACTGCTATCCAGCCATCTAAGCGTTGAGTTCGAAGCATAAGTCATTCTTTCACCCGACCTTACTCAGGCTCGCGCGACTTCCCGAGCGATTATCCTTCGATCCTTGCCGCTCCCCGTAGGGCAGTCCCGGGAGTTAGAATGAGACCCGTCTCCAGACTACGCCACACTGATCGGACCCCGTCACTTTTTCCGGCGGAGCGGCTCCTGCTGCTCAGCGTCGCCTTCTGCATGCAGCGTTCAGATCACTCGGGTTTCGCCATTTCTTGAGTAGTTTACAATATATATGAGTTGTATAGATTAGCAAAGTAATGTAAACTGGTCAAGACATCAGGGAACGAAATGGAGGGCGCCATGATAGGCAACAGGCTGAAGCTCGCCCGGGCTGTGTCCGGTCTGTCACTACGTGGTCTGAGCGACCGCATGGACAATTTCGTCACGGCGCAGGCGATCGGCAAGTACGAGCGCGACGAGTCGATGCCGAGCTCCAGAGTCCAGATAGCACTTGCGGATGCCCTGCATGTGTCTGTGAACTACCTGGCGGGAGATCCGGGTATGAGCCTGCTCTCGGTTGATTTTCGGGCAAAGAAGGTTGGTTCCAGGAGTGAGGACGACCGGACGAGAGCTATGGTGCTGCACATGCTGGAGCGTTACCTGGCGATCGAGGAAATCCTCGGCCTACCCAGCGTAAACTGGGATAGTCCGCGCTCCGCTCCTTACCCGGTGTTCAAGGATTTGCTCGAGGCGGACCGTGCCGCCATGAGCTTCCGGCTGGATTGGGGGCTGGGCCTGAATCCCATACCTAACATCTCAGAGCTTATGGAGGATAGAGGGGTCAAGGTTCTCTTCCGGTCGCTGGCCGACGGCGTTAACGGGCTCACAGCTCATGTGCGCCGGGAAAATCTCTCCGACGTCTATGTGATTGTAGTAGACAGCAATGTGGGCGGTGACCGGCAGCGACTCACCATTGCGCACGAGATAGGGCATCTGGTGCTGGAGATCTCGGATGAGATGGACGAGGAGAAGGCAGCCTATCGATTTGCGGGCGCGCTTCTTCTGCCTGAAGAGGTGCTGTGGAAGGAGATCGGGAGACACCGTACCGCAATAGGGATGGCGGAACTACTGCGCCTGAAGCAGGTCTTTGGCATAAGCGTTCAGGCCATTACGTACAGGTGCATGGACCTGGGGATCATCAGCCCGGCGCTGATGGGCAGGATGTTCCGACAATACCAGAAGCTTGGCTGGCGCAACCCTCCCTACGAGGAGGAGTTCTCTATGCCCGGGGAGAGGTCGGGACGCTTCGAGACCCTCTGTTTCAGGGCACTCGCCGAGGGAGCGATCTCCGAAGCAAAGGCATCCGAGTTGCTGGAGATTCCGGTTCAGGATATCGATCTTCTGATGGAGTATCCACCAAGCAGGCTTGATGCCGCACGGCAGGAGGCTTAGAGATTGGACGTAATGGTCGCGGATACCTCCATGCTGATGAACCTCAAGCGTGGCGGCCTGTTGGAGCAGTGCCTCTCTCTGCCGCTCACCTTCAGGATGCCCGACCTGCTGTACAGAAGCATCCTCCAGAACCGCGAGGCTGGCTCAGGATTCGCCGAGAGCCTGCTCAGCCTGGGACTGGAAGTTGTGGAGCTCAGCGGAGAAGATGTCGGGCGGGCGATCCGATTCCGACGTGAACATCGAAGCCTCACTCTCCCGGACTCGCTTGCGCTTGCCTCACGCAGGCGAAGGACTCTTCTGAGTGATGACTTCGCCCTCAAGGCACTGGCACGGCAGCTGAAGGTGACATTTCGCGGGGTGCTGTGGCTGATCGAGCAGACCCACTGGAAAGGAGTAGCTTCCCGTGCGGCGATTGCGTCGGGACTAGAGGCGATTCGCGCTCACCCGAGGAGCGGCCTGCCGGATAAAGAGATTGCGGGGTCTTGGACCGCTACTCCTAAGGATGATCAAGAATCTTGCGGCAAGGACTTCGCTTCCATTGATAGGACTAGATTGAAAGATCCATCGTAGTCGGAGGTATGCATAGTGGCACTGAGTGGTGACAACCCATTTATCGCAATAGACCCGAATACCGGACTGCCTAAACCGGACCAGGATGTGAAGGTTCCTGAGACGCCTGAAGAGTTCGAGCGCTGGCATGCCGTAAATCGCGCATGGGCTGCATTCAATCGCGACGGGGACACGACACTGCTGCGAGAAGTCGGAATAATGTCGTCCGGCCCTACTGTTGCCGTGCAGGAGCGTGAGCCTGTCGGTGAGAGCGCCTCTCCAGGAAAAACGGTGAGAAGACGTAGAATAGTGGAGCTCATTGCAGAGGCGCCATGGCGAGAGGCCGTCACGTATCGCGATACTTGGCCGCACGAATATGTGGTCATAAAGAAGGATTGTCAGGAAGACCTACTCGCCGAGGTATGTTTGCGCTTCTGCGCCGGTGAGGGTGTTGACGGCAGATTTTTCAGGATGAATATCAGATATCTGTTCATTGGCGACTACAAGTACTGGCTTATGACGCCGTGTCACAAGATTGACCTGGAGAAGGACGATTACGTTCTGAACCGGGCGCTCATATACCGCGATCGACGGGACTTTCTGATCAGAGACGGAGACGACGGCAGGCGGAACCCTGAGATCGATGCAGTATTCCGCAACGATGTTCAAAGGGGCTGCTAGGCAAACCCGTTAGAGGATTCTCAAGAGGTGCATCTAACCCTCTCCTTGAGCGAGGGGTAGCAGGGGAATTTGATCGAAACACGTGATGCAATACCGGCACCAAGTTGAACTAGCATCGTACACCCTTCATATGTAAAGAATAAAAGGGGGAGCAATGGCTGAAGCAAGCCCTACCGTACTGGCTCATGTGGCATGGATGCTCAGGGGAACGTTCGAGGACCTCTCGACGGAAGCTCTGGCATACATCCTTAACAGATCTGACGCAGCTACTGGGGCGTTCAGAGAGTTACTGCAGCAGGCCGGGGCGAACATTTCACCAATCCATGAGGTCCAAACTCAGGCGGTGGAAGAAGGTGGTGAGCGTCCCGACCTTGTGTGCCTAGATGGTGAAGGCATAAAACACATTCTGATGGAGGCGAAGTTCGACGCGCCGCTGATGCGCACCCAGCCCGTCAATTACCTGAGATACCTGCCTAAAGACAGAGACTCCGCCCTGCTGGTTGTAGCGCCAAGCCGACGGCTCGTATCGTTATGGGCTGAGATGATGGAGCGTATACGCGCTGAGAACGACTTCACTATCGGACAGGAACGCCAGGGCGAGAGTGTCTTAAGTGCAACCGTAGGAGATGGTCGCACCTTTATGCTGACGAGTTGGGACCACCTTCTGGGATTGCTCGAAACCCGCGTCCAAGCTGATAATGGCGAAGGAACTCTCAGGTCGATCGTAGAGCTGCAAGGTGTTGTCGATTACGAGAATCTAAACGCTTTCTACGCTCCCTCAGGTAAGTTGAGCGATCTAAATGACGATAACAAAGAGAAGCTCGAGAGACTTGTCTATGGTGCCATCGAAGAGGGCAAGCGAGAGGGTTGGGCAGATATGACCGGATATTCCTCGGCGCGTCATGAGAACGGCTATTTGCGATATTTCAAGATGCACGACGTAAGCATGTGGTTTGGATACGACACCCGTCTATGGGAATACCTGGATGGACCGCTATGGCTGGGCTTTCAGGACTCTGCGCAGGAACACATCGGTGAGGTGCGCGACAGATTGAGCGCGGTGCGTGTCAATCGAAGAGATGACTTCTATCATGACGTTCCCTCCTGGACGCATAAGAGAGACTTCATTCGGATCAACCTGTCGTGCTCCGGGGAGTATCCGGAACTTCTGCAGTCCATATTGGTGCAGATTCGCGAAATAGCCTCCGCTCTGAAAGAGAAAGAACCGGGCAGATAGCGCAGGCGCTTGAACACTAGTCGATTGGAATCCGATGCGCCCTATTCAAGTCTTATCCTGATGCGAGGATCTACCTTTATCTACCACATAATGTGGTCACCTGAGACGCGTCGGCATGAACCCTTGGGGCCGTGCACGAATCCTCCCTTGCCCACTAAACGGCGGAGCCGAGATGTTATGTACACATCGCCACCTCCATCGGTATAGGTGGTGTACCAAGACAGCAAGATGACACCTTTAATGATCGGAGATTAGCACTTGATTAGGATTGTGAGTTGGAACATTGCAAAGAGGCGCGCCGCATGGCGTGAACTGTGCAAGATGGACGCCGATGTCGCTTTACTGCAGGAGGCCGGAAACGTTCCGAGTGACGTCGCTCACGCTGTTGATGACGGTCCGCGCGCCAGCTGGGATCCGCAGGTCTGGAACGCCGACTACGGCGACAGATGGTCAACTGGCCTGTCCGAGCGCTGGTGCAAAATAGTGAAGCTGTCTGACCGTGTTGAGATCGAATGGTTCAAGCAGGTCAGCTCTGAACAACGACATTTATAATGACTGGTAGGCGACATTCATTTTGACCGCTTCATGAAGTAGATTTGACCATCTCGTACAGGAGGTACTGGATGGTCACAGATCAGCAGGTACTACTACTGAGGCGGAGGATTATGGAAGGCAAGAGTCGACAGGCATCAGCGGCAGCGGCGGGCATGAGCGCAAGTAGCGCACACAGGTGGAGGAGCGGACCGTTGCCGTCGGAGAAGAAGAATCGAAGTTGGCGAACGCACCAGGATGCGTTCGAGGGAGTGTGGGACGAGGATATAGTGCCACTGCTACGGAGGGACGCGAAGGAGAAGCTGCAGGCGACAGTGCTACTTGAGTGGCTGGACGAGCGTCATCCCGGCAGGTTCAACGCAACGCACCTGCGCACG
>MKWU01005419.1_pt1 | contig 13923 bp, 11 predicted proteins | sample 809101 | NCBI WGS metagenome assembly MKWU01 (sample SAMN05860141, study PRJNA318959) | sponge metagenome | host: Aplysina aerophoba | place: Slovenia: Piran, Adriatic Sea, Gulf of Piran | collected 2013-05-07 | reverse complement strand
GAGATTTTGGATATTGACCATGGTGAAAAGCCTGATTGGAAGGCAAGGAAAAAGGGCGCACAGCACCAAGATAAGCCGGTGGGATTACCCCTTCAAGACAACTCCCCGGAATCCATAATGAGCCAAATTTTTAAACACAATCAGAGAGTGAACGGGTTCTAACTTATACCTTGGGGAAAAAAGAACATAATAAAATTTTTCTATAACCAAGAGGTTATCTATAAATTATATTTATAAGAAGAAATCAAAAAGGGGCGTAGCAAGTGACTTTTGACGGGATTTGTACCCGCGTTGTTCGGGCATTAGGGCTGCCACCGAGCATTTCAGTCCGGATCACTTGCTACGCCTTTATTTGGAAGAAGGACTTAGGTTCCGATAGGATGGCTCTCTCCATAGTTCGGGCCTTGTCCACTCTTTCATCGCGTCTTCTGGAGAGAATTTCGGCCTATTTACCGGGCAAGTTTTTCAACCGCCAAGTTCTTGTATTCAACCGAAGACCCGAGGCAATCGGATCGACGCAATGAAAAAGTGGACGGAGAGAATCTAATTAATAGTTTCCGTGCTGCAAAACTTTATTGACCTTGCGCTCGTTTTCTAGTAATTTCAGCTTAAAGTACCCAACTAGGAGTAGAATCATGCCTAAAACAATCCAACGCCGGCGTCCCCAAGACGAGAACCAGCTAGCGAAAATGGTCGTTGATATGGCCGTTGGGAACCTTCCTAATGACGAGGACAAAAAACCGTTTGAAATCGTGCTAAAAAAGAAGGAAAATTCTTGTCTAACCTCTTGTGATTCACTACCTTATCGCAGTGAATCGCTTGGAGAGAAATAAGCAAAAACTCGTCCTTTCAATGCTCTTGGAAGGCTCTTCCATCCGTGCAACGGCACGGACGGTTGGATGCCACAAGAAAACGGTTTCAGACCTTTCTAAAATGGCTGGTCGCGTGGCGGCGCGATACCAAGACCAGCAACTTCGGAATCTCGACCTAGAACGAATCCAGCTTGACGAAATTTGGAGCTTTCTCTACGCAAAACAGAAGAATCTCCCCAAGCTGAAACAGCCGCGTGTCGCCGGAGACCTTTGGACCTGGATCGCTTTTTGCCCGGATACGAAGCTGGTGGCAGTGTGGAGGATTGGAGATCGCACGGCAGAGACAGCCGTTGACTTCCTAGCTGACTTGGAGAATCGTCTTGCTGATCGGATTCAGTTGACTACGGATGGATACTCGGCCTATCTGGAAGCCGTAGAAGCCGCTTTCGGGGGCGAAGTGGATTACGCGATGCTATCGAAGGTTGCTTCTCGGGAAGAGTTGGAGATCAGGAAGCAGGTAATTTTCGGCGATCCTGACAAGGATCATATCTCGACCTCGCTGATCGAACGGCAAAACTTAACGCTGAGGATGTCGTCGCGTCGGTACACCCGGAAGACGAACGCTTTTTCAAAGAAGATGGAGAACCACGCGCTCGCGGTGGCCTTGCACTTTCTGCACTACAACTTCGTTCGGATTCATTCGACGATCCGAATGACGCCAGCGATGGCAGCAGGGGTAACGGATCGGCTCTACGATCTCGATTGGATTCTCGACATGGTGGACGAAGCCTGGCCGAAACCGAAGCGACCGAAAATTTATCGAAGAAAATAGACAGAGCTTGTCGCAATATCTATAAGCATAACGTTTTTCGGTCCGATCTTCTGGTGACCGAGTTTCAAAGAGTAGTCATTTGACCCTTCATCAGGGACATGTACGACAGCCGGCTTTTTCATTCCGTCATCGCGCAATATCCTCTTGATCTGACGATCTGATTCAAGCTCTTGCTCTTTTGGAGTGGGAGAACTAGATTTACTGATACTACTAGCCATTGGAAGGTCCTTTCCGATGGTTAAGCCTATCGCGTTCTATGAAAACGCGAGAAGCGGGAAGAAGGCCCTGACGATGTTCTGTCAGGGCCGATTTTTATTACTTCTCAGAACGTACAAAGGTTCAATGTTCAATGCAAATTTCTTTGGCAAAAACCATGCCAAACTCTCCAAATTTTCAAACTAGCCCACTTCCAGCCACTGCATGAAATCAGCCACCACGCCCGAAAAAGTCGGCAGTTCGGGAAGGCGTTCTAGCCCTGCACGGGTAGATCGTCCCACAAGGGAACTCGCAATAACGCGGTGGCTTTGCATGATGCCGCTGCGGGCAGCCGGTAAGTAATGTGTTTCTGCTAGCAGATTTGGACTGACGGTACGAGCTTGAAAAAGGATATATTCAAGTATATTTAAGTAAGAACGGCGATTATTGAATGTTGGTTCATCCCTTTCCAAACCCGACAATCGGCTGAATCTCCGACTTAGATTTTTTCTTTTTCGACCTGCGGGCAGAAGAACCATGTCTTCAATAAGCACACACATCTTAACATCCGATTCCACGATTTCCAGCGTCAAACGCCAGAGGTCCCGGCCGTTCTCACTGACGATCACTGAGACTTCCGCCCGGTTGGAATCTCCAAATAGCGAAACTATGTCAGAGACCGATTCAAGATCAAAACAACGAGCGAGTTCATCTTTCCAACCTACTTCCTCAGCATCCTCAAGAATCGTCTGCGATGCGTCATGCATACTTTCGGGTAGGTCCGAGAACCTAAATTCCCTATCAACATCTTCTAGTTTGTCTATAACCTTGCGGAGTTCCTCTTCTATAACATCCTCTGACAGAGAGTTGTTTATATCGAAGTCGGCAAGAGGAAAGATGTGGTTAAAAACAAAGAAAGGGAACCGCGAAAACCCATCCGTTATCCGGCGTAGTGCGTAGATTAGGGTGGCTAAATAGGTCTTGCCCGTATTGCTCTTGCCTACGAACACGGTTAGAGGCCGCAAATAAACGGAACCCTGCGCAATGGGACCGAAGTTTTTCACCTCCATCCGAACATCCGGGGGCGTCGAAAACAGATCATCCGCGACGTTGCTCATGGGGATTCCTCCTGACGTTTTCTACTTTGGCAAGTACTGCCGCAATATCAGCGCAAGTTTCCTTACTGTCGTGTATTTAGCCTCGACGTAATTCTTCCGAATCAAAATAGAGTTGCCCGGTCATCATTCGGTCTCTCCAAGACTAGCCAGCCAGCTTGATCCAAGTGGCGGGGGAAGGCGTTTGACGCTCAAGTGCAACGGGCCAAGCGAATTCTGCCGCTGGGAGATTTCGTATGCCACTTGCGGAAGACGGTGAGTACGAGGTAGGGGAGTACGAATAGTAGCTCGTGTGCATGAGCTCCAAAAGCTTAGTCCAATCCACTAAGGCCCGATAGCGAACCACTGGATATCGATAATCTTTATGGTAAAGTGAAGGGCTGTCTGGTGTGCCATAATTGGGTTTTGGTATTTGCCTAATCGGTATCCTCTTCAGGAACATCCGTCACCCTTACGATGACGACTGCCCTTCTTAAATTTCTCGGAACATCCCGTCCGTCATCCAAGTCTTCCCCACGAACTATCGCTGCATAGACCTTTTGGTTGTCAACGGACCGAATATCCTTATTGCCCCTTTCGGAGGGCATCACAATCTCTCCGCGCTCAAACCGCGTGAAAAAACCTCGATCACCCTTTAATGCGGTAAGACTAGCTCGCGCCGACGTGTGTAGCTTGTTATCGTCGAGGGTACGCAACGCTCGCTCAATATGGTCGCATGTCTGTTCTGTCAGAACGAGTCGATGTACTGGTTTTGAATCTGCGTCACGGCCAACGTAACAAGCAGCGGATTCGATTTCCTCAACATCGAGTTTTTGGGCTTTGGAATCAGTGTCTACATAAAAAAACGACACATCCACCGGAAACGACACGGGCAAATTGGCCGGCCGACCGATGCGCCCAAAATCGGCGAGCAGCATTTGCTGAATCTCGATTGCATATATTTCCCGAAGCCGACCGATGCGGCTCAGTCGTCCCTGTTCACCGAACAAATTATCAAGTTCACTCGAACTCAGTGCCTTGACATCTTTGAGGTTCCACTTGATCCATTTGCGATCTTCGTTGGGAAGAATCACAATCGGAGTTCTCACGGGGTGCCGGCTGTAGGACCAATCCTTCGGCTCAAGCTTTCTGAGTTTTCCGGACAAAAGCATGACGCGCTCGACCCCGTTGCGTCCGAGGTCGCATGCGGGCGTTACAACGAGGGAAACATAGTCGCTGAACGCCGTCCCGTCTGCGCTCTTCCAGCGCAATAGATCACCGAACTGCAACTGAACTTTGTCTTCCTCTTTTGACAGACTAAGCCGGCCCGAATGCAGGAAAATCATTTGGTGTACCAATTCTTGTAGGTCGGATGAACCGGCTAGATGCGGCGCAGGGTACTTGTTCAAGTCAATCTTGTTTAGTTCTAGTGCCGCCCCAATAGTGTTCTCGTCACTTTCTATCTCGTGCTGCAAGACCCGATCAACAACGTCGAGAAGATATTCGCCCATCTTTTGCCCCTCGAATTCGAGTAACAAAGCCCGGACCTGTGCCAAATCCGACAGGTCGAGACGGCGTAGCTCTTGGATGAAATTTTTCCGCGCCTGATCCAGACCAGTATCCCAAGCATGGACGAATCCCGCGACGCGCTTGGCGTCTTCGTAGTGCGTAGCCAATCTCGTCAATATAGTCTCTAGTGTACCTTCCACGGCGAGGTCGTCCTTGCTGACAACTCGGAAGGTAGAGCCGAGAAGCCCCGCCTCATCTCGAAATTCGTCCCGCTTTTCCTGAAGCCGGCGACTCCGAGACATAAGCACAACAAGTGGCGGATTTTGTTTTCGGCCGCTCACGAGTTCTCCGATACGTTGGATTGCATGATTCATATCGTCCTCGGATTGATGAAAGCCGAGGAACAAATCGACGAAGAGCAATTCTGCTTCTTTGGCCCCTTCATCGAGTTCACGTCCCATCTTCGTGCAGGTCAAGTCCAGTGATTCCAATGCGGAGACCAACTGATCCAGCCTTGCCCGTTCGGTTGCTTTCGTGCCTTCATATTCAAGGAAGAGGTGATTGTACGCCTCTTGCGGCAATCTCGTTCGGTTTTCCCACACAAGCGCGATGAATTCCTTTGAGACTCTCAGGTCTTCTGGTGAAGCGTCTTCGTATCCTAGGTATTGGTCCGCTAGGAATTTGTGTCCGTCCTCGCCGAGGTCATCGAAGAAATTAGACCAATCGCCTTCGTTGAGTTCATCAGAGCGCGGAACATCATCGAATACATCGTCAATGACGACAGCCTTTCGGATTCCACTATCTTTGAGAAGTTTCTGTAGTTCCATTAGCTTACAACAACCTCATCGGGTAATTGCAGGACAAAACGGTGAAGTCGTCCAGTCTCGCGATTGATGTAATCATCAAGTATCAGACTGCCGCCGTGATATTTAGCACAATCGCGTGCGATATATAAACCCAACCCCCGGCGCTTGGACTTCTCCTTCAAAGAGAAAAAAGCACGGAAGACGTTCTCGCTGTTCTCCTTGGCAATACCTCGGCCGTTGTCTTCATAAGTGATTGTAAGGGGATCATCTTTTAGTGCAATTGTGATGCATGGTTGGAAGTCGGGTTCACGCTGTCTGCGGAGATCGAGCCAGTAAAGAGAGTTGGACAACAGATTCTCGAGAATTTGCACGATCATGCCTTTTACTGCACGGATACGGACAGTGTGCTCCGGCATTGTTACTTTCAGTTTCACATGGTGGCGTCCAAATTGGAGTCCATGCCCGCTCAGAATGTCCGCGACCAGAGCCCCCAGATTGAAAGTCTCTTTGCGCTGACGGCCCGATACACTTAGTGGGTCAAGAACGCGGACACGCTTATTTACCGATGCCATTTCTGCTCGAAGGGAGTTGAGCAATCCGCCTATTTGCTCCGGCACCTCTCTGCCCCGAAGTGCTTCGAGAACTGCCAGCGCATTTTCTGCCGATCGCGCCAACTCGTGCGCTACAACCTCAACTAACAGGCCGACGCCTGCCATTTGCACCATCTGTCGGTTTTCACTTTCCACTTCAGCTATCCGGCGTTGTGCTTGGTCGAAGAACTCCTTGAGTTCAAGGAATGTGAGTTGCATATCCTCCACAATTTCCGAAGCCTGCGGAGCGATTCGCTTTATTTGCTGGATTGCTGTCTTCGCTCTCTTTTCGAGGTTTGACACATCCGTCTTGACCTCGGCCATGTTGAGGGGCTGATCTTTGTGGCGGCGTTCAACTTCTCTCAAGAAGTCACGTAGCTGTGACTGAATAGTGAGTTGCAACAGACTGATGAACGCCTGCTGTTCGGGACAGACCCGCAGTCCCTCGCGATTTGTCTGGTCAATCAGCATGGGATTGCCGAGGCGCGATATGGTGATCCGGCCAACAAATTGCGTCTTATTCAGGAGGTATCCAGTACTCGCCAGTGCCCGCCGATCTAACGCGAGCCAATCATCGTCATCCTCACCATAAGGCAACACGCGAAACCCATCGCGGAACAGCAAAATTCCCGACCAACGTTTTTGCAGATCTCGTACCACCTTTTGGTCGCCGATACTATCGATACGCCCTAGCCGTTGCCGGTTAAACCAGTACGCCTCGATTTCAAACGACCCTAGAGAGTCGAGCGCGGATAACGGCACCTCCCCGGAAGTACCACCTATCGATCCTTCAAGGTCAGGCAGCGAAAATTCCCGTTTTTCAATCTCATGAGGATGCTCAAAACCTAGGTCTAACGCTTCAAAGCGGCATTCCAGAACCGGTCCCGATTCCTTGTAGGTAAACTGTCCCTTTACCGATGCGTGTGCATGCGTCAGTAAGTGGTGATCCATATGCGCGACCGGTATCCGGTTTCCGTTCCAGAAAATCGCGATACGAGGCCGACGCTTAGAGTTCGCGAAAGGGTCGGTTAGCCGTGCAAAGTCATATTCGCCTAGGTACTTTACACGACCATGGGTCCAGTCCGCCCGCAATGAGCCGATAACTAGCCGCGTACCGCTCCAATCCGCTTTTGGTTTGGCATCTCCAAGCTCGGGTACGATGTTGACTTCATCTAGCATTGCATCGAGAAGATCGAAGGAAGACCAGTCTATCTTGAGCAAGTTTAGCCGCTTGTCCTTTTTTTTGGCGGTCTCTACGGTTAGCCTGTCGCCCAAGCGCATAGCGGAAAGCCGTCCAATTCCTTTCTCACCGAGATAGGGGACACGTCGCTTACCGGCACTATGATCCGCAAGGACAGCGTCTATTGCACGTTTTCGAGAAGTTGTGCCGATGACAAGGTAGTTGTCAATCAAGTCCTGCTGTGACATTCCCGTGCCTTGGTCGGACACGATGATCTGATTCTCAACGGCATATGCAGTATCGAGTGCCTCTAAAAAAGCTTCGAGGTCCTCAGCGTCATGTATTGCCTGCCGAAAGCGGTCCAAAGATTCTTGCCGTGCCGACTGGTCTAGAGCGTCCGCGACATCGGTCTTCAGCCGCTCGACATCTGCCAAGCCTTCAGTCGCAAGATGACGGAATTTTAGATAATCGTTTCGTCGGAGTGCTACTTCAAAACGAATTTCTGCCCCGCTCGGAGACCCGGCATCAAATGCGTTCTTGATAAGTTCATAAAACGCAATGACATCAGAACTGATAAGCTCAGCCCCTAGTTCTAGTACCGTCCGAGCGCAAATCTTAAACAAGCCATTTATCTCCTTGCCGAAGGCTGATAGGAGGACGCTTCTACTGTCCTACGCTACCTTTTCTTTTCTCAAGAGAACATCAACGGCATCGGACAGATTCCAGATCGGCTCCGCGTCCCCGTCCTTCAGCATCTCTATGACTTTTGGTAGCCCAGCTACGGCGAGACCATTGACGAGCGCCATAATCCTTCGCGGCTCCGATACGATTTGCACGTCGCCCGTCCTTCCAATTGCGATCAGCATCAGAGTGTGGATGCGCCACGGATCGCTGCTGAATATCGAGCCATCAATGATCTTCCGCGTGTTGTCTTTGATGATATCGGCTGGCTCTAGCCCAAGCCGTGCCGCGATGCAGACGGATAAGAACCAGAGATCAACCATGCGTGGAAACGGGCTGTAGTCGATGTTCGAGCCCGCACTCGTTTGGCAGTACTGGGTAAACTCTTCGTGGAACTCGACCGGCACGTTGATGTCAATTGTCTGGAATGGGTTGTGGTAGCGTTCCGCCATTATCGCCTCCTATTACGTTATTTCCAGTTCGACCTGTGCATCGGCGCGACGCTGACAGAGTTGGCATTCGTTTAGATGATCACATTCGCAGCGGAGAACCTTGCGTTCAGTGACGTTTGGATCATTAATGAGCATCTTCGGATAGTGCGCCGGGTTGGTTAGCGTGAAGATTACGCCTGCTTCTTCATCAATGATATCTTCACACCCGGCGATTTCGTCATGCGTCAAAAATAAAATGAGCTGTGTGCTTTCCCGCACAGCCAGTCTCAGGATTGAACGTTTGACATAGCCGCTCGTCATGCCAAGCGGGGTGTCAATGACATTGGGTGCCTCGACTTCGCTGACCTTCGTTAGCGCCAAGATGAAGGCAAGCGTCAGGGCGCGGCGCGATGCACCGTTCAGATCCCGGTCGGGATTGAGCGTCCTGTCGTTGGGACCATAGACGATGATATCGAAGTCTTGGCTGATCTCGGTGCGCCGGATGATGGCACCCTGTTCCGGGTCCGCCCCAATCATTTCGAGGAAGATGGTATTCATCAACTCGCTGACCTTCCCAAGCTCCTCATTGGTGATGCGCTCATATGAGCTTTGCAGAATTTTCAGCACATCTTGAGTTACTTCCCCTTCGGCCAGAATGAGCGCCCCCCTCTTCTGTTCGCGTAGGAGCCGGTCGCGTTTACTCTCAAGTTCTTTGCGTTCGCGCTGCAAACCGATTAGCTGAGTTTCGACAGCAGAACGCTTCGACAAGTACCGATCTCGTTGGTCATTGTATTGACGCCGCATTTCCCGAAGACCTTGTATGTCAGTGTCGGGTAGTGCGTCTAGTTGCCGTTCCAACTCTCGGTACTTGCGGCCTACTTCGTCGCGAAGGTCTTGAATACCGTCCCAACGCTCAACAACTTCCTTATATCCTTGTAGCCATGGCCTGCCGGACTGTAGCGGCTTTGTGCCATAGTAGAGATCCGTGATAATTTCCTGTGTTTCATCGGCGCGCTGGCTGTCGTCAATGAGCTTCTGGATATGAATACGCCGCTTTTCACCGCCTGCATCTCCGGGTTCGAGCGTCTCGCCGCAAATGCAGATTTCCGCCGATAGTCGATCCTGAAGCACCGGGATTGTCGTGTTCGGGATCTTGCCCTGATCGCGCAACTCATCAAGTTGCTCAAAAGCACGCCCGAGCAGTGGCGACAGTAGGTCGGTCGCAATAGAACGGCCACGGAACAGTTCCGAGTGTTCTTTGTTCGCCGTCGCAAGTTGGTCGTCGAGTTGCTTCATTTCGCGTTGTACATTTTTGAGGTCTCTATACAACCTCTCCTTGTCTCCTTTCTGGAGTGTCACCGCGATCTTGCGGTCGGTTTCGTTGACCTTCTCTTCAAAGGCCGTGAATTGCTGCTTCGCGTCTTCGAGATCGTCTTCTAGCTTATTCCAATCTTCATTAATCGCTTCGAGCCGCGAGGCGACCTTCTTCAACTCACTTCCGCCGCTAACCTGTTTAGCCTTCTTGTTTACTTCCGCCGCCGATTTACGGACATGCTTGATCGAATCGTTGATGACACCAAGGCCAAGAAGAGAGCGAATGGCCCGCTGTACGCGCTCGCGCTTGGTTGACAGGGCGACATCCGCTTCAATGAAGCTCAGAGCGCGGTCACCATCTGTGAAAAAGACTTCCCGCAGTTCCGGGGGCAGTTCTTCGTTGATTAGTACCTCCGGCGCGTCTATCGGGTTTGCGCCGTTATCTTTTAGTGTAAACAGCTTAACAGTTGAGGCGGAGCGATACACTCTGCTATCCACTTCCTCAAACGTAGAACGCACGAGACGGTAGCGTCGCCGCGTTTTGCGTAGTCTACTAGACGTTCGCCGGTGTGTCGTCAACTCGAACTCGACCGTTGCGGTGATCGGAATACGCTTGCCATCGCTTGCATCCCAGTCGAGGGGATAAAGGCGAAAACCTTCGCCCTTGCCAGGCAACGCAGTATCTCCGTAGAGTGCCCACTGCAAGGCATGGAGAATCGTCGTTTTGCCCGACTCGTTCGCCGCACGGATTACAGTCAGCTTGCTGCTAGCATCGCTGGAGAACTCAAGCTTCAAGTCGCGGAGCAGCCGAAAGTTCTGGAATTCAGCGCGGAGCAGTTTCATGGGTGCAGTTCCTCCGTGCCCGTATCCTGACCGCGTTGTCCTGCAAGGAACCGGGCGGCGGCGTTGCATTTGTCGTTTATTTTTTTTTGAATGTTCGTCGCTGAGACGCGATGGCCTCGCTCATATTGAAGAATGTCAGTAATCACCTCGATAATCTCTTCTCTGTAACCGTTGCAACGTTCGTCAACCTCGGCACATTGTTCAAGAATAATCGAGATTATTTTTCTGTCGTTCAGTGGCATCTGTCTTCCCTCAGCCGTTACAGGTACGCAGCGTTAGCCATTCTGTCAATTATTGCCAACGGGCCGTCCGGTCGTCCGGCATTGCTTGCAAGTTGCGCGAATTCTTGCACACGGCGCAGTTCTGACCGCACGAGAGTACGCGCTTCGGGATCAAGTCCTTCTTCCATCCTCGGTGGCAAAGCCAGTAAGTCATGGATGACGCTATGTGTCTTGCCGATGGTGTTGCATGTACGCAGAAGGCGTCCACGCCGTTGAATCCATTGTCGTTCGACGGTAGTACTCGCAAGGATAAACGCCTTGCGTATCTGCGGGATGTTTACCCCTTCGTCTAGAACGCGCTTCGCGGTCAAAACCTGTATCTCACCGTCTTGGAAGGACGTTATGATCTGCTTCGTTTGTTCAAGGCTCGCTGTCTCTTCGGCAGTGAGTTGATGAAAAAGGATGCTTCTGCAGCGGAGGAGCCGGTTGACATGGTCAAGCTGATCCGGCCCCTTGTCTGATGTGTATATCAGCGTGTGCCGTAGGCTTTCTATCTCTTCTTCTTGAAGAAGAGACTCCAGTACAGAAATCTTGCCTGATGCAGTTTCCAGTAACGTGCGCCGGTCGCGCAACAGCTTCGCAAGGTAGTCGTCCGGATATCCGCCTTCATTACGCCACATGTTTTTCTTGATCTTGCCTGTCAAGTCTAACCACTCATCCATTTCGCTTTCCGTCAAATAGACGGGATGGACATAATAGTCGTAATCGACAAGGCAGCGACCTATCGCTTCCTTAAGCGTGAACCGGAAAGCCACGGAGCCGAAGAACTCAAAGAGGGCTTCTGTTCCTTCCGTGTCATACTGACGTACCGGCGTGGCCGACAGGCCGAGACGATACTCGAAAAACTCTGGCGGTTCACTAATGAAGGATGGGCGACCCAAATTGTGCGCTTCATCCGCAATGAGAAGCCGGGCACAGTTGAATTCCTTAACAGCGGAGAAGAATTCTGGGGTACAAAGCGTGTCGTGACTTACAACAATTGCCTCGACATCCGACAGGCCAGTGCGTAGCCGACGTTTTAGCTTTTGAAGCTCACGTGCGCGTTTTGCAGCACTACCTGCAATTGTCAGGTTCATAGCTTTCAGCCCGAACGGTGCGATTTCTTCACACCATTGTTCGATCAGCGGCACATAAGGAGCGGCGACAACTATCAAAAGTGGCTTGCGTTCTTCATAGAGGCGGTATGCACCGATCATTGAGGTAATTGTCTTACCCGATCCAGTCGCCATTTCAAGAATGCCACAATATCCGGAATCGCACCATGCGGAAACAGCTTTGCCTTGGTGTTCAAATGGGCCATCTTCGTACCGCAGCCCGTCCGGTATCGCGAATTCTGCACTCGGTAGCATAGCCTGTCTGTAAGTTACAAATTTTTCTGAAATACTCGTCGCCCGACTATATATCGCTCGCAACTCATTTTCGGTCGGCGGCGTTTCGGAATTATAGGTGCTCAACAGGCGTTGCCTAACCGCATCCGGCATTGCAACCACGATGCATACATCGTCCTTATTTTTCCACAGGCGACCGAATTCATAAGCAAATTTGTCTGTAATGTAACGCTGATTCGGATCCTGCCACGACATGGCTATCGCAGTCTGTTCGATGTTCCTTTGAATCCCGGCATAAGTCGCATTGCTCGACCCATGCACCGCAATAACATCCCCACGACTCTCGAATAGCCAGACCTTTGGATGAAACAGCGCGTCCTTCATCAACGCGACCTTTATCTCAATACGCCCTTTTTGAAGTAGCCAAGACAGACACTTCAGCGTGTGCTGTTGGAGCAAATCCTCCGTTACCGTCAGATCTTCTAGGATTCTGTCGGCAACTTCTTTTGCAGAAATCAGACCAGCCTCTATCGCCGCTTGGTCTTCAGCACTGAGTATGGGACTTATGATGAGGCGCAAGCTGTTCCTTGAATCGGCGATGTAAGTTGCCAAGCCAGGTGCAAGAGAAGCTAGCACCTGGCTTGAAAAGAAGCCGACCATGCAGCTAACCTTGTCCGCCGCTTGGAATCCGGGGATCAAAACTTCTTCGGCGAGTGGATCGACTGGCAGCATGTACAGTGGCCGGATTCCTTCGAGTGACCGCAGTTTTGGCTCTTGCATAGCAGTCAGGGATTTATCAGGTATTACCAAATCATTCACCACATGCCCTTTAGCTATTTTATATCGACTAAAAACCCTGCCCTATTGTAACACACCCCATATACCTGTCCACCTCCAATCTCCCCCTCACAGTGAACACACCGTGCAAGCCTCAGTATCGTCCTCATCGTCCAGTGCTTCAGCGAGCGCTTCAACCAATGGCACATTAGTTTTCTTCTTGCCGGCGCGATCCATAGCATCTTTGTGCCGTGCGAGAATTTCCTCTCGACGCTTAAGCAGTTGGACGAGTGTCTCGCCACCCGACCATGTGTATTGGCGACCACGCATGGCTCGGTCGGAGAAATCAGCGTCGCCGTCAACACCAGCGTCGCGCAGCACTTTCTGTTCGATAGCAATAGCGCGCTCGAAGAGTTCGGGATGGCGCTCAGCAAGGCCAACCCACTCGGCTTTACGCTGGTAAAAGCAGAAGTAACACCCGGAACGAGTCCGCCACTCGTAGTATTCGGGGAGGCCAATGCCAGCATCTTCGAGGATGCGGAGGACATCGTCGTGCGTCACGCCATCTTCGACAAATGGAAAGCGAGTCTTGATGTTGGGCTTGGTAGAAATGTAGCCTTTGCGGTTGGACTCGTCGGCGCGAATGGCAACGTACGAAATGACCGGCTCATCGCCGACCCATTCCTCAATCGGCTTGATCTTCATGTTTCTGGTACACCACCGCATCTGCGGAGACGGCAGCGCACCCCGAAACACCTCAAACCAGTGGTCAAAGCCACGTGAGGCATTGAGCCTAGCTATCGGCTTGCCAAGTACGACCTCAAGCCGGGTCAAGTATTCGTAAGTCTCGGGCAACTCGGCCCCGGTGTCGCAGAAAAAGTACTCCATGTCCGGAACCTCGCGGCGCATGTACACAGCGAGAGCGCTGGAGTCCTTGCCCCCTGAAATGCCACAAATGTGGCGCGTGTTATCAGCCATGTTGTCTCCTCTCTTCAGTAGGCGCGTCCTGTTCGGACGCGGGTAGGAGCCTTTCGCCGAGCAATGCGAGGAGTGTTTGCTGGGCACGGGCTGGGGAGCCGGTAAGGTCAGTAAGGCGCGTAAGCGCAATGTCGAGAGCCCCCTCGCAGGCATCTCGTTGGTCTTGGTCAACCCCGACGAGGCGGACGTACTCAGTGCCGTCAGCACGAGTGACGGTCAGCCGCATGGCGTCGGAGGCAATCCCAGCAGCGCGGCGGTCGGCGTGGAGAGCG
>MKWU01005418.1_pt1 | contig 13924 bp, 22 predicted proteins | sample 809101 | NCBI WGS metagenome assembly MKWU01 (sample SAMN05860141, study PRJNA318959) | sponge metagenome | host: Aplysina aerophoba | place: Slovenia: Piran, Adriatic Sea, Gulf of Piran | collected 2013-05-07 | reverse complement strand
GGGTTTTGCCGGATCGCCCGGCGAGGAGGTGAACACCTTTTGGGCGCACCCGGCGCCCGTGAATACGAGGATGGCCGTCAGAACCACCACTTTCACCCGGGCCGCCCCCAAGCCATTGCCTGCCAAAAGAAAAGCAACTCCACGAACCATTCCGTCTTCCTTACCTGAAAATCTGTAACCGAAGCGACGCTCAGAAGGATAGCACTTCCGGTGTCGACACCCATCCCTTGGAGTCCCATCTCATCGCGACCGGGACGGCACGCGCCTCGCGCCTGGAAGAGGCCGAGCCTGGCCGGGAGTGGGTGGTGCGGGGAGCCGGGTCGGAGAGGCCTGGCGGTGCCCGTGTTCTCTTGAATCCAGCCTTGGGAGGAACACCAATGACGAGGAACAACCCATCCCACGGCGTCAGGTCCCTGGTTCTGGCGGGACCCGCCTTCGCGCTCTTCTTCACGGTGTTCTGCCTCATGAGCGGGACCTGCCTCGGCTTCATCCGTGACGTCTGGGTCGGGGCGGCGCTGTGGAGCTTCCTCTCAGCGCTCTCGTGCGTCCTGTGGCGGGGGTTCCGCCACGGGGACTGGTCCGCCCTCAAACGCTACGAACTCCCCGACGGGCGCGGCGAGCGCTTCGACTGGGCGACGAAGACGGGACGCTACGCCTGGCGCCGCGACCCGGTAGAGCAGGAGCTTCACCGTCACGACTCGTAGAGGGGTCGCAGACGCGCCTGACGCCCCCAAGAGGCCGAGCCTGGCCGGCAGGGGGCGGCGGATGGACCCGGAGAGGGTGTTCGGGGCAAACTGGGCCTCCTCGAGCTCAGGAGCAAAAAAGAAGGGGACCAGCGCGTGGCGCCGACCCCCCAGGGTGATCAGAATGGAATGTCCTGCCCGACTACGCCTGCGGGCACCGCCGCCGTCTCGGGGTGCGCGCCGTTTCCATTGCCATTGCCGTTCACCTTCTCCAGGAACTGCACCCGCCCGCCCGGCGCGATGAGGATCTCGGTCGAGAAGCGAGCGGAATCCTCCTCGTCCTTCTTCCAGCGGCGGGTCTGGAGCTTGCCCGCGACGTAGACCAGGCGGCCCTTCTTCGCGTGTTTTTCGAACATGCCTATATCGTTTTAATGGAAATATAAACTATTGTTTATTATTGGATTATTGAATCACAGGACCTGATGAAAATAATTATCAACACTATTGCAACACGACGCATCGATCATAAACACGACATCGCTTGCCTGCGCCCGGGTGAGAACGACAAGGATATTCCGTTTCGGTGAAGGGTTCAGCCTCCGCAATCAGATGAGTCATAGGGATTATTTTGGGGACTTATATACAATAGTGCCCTAATTCAACAATTTTATTATCGTAAAAAAATCTATAACCTTTTGATTAACCATCCTAATTTTATTAGAACGTTTTGTTTTAGGAATCGCTACGATGACTAGGCAGAATCCCGAAAGACCTTGTAAATCAATGGTATACAGCGGTCATTCGGGTCGCGACTCTAGAAACTTTGGGGAATCGCTTACGTGACTTGGCAGGCGTTAGCCGACCGAAGGGCTGGCCCGTCCGTATCCGGTCGCTACGACTCTGACGCAGAGGCTAACAGGTACTGGACGGCCATTTATGATCGCTGACGGACCCACGAGGACGCCCGTAATCTCCCAATCATCCCCCGCCTCGTCGCCCGTCAGTATATTATCTCTTGATTCGTATTTGGCTGCGCGATGAAATCCAGGAAATATTTTTCGAATGGCATCATCAAGCATCTCCTGTCTCCTAGTCGGGTGTTGATGTTTGGTGATGTCGCCGGGGTCGGGTCGTCGCTCGGCTCCGGCAACTTAATTATCAATGGTGATGCGCGAACCTGTTTGCCGGGAGTTATTTTAGCACACGAGACACATAATAAAAGGAGTTAACGATGGCGACACAAGCACAAAGTAAGATAACGATTCGTTCGCGCCTGGCCGAGCTACTCGAACGTGAGGACCGGACCGTCACGTCGATTCAGATCGAGACGCGGATCGCGCGATCGAGCGCATGAAGCGGTCGGTACTCGACAAGGATGTCGGCATCCATCAGATCGCGCTCGTCGCGCACGAGCTCGGTGTCGAGATCGGAGATATCGTGTCTTATGAGTAAAGAAAAACCCTTGATGTACTCGGACTTCATATCGCAGTGTCATCATGAAACTGATGAATCTGAGCAGCAAGATTTCCCAGAACTTCTCGGTCTAAAAGAAAAGTATGGTGATCGACTTCATCCGTCTGTCGAGAAGATGATTCGAGAACGCTTATCACAAGGGCAAAAGTTGATTGCTTGCGCAATATCCCCGTATGCTCCACGTTTTCGAAAAAAGTGATGGTATTGACTTCTTTCGTTAAGCCCATGTTTTCGTCCTTTCGTTTTGGGATATCGACCGATATTCAGCCCATCCACCATGCCTTCGACGGCAGATCGGCGTCCGGGTCGTAACCTCCGCTCCCGAACGCTCCGATCAGCCAGTAGAATAGAACCAACAGTAACGCCAACCCTATCCCGACGATCCATTGGTCACGCGTTCTTCTCGATTGATCGTCGTGATCAAGATCCTCGGGCGTGATGATCGGGGGCCCGAGATATGGTTTGACTCAACCGTTTCTCATCGCCCTAGACCCAGCAACTCGTTCAAACATTTCCTCGAGTAAAGGTGGCATCCCGTGATGCCGTACTGGTTGCACTCTGACTCGCGGTTCGAGCGGTCGATCTCCTGGCGCTTCCACGTGGGCATCTGGAAACCGCGCGTGTACGGTTTCGTCCCGTACGGGTCGGCCGGTTTGTAACGCGGTTGAGCCGGCCGCGTGTAGCCCGGATAGGGCGTCTAGTTCTGCGCGAGACGTGCGGTCGGCTTCGAGTCGATCCGCTTCCTGTCGTGACAGTGATATCCGATGCGAATACCGTTCTTCCTGACCCAATGACATCCGGCGGAGTTCGTTCCGCCGCTGTACGCCCAGGCGGGCGCCGACGTGACGGTCAGGAAGCACAAAATAAGTGCGATCGTGAAACATCGTTAGATCATGAGTCGTCCTCTTTGTATCGGTCTGAAATTTTATCCAAATATCCATCATCCTGCATGCGTTCTAGTATCCTTTGAAGTAACAATTTACCTTTTGGATCTTTGCTGGCGATAGTACGCAATATATTCTCAACACGTGATTCGATAGTGCCTGCCATATTTTCAGGGAGGGCAGATTTTTTTAAGACGTGACATAGGGTTGATAATTTATTCGGATCATTCTCCAGATACCCCCCAACAATAGAACAAAGGCCCAGCATCAAGGAGAAGATATCATCCCGAAAATCGATAGGTTCATCACTCATTTCCTGTCCTCCGGTTCGGGTGTCGTTATTGCCGCCATTGTATCTCTAGGGATTCATGAAGAATAGCCCCTGACCGGAGCCGGGGGCTTATGAGGGGGCGCGAGCGTGACTTAATGGTGGTGGGGGGGCAGAAGCGACTCACTTCTGCGTTATGAGATTAATGGTCGTACATTTGTTCCATACAGATTAATCTCACTCATCCACCACACCCTCATATTTTTTTGATTTGCTAGATTTTCCTTTAAGAAGACTCAGCGGCCGCCGGGGCTCGTGAACGGCGCGCTCTTTCAGCGGCATATTCGAGCAACTCCCGGCGTTCCCCTTCATGCTCATCTCTCCTTTCGTCGCGTTCGCTCATCCGGTGTCATGCGGATGGGAATCCGCACCGTCCGCACCTGGGACGAAATTAAAGCAACAACTGCTCGTAATCAAGGGTTTTCGATATCCGGTTTCCAACGTCCGCGCGCCTCACCAGCTCCGAACGCCGCTGTGCCCGGGCGGGCGATCATCGCGCACCTCGCACGGGCCGCGCAACGCACCCGAAAGAGGCGGAGCCTGGCCGGGAGGGGGTGGCGGAAGAGGGCCCGGGAGAGGCTCGCTTCCGCCGCCATCATTCACCTTTGCAAGGAGGCGCGAGATGCGGAAACCCAAACCACAGGCGAACACCTTCCTCACCCATCTCTTCGGCGAGGGACTCGCCGACGAGCGATACGAGGTAAGGCGCTACAAATCGACCGGGGGCGAGCTCAGGCCGCTGCCCGCCGGGGAGAAGGGCGGGCGCAGGAGCAAGCGCGTGACGGCTTCCCGCCGGGCCGTCCGGGATATGCGGCCCGCGCGGGACGAACTCATCGTCTGTAAGGGGCTCAAGGTCCCCCGCAGCGGCCTGCAGCTCTGGGGCGAGCACCTCGTGTGGGGAAAAATGCTGTGCCGGGGATGAGTCCGCAAGACGTCTTGCCGGCCCGGCGCTGGCCGCACGGATTCCGTCCACCCCAGGGAGGGAGACAGGATGCCTCACAAGGATCCGGAAATTCGACGCGCTTATGAGCGCGAGCGCCACAGACGTAGAGCGGCCGACCGCAGAGCGCAAGGCCTTTGCCAAAAATGCGGCAAAACTCGACCGGCTCCGGATCGCAATCTCTGCGAATCATGTCTCGAAAGGGCCAGGGCCGCCGAGCGCGCCCGCTACTCGAGAGCCCGGGCAGGGGGAGCCGCATACGGCGGGCGTTGTCCCGAGAGCCGTCGGCGCATGGCGCGCGAGAGGACGAGAAAGCGAAGGCGCGAGCGAAAGGAAGCCGGGTTATGCGTCCGTTGCGGCGAGCTTGCTCCGGCGGAGGGCAGCGTCTTCTGCGAGACGTGCCGCGGGGAACGCCGGGCGGCCGAGAGGAAGCTCTACGCCGAAAGGCGCGCCGGGGGGCGATGCGGCCGGTGCGGGGCGGAAGTCATCGATAACGCTTCTACTTGCGCTTCGTGCGCCGCAAGGGATTCAAAGCGCCGTCCGCGCAAGAACGCCGCCAGCCGGGCTCGCTATCGCGACAGGCGCGCCAGGGACACCTGCGTTGATTGCGGAAATGCTTCAGACGGAGCATCGAGGTGTGCCCCCTGCGCGCGGCGCTCCTGGTACTCATCGAACGTGCACAGGGGAATGCCCGTCCATCCGCCGCGCTACACGGTGTACGAACTCTTCACGGGCGTCGAGCACGGCCCCCTCGACTCCTGGGAGGAGGTCGCTATGTACCTCGCCTTCGCCAAGCTATCTCGCCATGAAGTGGAAATCGTCGAAGACGCATCGCCGATGTCCAGGTATACCAGCTGGTAGAAACTTGCACCGGCTCGCCAGGCACGTGCCGCCGTCCCCCTGCCGGCAGGACCAGACCCGAACGGTGCGGGAGGGACGGGCGCCGCCCTGCTGCGCAGCCGTCCCCCCGCCGGCGGGGGGGACAAGGAGGAATCTAAAGGCCTTCGCCGTATGTCCGGAGCGCCAACTCTCCCACCCGCCGTTTCTCTTCAGCGGTTAGCTGTAGGAGTGGTTTCCGGTTCGCGGTGCTGAATACGAACAACGAACGTTTGCCAATTATCTCGTACCACCTCACATCAACAACCGGGTAAGGGGGTTTTCTTGGTTTCCCGTTTTTGTATTTGAATTCATCAACCGTCCGCCAGTCACTCAATGCCGGGTAGTCGATACGTGACAGGTGTGGCCTCGCGATGCTCAGCAGGACAATTTGCGGTTTCAGGACTTCCAGCAACCGGTGCCACAGGGGGCCGCCTCTCACCTGCAGCGAACGGCGCTTCGCTACTCCAAGCCCGCTCCACGTCGGATTCGTGGCGACGGGCGAACCAATGTCCGTATGCAGGGCCGTCGAGGTTTTTTTGCCCGGATAGTAACTGGCCTCCGCGCCTCCGAGCGCGGCTTCGTAGTACTTGAACCAGCTGCAATAGGGACGGACGTGGAAGTAGGAACAAAGGCCTCTCAGGTAGCGCACTCTCTCGGCCGCCGAGATACCGGCGCATCCCGGAAACCTCCGGAACGGAGAATCCTCGGGGAATTCATGTAGCGATGGATTCAATCCTACGGTAACCACCCGAGCCGGTGAGTCGTCATACGCCTCGAAATCACCGAAGAAGAGAATCGGCATGGCGGGGTGGACACGCGAAGACGGATCAGCGCATTCGAACGCCTCCCAGGCATCCTTCACCAGCGAATTCAAACCGCCCCTTACGATACTCCTGCCCATGCCTCTATCTGACACGAGCCATGAGCAAAGGCAAGTCCCGACATCGTCTGCGAGTGGTTCTCAAAGGATGAGGACCTCCCCCGAGAGGTGGAGAGAAGCGGGGAGCCGGGCAAATGCCCGGTAGGGAGAGGGAGACGGTCTCCAGCTCCCGCTGCCGGGCGCGACAACCCCGAGAGGAGGCCTGGCCATGTACGAGAACGACTACGACGTCGACGTTCCCACCGCGGACGAACTGCTCGCAGAACTCGGACTCGACGCGTACACGATCCGCCAGCTGCGCGCCGAGGCGGACGGCGAAGTGGAGTTTTGCAGCGTGTAGGGCGAACCGGGGGGCGGAGAGAAAGGCTCTCTCCCTCCTGTCACTTTTTCACACTCTCACCACGAAGGAGTACTACAATGGCATTCGGACTCAACAGAGCGGAACTGATCGGGCGTCTCGGCGCCGACGTCACCATCAACCATCTCGCGAGCGGTGGACGCGTCGCCAACCTCTCGATCGCCACCGACGAGGGCTACGTCGACAAGCAGTCGGGCGACCGGGTGGACAAGACCGAGTGGCACCGGGTCGTCACCTTCCAGCCGGGCCTGGTGGATATGTTCGAAAAGCACGCGAAGAAGGGCCGCCTGGTCTACGTCGCGGGCAAGCTCCAGACCCGCCGCTGGAAGAAGGACGAGGAAGACTCGGACCGGTTCTCGACCGAGATCCTCATCGCACCTGGCGGGCGGGTGCAGTTCCTGGAGAAGATGAACGGGAACGGAAATGGCAACGGCAACGGCGCGCACCCCGAGACGGCGGCGGTGGCGGCAGGCGTAGTGGGCGAAGACATTCCGTTTTGAGTGCTTCAAGGGCTGGCGCTTCGGCGTCAGCCCTTTTTTTGTTCGTTATCCAGAGGAGGCCCATTATGCCCCGAACATCCTCTCCCGCGACCGCCGCCCGCGCCTTTCCTGCCCTGCCGGCCCTCTCGTCTACCGGGAGCACCCGGGGACTCTCCGGTTCCGTGAACGGTAAACCATGTTCACGGAAGATCGGCAGGAACGCTGCAATCATCCCATGTCCAGGACAGTGGCTCGGTCCACCCCCCGCTGCGGGAATTTCGGGCCGGAAGAACGGCCCGAAATGACCCTTTCCGCAGCATGAGAGATCGTTTCCCGATGAGCTTCGCCTTCATCGTGAAACACCAAAAACTCTTGTGTCCCGGTGGCGAATCAACTGTCTCTCTCTTAGCGTCCTCATTTTAGCACGAACGCCGAGCGAATAAAGGGTGGCCGCAAGCGGCCATCATTTGCCGGTACCCCCCAAAAAACGATGAGACGTGTTTTTCGGGAACCCCCCGGAAAATGACAAGCCCTTGATTCGCCCGCCTACGGGCGCCGGATACACCGACCGGCGCCCTTACGTGCTGAAAATGGGACGCTAAGAAGCGCATCCGTTAACTCTCTGGAAAGGAGAAAGGCATGGAAACCACCGTGGTGAACCTGAACGAATATGTGGCGCCCCAGTTCGGAGGCGGCTTGCTGGTGAGGATCGACCGCATGACGAAGTGGGGAAATCCCTTCCGCGTCGGCGCCGACGGCGACCGCGACGAAGTCATCGAGAAATACCGGCGATGGCTGTGGGGAAAAATCCGGGGCCAGGAGCTGGACCTCCACGAACTCGCCGACCTCCACGGCTGCGAACTCGGCTGCCACTGCCATCCCCTCCCGTGTCACGGCGACGTCCTCGCACGCGCCGCCGAGTGGGCAGCCGGCTATCTCGACGAGATGCCCAAAGAAGTGGGCCGCAACGAGCGTGGCTACGCTCTTCCTGAATACGACCATCCCATCGCTTGAGGACAACCGGACCATCGGCTGGAAAACCCAATCACTGAAAGGAGTGAACGATGACTGCCACCGCGACTCACGACCACAAGGAGAGCACCATGCACGAGCACACGGAACACGAAGCGCAGAACGAATCCTTCACCGCCATGGTCTGCGAGCAGGCCGCCCTGTTCGGCGCAACTCCGGGGCCGGATGAGTTCGACAACCGCCCCGTGTGGGACGAGAACGAGGCGACCGCCGCCGTCATCAAGGCCTTCGGCGCACTTGCGGAAGCCGCACCCGACGGAACCCAACTCGCCGACGAACGGGCGAGCCTCCTCTGGGGATTCGTCAACACCTTGGACGCCCAGACACAGCGGCTCGACCGCGCCGCCGACAGACTCATCCCCGGCATCCGTGAACTCCAGCGCGAGCAGGACGGCTCCGAGATCAGGTCCCGCGAACTCGAACTCAAGACCGACAGGGCCAACAACCTCACGGCGCGCAGGGACGCCTTCGAGGGGCTCAGGGACACGGCAGCAGAAGCCTACCGCATCGAGACCGGCGAGGTATGGCGGCCGAGGCGAGGTTCGCACGTCAGCCAGACCGGCAAGCTCACCTCCGCAGTCATCGAGGCGCGCGACTTCCAGCGCGCCAGAAAGGACCGCGAGAACACCGCGCACTTGCCGCAGGGAACCCTCGTCGCCGTCGCGGGTGGCAAGGAAGCGAACGACTCAGGCCTTATCATCGCGCACCTCGACAAGGTCAAGGCCAAGTACGCCGACGTCGTCCTGGTCCACGGCGGCGGCCCGGGTGCGGAGAAGATAGCGGCGGGATGGGCCGAGCGGAACGGCGTCCACCAGGTCGTCTGCAAGCCCGACTGGAACGCGCACGGGCGGGCGGCTCCCTTCAGGCGCAACGACGAACTCCTCGCACTCCTGCCCAAGGGCGTGATCGCGTTCCCGGGTTCGGGCATCACGGACAACCTCGTCGACAAGGCAAAAACCCTCGGCATACCCGTGCAACGCGTGGCCGCTTGATGCGAACACTCCTCGGGTCGCGTCGACAGCAGCCGGTCGGCGCGGCCCGTTGCGTCCCGTCGACCAACGCTCGCGCCACTTGCGCCGGCAACGATGAAGACTCCACTGGTCTTGCCGCAGGAACAACTCCCCGCATTGCTCCTCTCGCTCAATCGCCGCGGCGGCTCCCGTTCGCCAACTTCACCGGCGTCGATTCCCCTGTCGTTTGTCCTACGGATTTGGTATCTGGCCGCCCTTCGGCGCTTCGGGTTACACACCCGACGCATCGCCGATGCGGGTGTCGCGGAAGCTGCGAATGACTGCGATTCGTTGCGCCTTGCTGTTATGGATCCTCCCTCCGCGCATCCATGTCGTGCCGGGAAATGTGCGTCGCATTTGCGACGAATCTCGATCTGGGCAACATTATCAACAGGTTAGAAAGAGACCTGATGCGCTATTGCGGTGTAGGTTCTCTGCCAGATACCAATTGCGTCGCAGACAGCCAAGCGCGGGAATACGATTCATCCTGGCCAGCGTCGCAAAAACGACGCAAGATATGGATGCGCAGGGCCATGATCGATCGGTACAAACCGGTCTATGAAACCGGTGCGCGCCTGGTGTTTCGCCTTCCATAAGGCGTCGACGGGAACCGGAAACATCTCAACTGAGCGACTGTTCTGAGGGCATAACAGGAGAGCACTTCATGGGAAAAACCATCAACAAGCATATCCGCATCGACGAAGACCACTGGAAACGGATCGAAAAGGCGGCCCATGAGCGGGGGATTTCACCGAGCCGGTTGATGATTTCGGCGGCGCTTGAGGCGATCGATGGCCGGGAATGGCCCCGCACGGACGCGGAAATCCACCTGCTTCGCTCTGCCATGTTCGTCGCACAGGCTATCATCCGTGACATGGAGAAGGCCGGACGAGAAGAGGAAATCAAGCAAATCAGCCGCAATATCTCCGAAGTAGCGCCGGAATTGCCAGGCAAATCGGCGAAGAACCCGCTTGATGCCCAGGTCGACCTCCTAGATCCAGGTGATTCGACCTAGTAATACCAACGAATTTGGCGACGAAAATCTCCCGCTAGGAGGATTGTTAAGTCTTAACTTGGAAATTCTGGTGGTTTGAAATTCAAAAAACTATAAGTAGACGATGCGAAGCCAGGTATACGATTTATGAAATTAATTTGTCTACTTTGTATTACTTGACGATTACAGAAATACTAGACATTATCATTTCTTTCTCAACCTACTTCGAAAATTCTCAAGATGGTCACTCCCCGAATTAGGCTCTACCTCTTTGTTGGAACTCTTCGGATTATTTTGTACAGACAAATGAGGCATCCGTTTCGATACTTGAGCCATGAAATGCCGGTCCTCTTTGGAAATACTAGCACTCATTCTCTTTGCTTGATTTCGGATTTCTGATTTGTGTATCCTCGTCATTTTTTCTCTCCGGGTCGGATGTATCGTGACGAAACTTTTCAAAGTAACGATGGTTTAGATCCGCTTTGAAATAGTGTTTTCTATTGATCCATATGAAACCATCGCCTTTAGAAATTACGGCCACATCGATTGGTTCTCCCACAGTCTCGGTTTCCAATGATAATTGTTTGTCAAAAGAGCTTAAACTCACAAGTGTCGAGGCCACTTTTGCTAGCTCCTTAAGTGGTAATGTCTCCACGACCCCTAATATGCCATAAAATCTCTTAAGGCGAGACAACTTGATTCTATCATGGAACTCATCAGCTTCTTGCTTACTCGCGGATTTGACGATATTGATTAGCTCCGTTTTCCTTTCATCAGTTATATCTTCAATGGCTTCCAACACTTCCACAGGAGCTTCCCGGATAATGATTTCCGCCCTCTCAATTTCTTCTAGAATTGATTCGTTAACTCCATATAGAAATCCATCTACCGTTTGCGTATCAGCGAAAGACTCAATGTATGAGGGAGAATCATCAGATATTTCTTGCGAAGCTGATACTCGGAATTTGAGTACGCCCCCATATATTCCGCTAATGGTAATGTGCTGAACCACTGGGAAGTGCTCGTTTTGGCCAAATCCACCGATCACTAAACCAGTATAAGTTTCGAGAATCGGAAAGTCTTTGAGAATCAAAAGCTGAGCAAGGCGATATAAGAGCCTAATATCGTTAGTATCAGCAGGCCAATCTGATATTATCTCCATTATTACACTATGGATTTCTCCTGACATCTTTGAAGTAAAACCACGAACCAATTCATCGCTGAACTCATTTGCGTCGTCTCGCGCCTCCCACATAGTCACGCGGTCCTTTATGGCTTCTCGAATGATTGTGGCTCGCATTTGTTCTCGTGCTTCTTCTTCAGAAAGGTCTGATAAGGGCACCAAGTTAAACAATTCACGCGCATCCTCGAGTATTTTATGACACTCAATTTCAAAATTAATAAGAAAGTATTTTTCTTGAACGTTTTCAGGAAAGAGATTTTGGTTATTATTAAGAAAACTTATTATCTCTCGGCCAAAACCTTCGAGATCATCGAAATTCCTGTTGCCTAGATTTTTGCGGAACAACTTGATGATGGTTTCCCATGGTACACCTAATAGTGACGCATTGTTGTAAACCATAATTCCCACCGGATGATATTCAGACAGCATAAATAGTTTAACTACAGAATCATGGTGCTTATAGACGCTACCGGCAGAAGCAGTAACGACACTGTCAGCCGCGAGTGCAATGCCCATGCGATTCATTACCACTACTTCGGATGTCACAGTGTTCTCCTAAAAAATTAAAAGACCATGGATTAGCAGAAGACGGACCTAAGAATCCATTCGTTTAGATCCATGCGGATGATGTATGGGTGGGGCGGTCGATACGGAACTAGGTTCCACCATTAAACAAAACATTATTCATCTGTGTCGTCATTCTTGAGAATACCAAGGCGGATAAGTCTGGCAATCATTGCATCAACTTCAGGTTCGGTGGGTTCATTCTTGGCAGAAAATGCCATTCGAAACTGCAAAGGCATGTTGGTTTGACTAGAAACCAAAGTTTCGAGTAGTTTCCGCCGTTCCTTTGGGTTGTTAGGGACAACTAGTGACTCCAACTGTTTTTGTTCGAAGTCGGAAGACATATCTTCAGTAGGAAGTGTTGAAGAAGAATCTTCAATGTCTAGGTACACGCGGACATTCGAATTAACTAGCGCGCGAATGTCTTCAATGTGTGCAAACAAATTCGCTTCCTCAGAGAGAATTTCGGCGTCATCGAGCTTTAGGATTTCATTCTCAAGTCCTAAAAGGAGTGAATCTAGTTGGTATTGTTCTTTTAATCTAGCGTTCATTTGGTCACTCTCCTGTCCGCAAATTCACGGGCAAGTTTCCGACGAATTCGCCTTTGAGTCGTAGCATATCGCTTGGAACTCATTTGGGCTTCTTTTTGAATTTCGTTCGGTGATTTACCTACAGCCATTCCCAAAATTACGCGCATCGCCTCGGGATCCCCCTGAAAAACTTTCTCGATCTTGGCAAGAGTCTCGGAAGCGAGCATTTGTCGCTCAGGGTTAGTGGTTGTGTCGGGTGCATTCTCAAGTATGTGACGTTCCGTGTCATCAATACGATGTAACTGGGCTTCTGAGAGAACCGGGGTATTCTTTTTGCGACGCCAATGCTCGCTCACGATACTTCGCATCGTCTCGCGTAAAAATACCACTAGAGGAATGTCTTTAGGCCACCGTCTTGTACCGTCGAGAAGCCGGGCTACTGCATCGTGAAGAAGGTCTTGCCAATCTAGGTCGTTAAGTCCGATAATTCGGAAGCGAGCAATACGTTCTAGTCGTCTTAAATCCGCGTCGGTTAAATTGCGTAATGCGTATGCAATTTCTTGTTGTGAAGCTATTTTACGGTTAACAACTGCCATTCTCCGCCCCTTCGATATTCTCTCACTCACTATATGCGGAGTAGTCGCACTTTTGCAGACATTTACACGATAAAATCCTGAATATCCCAGATGACCGTCTTTTCAGCATACACTGAAACATTTTAGTGCTTTTACTGCAAGAGGTTATGGTAGCAAGGAAGAAATTGCCGGTAGATGCAACAAATAAAATGGAGCTTCTTAACTGCTGATATGATTCCCATGTACCGTAAAATGTACATTCCTAAGTTCCATCATAGATTTCGTCTACACTCGAGCACGACATTCGAGTGGTTAACATGGTGACGATTTTGGTTGATTATCGCTCTTCGACCAGGAGTTACTGTCAAATCTGGTGTATGGCCGTCCTGAATCAAGCGGCTCTCCTGCCCGTTTCTCTTTCGTCGACTCCATCAATGAACTTCACGCCAGCGAGCACACAGTCCAGTTGACGGAAGCCGCGTAGGCGGCGCCATCGCTTCTGGGCGCTCATGGCGAGTTGGTGCACGAGGCTCAGCGCCGTCTTCTCGCTCAGGCAGTTCCTGGTCTTCGCCGTTCTCAGTCGTATCGTGGCGAAGGTCGACTCGATGGGGTTCGTCGTCCGCAGGCTCTGCGAGTGCGCCGCCTGGAAGTCGTAGAAGGCGAGCAGCGCCTCCCGGTCCCTCGCCAGGCAGTCGGCGGCCCTGGGATACTTCGCCTCCCAGGTGGCGAGGAAGCGAGCAAAGCGTATCGACCGTGACGTGGTGGAGGAGCGCCGTCAGACGCTCCCGTGGTTCCCGTCGAACGTATTGCCGTATCCAGTCTACCGCTTGTGACACGCTCCCCCGGCCCTGTGTCCGGCGCGTGCTTTGGCTTCCCAGATTCCCCTCGGGCCCGGCCCTTGGCTCCACCGACTCCGCCGGGACTCGCGTCCCCTTGTTCGTCGGCTTCTCGGCTACTATGGCCGGGTCTGACTTCTCCATGCCGTTCATCATCGGCTTCGGATTCCTGTCGGGTAGGACGCTGGCGCGCGCATCCTTAGGTGGAGGCTTGTCCGACCCCGCTCTTTCGATTGCGGGTGGGTGCGCAATTCCACCATAGACCACGTTTCCAGCGTCCCCCCTGAAATTCCGTA
>MKWU01005417.1_pt1 | contig 13926 bp, 14 predicted proteins | sample 809101 | NCBI WGS metagenome assembly MKWU01 (sample SAMN05860141, study PRJNA318959) | sponge metagenome | host: Aplysina aerophoba | place: Slovenia: Piran, Adriatic Sea, Gulf of Piran | collected 2013-05-07 | reverse complement strand
GAGGAAATCAGCCAAGGGAAGCCTCACGGCGACCTTGTGGCCGGCGACTGAAAGCCGGCCCGCCGGGGGCATCGGTTTCCCAGGCCTTGTTTTCTTCAGTCGTGCAGCCTGCCCTTTACCAACCCCGGCAACCGGCTCCCGTACAAGAGTGTCAACGGCCCGCACGAGCTCATCGTGATTGCCGGTGGCGATAGCGGACCTGTATTTCCCACCGCGCTGCGGGGCGAAGTGCGTGCAGATAACGAGACACGAATCACGGTCTTTTCTCGCGTGCTGTGTCCGTCAAGTGGTGAGATATGCAGGTCAGTGCCGCCCGAAGCTCCGCCGGATCTGATCGACACGGGATGCGCCTGCACTTTCTACCGTATCGGGTGCTTATTGAGGGAGATGGCTGTTTTAGCTATCATGGCCCTAATGAAAGAAATCGCTGCCAGAGACGCCAAGAACCGCTTCGGCCTCTTGCTCGACGCCGTCCAGAGCGCGCCCGTGCGTGTGACCAAGAAAGGGAGAGCGGTCGGCGTGATGATGTCGATACAGCACTATGAACGGCTTCGCGGCGTTGCTTGGGAGCGTCTGACGGCGACGATGGACGCCTTGGGCGAACAAGCATCCGCGAATGGCTTGACGGATTCCGGCCTCGAAACATTACTGGCCGATGAAAGCTGAGCGTGTCGTTCTCGACACGAACGTTCTGATCAGCGCAGCACTTCGACCGAAAGGGCCGCCGCGTGCTGTTGTGAATGCGGTGCGAGAGGAGAACGGGGTGCTGTTGTTCTCCGACGAGACGTTCGAAGAGCTTCGCAGCCGTCTGCATCGCCCGAAGTTCGACGGTTATGTCGACCGGGAAGGCCGGGCGTTATATCTCGCCCAGCTTGAGGCTGTCTCGGAGTGGGTTTCGATAGCGGGCGCCAAGCTGGGGTGTCGCGATCCGGATGATGACAAGGTGCTCGAGACGGCGCTAATGGGTGAAGCAGATTGTCTCATCACGGGAGACCGGGATCTTCTGGAGATGTCCTCGTTCCACGGCATTCCGATTTTGACACCGGCGGCTTGGCTGGATCTCTGGACACCCCGGTAACGGCCCTTGGGACCCGTGAGGTTCGGCGATTTTTTCAGCTTGGACTAAGTGGCCGGATCCGCTATTCAATTACATGCTCGATGCGAATATCAGGAACTGGCCGAAGGCCCTCCGGGCGGCGCGGAATCTCGACGTGGAAATCATCCTTCCCGGCCACGGCCCGCCTGCCAGTGCCACTCTGCTAGCCGGGCAGATCCGGTTCCTGGAGGCGATCCATCAAGCCGTCGAAGTGGAGATGATGCGGGGCAAGACGTTGGTCGATCTGGTCCAGTTCGACGAAGGCGTTCCCGTGGCGGCATCCCTTCGCCTGCCGCCGGACCTGAACGAGTGGGTCGGGCATCGCTTCCCTGGACAAGTCCACATGATTTATGAGGAAATCAGCCAAGGGAAGCCTCACGGCGACATTGTGGCTGACGACTGAAAGCCGGGTCGCCGGCCCGCCGGAGGCAGCGGTCTTACACGCCTTGTTTTCTTATTTTTCTTCGGAGGAGGAGTCATGTCCGTGAGCGACGCTTTACGCGCGAATGTTCGGGAGGAACTCCCGGAGGTGGATCAGATAGCCGACTCGGGACTGCGGGAAAAGGTCGTCGAGGCTTGGGCCACGGCCCTGAGCCGCAGCAGCTTCGGAGCGATTGCCGAGATTCGGCCGTCGGGAAACCCCAATACGCCCCCGCTCAAGGTGGGCACGCAGGCGGACCACATTCGGGGAGTGACGCGGCTCGCGATGGCGATTGCCGATGAGATGACCGCGATGTTCCCGGACTTGAAAGTCAACCGCGACCTGTTGATTGCAGGGGCCTTGTGCCACGATGTGGGCAAGCCGTGGGAGTTCGATCCGGAGAATCAGGCGCGCTGGAAAGGGGCGCCGCGAGCGGCCGGGTGGCCGTCGATCCGGCATCCGGCTTATGGCGTGCACGTCTGCCTGAGCGTAGGCCTTCCCGAAGAAGTGGCGCACATGGCCGCGGCGCATTCGGGCGAGGGCGAGCTGGTGGTGCGGAGCCTCGAGAATACGATCGTGCACCATGCCGACTATGCGTTCTGGGGGGCGCTCGAAGCCGGAGGGCTTTTGCACAAGGAGTGAAGCACTCGGTTCGCCGGTCAGAAGTTGCCAGTATCCCGTGGTGAAACCGCGTGTAGCACTGAGAGCGGTGAGGCGCCCGGCTGACAAGGCGCGACGAGGGAGCATATCGGGCATATTCGACCGAGGAGCAACGCAGCTCAGCCGGGATGCATCGCCGCTCGAATGCAGCGGGACCTTTTGCCACGGGCTGCTACAATGCCTCGGGAAAGATCGAGCCCTGCGGAACAGAGGGCGTCTTGTCTGGCGGGCTTGACCCGGAGAGTGCCGTGAAGCTGGAGCAGAAGCATCACGATCACTATTGGCAAAAAGGCTGGGTGGTCATTGAAGGCGTCTTTCAAGCGTATGAGGCGGATCGTATCGCCGACGCCGCGGTACGGATCGCCGAGTGCGAGCAGGCCGGCCTCAGGGACAAGGAATTCGTCGATATTTCCGAGGACGGCCGTGTCGTCACTCCCCGCAAGCTGAAGGATCTGTTCATCAAAGACCCCGTCTTCCGGGAATTCTTCGTCGATCCGAGACTGTTGCGGATCGTCTGGATGCTCTTGGGCGAAGAACCCCTCCTGCTCGGTGATCAGACGTTCCTGAAACCTCCTCGCTACGGTTCCAACAAGCCGTATCACCAGGACAATTTTTATTTCCGCTGCCACCCGGCGGATCACGTGGTTACGACCTGGGTGGCGCTGGACGATGTCTCACTGTCGAACGGCTGCCTGCGCTATATCGACGGCTCGCACCGCGGCGGGATTCTTCCCCATGACCCGATCCCCGGCGAGCCTCACAATCTCGTGCCCCCGGCGGAACTCATCGACCTCAGCAAGGAATCGCCGGCGATCGTGCGGAAGGGTGGAGTGGTTTGCCACCATTCGCAGACCTTGCACACGTCTCATCGGAACGAATCCGATCGTTGGCGCCGTGGAGCGGCGGCTCATTGGGTGACGGCGAAGGTCACCTGTGAGACCGACACGCTCGACCGCGCCCATTTCAAGAGGCCCGAGCTCATGCTGTCCGCGTCATGATCTGACGTCCGGCAACAAGCACGGGGCCTTCGGCAACCGCAGGGAGGGGGAGGGCGTCATGGGTGATCGCATCGGCCGCCGGAAATTCCTTCGACAGGCCGGCGGTTCAGGCATCGCCGGTGCTTGCCTTCTGCCGTCGAGCATGGCGGGTCTGCTTTCCGCTTCCTCATCAGCCTCTCCTGGCGGCGCGGAGGCCCGGCTGGGCGAGATCCTCTGGACCAGGCAGGGCCGTTTCCTGAGCACGGAGAACGCGCCGCTTTGGCGCTCCCAGCACTGCGGGATGGTGAGCGTTCTGCCGTGGGAGCACGATTCGTACCGCATGTTCCTCACCGGGAAAGAGCCCGGGTCCGGCTTCCAGATAGGGTGGCTGGACCTGTCGCGCGGCCTGGAAGTCATCCGCGAGAACCCGAACAACCCGGTTCTGAGGGCCGGCAGGGTCGGCACGTTCGACTACCTGGGCCTCTGCATGCCCCTGGTCGTGAGGGTCACGGACTCCGTCCTGTACATGTACTACGTGGGTTGGGGTCCTCGTGATGCCCGCATCTTCCAGAACAACGCCGGCCTCGCGATCAGCCGGGACAACGGCAACACCTGGAAGCGCTGGTCGGAAGCGAGTTTCCTGCCGCTCGACGACCGGGACCCTATCGGTACGGGCACGGTCTTCGTGATGCGCGAGGACGTGGGCTGCTGGCGGCTCTGGTACACCTCGATTCGGCCCTGGAGCACCACCGACGGCCGCCTCCAGCCGAACTATCACATCCGTTACGCCGAGTCGGAGGACGGCATCCACTGGAACAAGCCGGAAGACAATATCATCCTTGACCTTGAAGGTGCGGAATGCTGCGTCGCCCGTCCCATGGTGATCAAGGAGGCAGGCGGCTATCGCATGTGGTTTTCTCGGCGCGGCCACCGTTTCTCCTACCGTATCGGCTATGCCGAGTCAGCCGATGGGCGCCATTGGGCGCGCCAGCCCATCGACCTCGAACCGTCGGAGTCCGGGTGGGACTCGGAGATGATCGAGTACGCCTGGGTGCTCAAGGAAGGCGGCGAGTACCTGATGTTCTACAACGGCAATGGATTCGGGCGGTCGGGCACGGGCACAATGAAGGGAAGAGTCAAGAGCGGGTGAACTGCAGCCTACATACATGCCGCTGACGGACCGACAACTCGAGCAGTATCGCAGCGAAGGATACGCTGCGGGTGGCCGAATCCTCGACGACCGGCAGTTGGAGCGGTTGAGAGCCGAGATCGACGGGATGATCTCCGAGTTGCCGCCGGGGCAGCGGCCGGAAAACATGCCCTCGATCCACTACAAGAACCGCTACCTGTTGGAGTTGCTGCTCAGCGACCCGCTGGTCGATGTGGCGGAGCAGATTCTGGGACCCGACGTCTCCCTCTTCACGGTCTACATCATCAGCAAGCGTCCCGCGGACGGCCTTGCGGTCGACTGGCATCAGGACGCGCCGTTCTTTCCCATCGATCCGATGGCGACGTTCACTCTCTGGCTCGCGGTCGACGACTCGGACCGCGAAAACGGATGCATGTGTGTCGTTCCCGGCTCCCATCGCGAGAGAGTGGTCTACCGGCATCGAGTCAACCTGGATGGAGGAACCACGCTGCCGCTGTTGTTGCGTGAGGAGGATGTCACAAATCCGGCGCACATCGAGCTTCGCGCCGGAGAATACTCCGTCCACGACCCTTTCATCCTCCACGGCTCGAGTCCCAACACCTCCACTCGCAGGCGCTGCGGAATCACGATCAAGTACATCGCGAACGACGTGTTCATCGACCGCACTTTCGTGTCTCCCAGCGGCTTCGACTGGAAGAACCTCCGGCTGTTCCCGGCCCGAGGAAACGCCGGCCGCGCCAACCAGTTTGCCGGCGCCTGAAGATACGTGCCACTGGGAGGCGCCGGCCTCCTGTCTTTCGAGACGGACAGTGTCGTATTCCACGGGCTGCTAGCCTTGGTAAGAGGAAGCCATTCAAGTCCGCTATGTCATGAGTGTCGTTGAGGGACTGTATCGACTTGACGAACCTGTTCTTTGAAAAGCCTGTCCTCAACTCGCCCTACGAGTGTCCGATCCGGCATTGGGAACTGGATGATACCGGCCAGCCGACCCAGAAGATCATCGAGAGCCGACGGCCGGCGACCATGTGTCGATAAGCACGATGCATCTGGCGAAAGGATTGGAGTTCCGGGCCGTTGCCGTCATGGCGTGCGACGACGAGGTGATTCCGCTGCAGGAGCGGATCGAAACCGTCGCGGATGAAGCGGATCTCGAAGAGGTCTACAACACGGAGAGGCACTTGCTCTACGTCGCCTGCACACGTGCTCGGGACCACTTGCTGATAACGAGTGTCGCTCCTGCCTCGGAGTTTCTGGATGACTTGCTCAAGTGATGTCGGCAGGTGTCCGTCGAGTGGAATGACCTGCATAAGATCAGCAGATACAGACGCCCTGCTTCAACGCTAGATCAAAATGACCGTCCCAACTGCAGCCGCCGAACGGTCTCGTGAAACCCGCTTGCCAGCAGTGCGTCCAGCATGGGACTGTCGGCAGGCTCGTTGTGGCAAACCACCTGAGGATGAGCCTGCTGGAGTTTCGAAAGGAGGCTGCCGGCGTGTTGCGACGATCCGTCTCCGGCCCGTGCGGCCAAATCGACGATTTCCGCCCTCTCGCCTTGTTCTCGAAAGAGCACGTGCGCTTCGGTGACGCCGCCCGAGATGATCGCCAGCCCTCGGAGATCGTCTCTCTCTCGCAGCGAAGGCAGGTCACGGTCCCAAACAGGCCGCACCGTGTGCAGATCTTCGAATTGACGAAGCAGGTCTTCCGGATTTGCTTCGACAACCTGATCAGCGCTGCTCTTGCGATTCCGCCGCCCGTCGCCGTCGGCATCCGCACTCCACTCCAGCGAAATCATCTCTCGAAGGGTCTGAAAACCCGCTCTGCCGTATGTTTGCAAGGCCGGGATATTTTCCTTGATGACGCCTAAGACCATCCTCCGGGCGCCGGCATCCTTCGCCAGCCGAATCATCTCGTCGCACAGAACGTGGCCAAGGTCCTTTCCCCGATAGGGAACGATGACCCCGAATCCCCTGCAATAGGACTCGTTGCCTCGGATGCCCAGAGTCGCGAATCCTACCGGTTCTTTCTCGAAGAGCATCACCGGGCAGCGATCCAGGTCGAGTTGTTCGACCCGGACGATTTCCTCCATCTCGTCAGGAGTCACCAGACAGGGGTAGAAATAATCTGCGAAGGTTCGCGTGTAGAGGTCGGCGAGGAAGTCCAACTCGAAAGAAGAACCGGGCAGGAAACTCACATGGGCGGAATCTTCAGACATTCCTCGCACTCCTCGCCCGCACGGAATGTTTCGAGCCGGCGATGGGAGTTTGCCGGGCGGTCAGGCATTCCGTGAATTTTGAAAGGCGGCAGCCGGCAAGGCGTTCCGGTTTCAGGGAAACAAGACTATGCTACCATCGCTGCTCGCTCGCGCTCGGGTGCAGGGAGCATACTTCCGTCGCGGGCAGCCCATAGGGCTGCTTGGCCCGCAGTGGATGTAGCTGAGCGCTAGCCTGCATTTCTCACCACGTGGCGAGGTGAAGTGGGTAAGAGGGCCGTCAGGACGAGGCGCGAGCCGCTTGGCGCGCGCAGCCGTACTCGAACAGTACGTTGAGCACGGCAAGCAAGCGCAACGAAGTTATGGCGGTCCTATCGCGAGCTTCGACCGTCGGGTGGTGAGAAAGGCGGGCTAAGGTCCTCAGGTCATGGTCTCCGACAAGACCCACGTCGGGCTTGCCTTCACCCTCTACCTGGGCATCACCTTTCTGCTGGCTTACTTCGCACGCCGCCGCGCAGGGAAGGGACGGTTTCTCGAAGATTTCTTCGTTGCCCGCCGGGAGATGGGGCCCTGGGTATTGGCGCTCACCTGGATTGCCACCTCAGCCAGCGGCGGGACCTTCATCGGCGCGCCGTCGCTCGCCCATCGTTACGGTTGGGTCCTGCTGCTGTGGATCTCCTCTTTGATGGTCGTCGCGACCGTCGGCTTTGGGGTCGTCGGCAAGAGAGTTGCGAAGCTGGGCCGGCAGACCGGCGCCCTGACCTTCTCCGATCTTTTGCGGGACCGCTTCGAGAGCAACACGATCGGCATCGTTGCCGGCATCGCCATCGTCATCCTCTACACCGCCTACATGGTTGCTCAGTACATTGCGGGCGCCCGCCTGGTGGAGGCGGTGACGGGGGTCCCGTATGTTTGGGGAGCATTGGGCTTTGCCGTCACCGTCGCTCTGTACACGGCCTATGGCGGCTTCCGTGCGGTTGCGTGGACCGACAGTTTTCAGGCCTTGGTCATGCTGGCGGGCATTCTGGTCACGGCATTCTTCGCCCTTCGGCAGGCAGGCGGTTTGCCCGCTGTTTACGACGACCTCGTGGCGCTGTCTCCGGACCTGGTGCAAGGCCCGGGGCCGGACCAATTCCTTCCGTTGCCGGCGGCAATCTCTTTCTTTTGCATCTGGCCCCTGGCGAACATCAGCCAACCTTCCCTGATCACACGTTTTCTTGCCTCGAAGGACACCCGGACTTTGAAAAGGGCCGCATTCCTCATCGGGCTCTATATCTTGCTGCTGTATCCCGCCATCATGACGCTCGGAGTGGTCAGCCGGGTGCTGGTCCCCGATCTCGATGCTCCGGATCATGCGATTCCCGCGGTCATCCTGGAGACCGTTCCGCCACTGCTCGCCGGACTGACGCTGGCCGCTCCGTTGGCGGCCATCATGTCGACGATCAGCTCGTTCCTGCTCGTTTCGAGCAGTGCGATCGTGCGCGACCTCTATCAGCGCAATCTTCGCCGCGAGCTTTCCGAACAGGGCGCCCGGCGGCTGACTCACGTGTCGACCTTCGCTTTGGCGGCCGTGGCTCTGGTGTTTGCGCTTCACCCGCCGGAGTTCCTGCAATACATCGTCGTGTTCTCCAGTACGGGCTTGGCGGCAACTTTCCTGTTGCCGACTCTGCTTGGGATCTATTGGCCCAGGATGAACAAGAGAGGCTGCCTGGCGGGCATGCTGGTAGGCTTTCTTTCCTTTCTCGCTCAATACGCCGCATTCGGGACCGAGAGTTTCGGTGGGTTCGATCCCTTCATCTGGGCGGTGCTCGCGTCTCTCGTAGCATCCGTCGGGGCTGCCTGGAAGGCTTCGCCACCATCGGAAAGCGTCCGAAAACTGTACTTCGGCTCCGGTGAGTAACGTCCCTAAAATAGGCGTCCGGTCGTTGCGTGGTCTGCTCCGAAATATGGGGTTTACCGAGCGGGCACGGGGAAGCCATCATATATTCAGACGGGAAGGCGTTGCCGAGAGAATCAATCTACAGCGCGACGATGGTCATGCGAAACCCTATCAGGTGCGACAGGTCCGTCGAGTGATCCTGAAGTACAAACTGGAGGCGGACGAATGATGCATAAGTACGAGATCATTCTTTATTGGAGCAACGAAGACCGCGCTTTCGTCGCAGAAGTGCCGGAGCTTCCCGGATGTATGGCTCATGGCGACACGCAAGAAGCCGCGCTCAAGAACGTCAATCAAGCGATGCAGCTTTGGATTGATACAGCCAGAGAGTTTGGTGATCCAATACCGGAACCCAAGGGTGAGCGTCTGATGCTGGCTTGAATGCGCTTCGATTTCCACGAACGCAAACGGTATACGTCATGATCGCACTTGAACACGAGCCGGCTCAGCGTCAGTTCGTGCGCTGGCTGATCGATTGCGAGCGCTTACATCTCGCCGTGAGCGCTGCCCGGCGATAAGGGCCAACAGGTCTGGCGAACTGAGCCCACCGACTCTTCCCAAGACGCGCAACACGCTTGCAGCGCGAGAGAGTTGACACCGCTATAGTATGGCCATAATCTATTCATATGGCCGTAATGACCATCAAATCGACGTATTCGCTGGATGTAGAATCCGTGCGCGCGCTGGAGACGTTGGCGCGTCGCTGGAACGTGTCGAAGTCCGAGGTGTTGCGGCGCGCCATTCGGCTTGCAGTCAGGGAGGGGGGGCCGGGCAAGGGTGCTGTCCTCGGTGCTCTCGACCGTTTGCAGGCTTCGCTGCGCGATCGCAAGGTCGATGTCACACGGTGGTCGCGGGATCTGAAGAACGAGCGCCGCGCGGCATCGCGGAGGCTGCCTCTCAAGCCCCAATGATCCATTTGGACACGAGCTTTCTGATCCGGGCGCTGTACCCCGAGTCGGCTGAGGACAGCAAACTGCGGGACTGGATCGGAAGGGGCGAAACGCTGGGCATGAGCACGATCGCCTGGGCGGAGTTGCTGTGCGGCCCACTCGCCCCATCCGAGATGGAATGGGCTGCCGAGATCGTTGGGCAACGCCGTGACTTTACGGGGGAGCATGCTGTGATTGCCGCCCGTTTGTTCAACGAGACCGGCAGGCGGCGTGGATCGTTGATCGACTGCATGATTGCGGCGGCGGCGCTCGTCGACGGGGCCTCCATCGCGACCGTGAATGCGGCTGATTTTCGCCGGTTCTCAACCTCCGGCCTGGAGTTGGCGTAGGGCTTGCCCCTGCTCGCACCTGGAAACTCCACTTCGAACTCATCCTCAATTTCCAGCTTGAAGAAGCAGTACTGAGAAAACCGCGCAAGACTCCGGCTGTCCGGCGGGTATGCCAGCAGGCTTTCCTTCCTTTCTCGCTCAATACGCCGTATTCGGAACCTGGTGAGGCTCACCTCAGACCGACAAGCAGGACAGCGGATCGCCGCGCAGACTTGACTCGAATGTACGCCTTGGCGAGCGAAGAAAACGGGAGTTTCAGTGGGTTCGATCCCTTCATCTGGGCTGTGCTCGCGTCTCTCGCGGCGTCTATCGGGAGTGCCATGTTGTCTTCACCGTCATCGGAAAGCGTCCGAAAACTGTACTTCGGCTCCGGGGCGTAATCTACTCGGCAGACTGCAATATCCGGGGCTTTTTGCTGTAAATGTGATATATTTCCGATGGGATGTACGGTCGCCGACTCACTCCCGTTTTCTGGCGGCGCTGTCTCCTGGTCGTACTCGCCGCCGGCGTCTTTACAGGCTTGTCGCAGGCCGAACCTCGCCCCGAACCGGCCCTGAGCTCGATCTTTCCGATGGGCGGCAACCCCGGAACCGAGTTCACCGCCGAGGTGCGGGGAACCGCCCTGGAAGGCGCGTATGCCGTTTGGTTCGACACGGACGTGTTGAGCGCTGACATTCAGCGCGTCGAGCCGGTGAACAAGGACGGCAACCCCGGACAGCCGTCATCGAAACGCAAGTACAGGGCCGCACTGCGCTTACGCATTCAGGGTGCGGCAAAGGCCGGTCTGTATTGGATGCGCCTGCTTACGCCCAATGGCTTGACGGACGCCGTTCGCTTCCGCGTGAACAACGATCCCGTGATCGAGGAGGTCGGCTCGGCGCACTCCGAGCCTGAGTCGGCGCAGCGCTTGGACAGATTCCAAGTGGTTGTCAACGGCAGGTTCAGCCGAAAGGCCGAAGTCGACTTCTATGATTTCGAGGTATCCGCCGGGGAGCAGCTGCGATTTGAAGCCTATTCCGGGTCCCCGTCCACCGACCCGGTATTGACGCTCTTCGAGCCTACCGGAAGCTGGCACAACCCCGCTCGCCTGACACGCCTGGCTTACAACGACGAGCCCACTCACTACCCGGGCCGGTCCAATGAGTCACGCCTCACCTACCGCTTCGAAAAAGCCGGACGATATGTCTTGCGCGTCGAGCCCTTCCTCGGCGGAGGCGGACCGGATCATGTTTATCAGCTTCGGGTGACTCGGCCGAATGCCGGCGAAAGGGCTGAAAAACACCGCACTCGTCACTTTTCCCAGCAGGCCAGCGGTCCTCTGTGGGAAGAACGGAACTTCACGCGTCCGCTGCAGCCCGATGCGCTCGAAGTGCTCTGGTCACGCTCGACAGGCCGGCCCGAGCGAGAGCCCGGCGGAGCGATCGCCGTTGCCGATGCCGACACCGGATCGGCGAACTCGCAACCCGTTGACGTCATGCTGCCCACCTTCATCCAAGGGACGGTGGAGAGCCCCGGAGATATCGACCGCGTGCGGTTCGATGCGAAACGAGGAGACGGTATAGCCATTGAAATCGAGACTCCCGATTCCGCTCCTCCGGACTTCGTTCCGTATTTGAGAGTGGTGGACGAAGCGGGCGTCGAAGTCTTCTCCAACGTCCACTCGATGGTCCACGCCAACGGCGGATTCATCATGAAGGTGCTGAGCCCGAAGACCGTCTTCGACTTTCGGCGGGACGGCAGATTTACCCTCGAGGTTCGTGACCTCACGACGCAGCGCGGCGACGACCGCTTCGCCTACCGCATCCTGATCCGGCCGCAAGTCCCTCACGTGGGCGCGGTTCACATCGAAGAGGACCGCTTGAATCTGGTAGCAGGCGAGATCTATAAACTCTCGATCGTCACTGACCAGGAAGAGGGTTTTGAAGGGTACATCGCTCTGGCCGTCGAGGGTTTGCCCGAGGGTGTCAAGGTCATTCCAGCGACCGAGGTCGAATTCCTGAAGGTACGACAACCGCGCTTGAGTGAAGGCAAGGTGGAACGCTATCTCGCGAAAAATCGAACGGCGACGCTCTTGCTCGTCACCGACGGCGACGCGCCGCCAACCCGGGCGCCGAGCATGATGCAGGTCATGGCGACGCCGGTCCGCAAGGGGGAGATGGGGCGGCCTATTCTGGCGAAACAAATGCCTGTCATGGTTCTTGAGGCCAATGATGATAAGGAGCCGCCCGATGTATCGGGGCTCGCGGCAACGCGATAGCGCCGACCCGCGCGGGCGGGCGGCCATCGGCGGAAGCAGCCGACGGATAGGCTGGGCCGCTGTGGTTGCCCTGTGCGCACTTGTGCAGTTGCCCCCCTCCCTTGAAGCGCAACACACGGGGTCTTCCGAGTTGGCCTCGATCGAGTTGGCGCCGGAACAGCGAACGCTCAACTGGGCCGATGCCGTCCAGCAGTTGGTCGTGATCGGCAGGCTGGGTGACGGCCGGCGCGTTGATCTGACCTCGGAAGCCGAGTTCGTTTTATCGCACGGCGGCGTGGGGCGTATCGATGCGCACGGCCTTTTTTACTCCCTGTCGGATGGAGAGACCGGGATCAAGGCGGTCGTTGGCGACAGGGAGGCGACGGCGCGGTTTCGTGTCCGGCGGTCGGCGCAGCAGCGGCCGATGAGTTTCGCCCGTGATATCGGTGGGATCCTGACCAAACGCGGCTGCAACGGTGCGGCCTGTCACGGCGGAGTCAAAGGTCAGAACGGCTTCCGGCTCTCTGATAACGCCGGGCATCCTCACGAAGACTACAAATGGATCGTCGAGGGCGGCATTTATCAGGTGATGAGTTCGGAGTCGGGGGGGGCTCGGAACCCGCGCATCGACAAGCAAAACCCGGAGAAGAGCCTGCTTCTGCTCAAGCCGACGGCGCAAGTCCCGCACGGCGGCGGACTGCGGTTCGAGAAGGGCTCGGATGATTACAGCACGATTCTCAAGTGGGTGCGAGCAGGCGCTCCTTTCGGGGATCAAGGGTCGGAGTCCTCACGGCTGAAGGAGCTCCGCGTCTTCCCCGTCCAGGTTTTTCTGAAGCCCGCTCAGCGGCACCGCTTTCTGGTAACCGGCCGCTATGGCGATGGGACCGAGGAAGACCTGACCCGCAAGGTCCTCTACGAAGTCAGGGAGTCCGGCGTGGCCGAGGTTTCATCCGACGGATTCGTGAAGGCGCAGCAGCCGGGAGAGACCTTCGTGATGATCCGCGCCTCCGGCAGGCTGGCAAACCTTCGTGTCGGTGTTGTCGGGGAGGAGTTGACCGACTATCCCGACGTCGAGCCTTTCAATTTCATCGACGAACATATCCTCGGCAAGCTTCGCAAGTTCAATGTTGCTCCCGCTGTGTTGTCGAGCGACGAGGAGTTCCTGCGAAGAGTCTGCCTGGACTTGACAGGGGCTTTACCCCCGCCCACGCGGATCCGTGAGTTCCTTCAGGATGAAGATCCGGCCAAGCGCGAAAAGCTCATCGACATTCTTCTTGACTCGCCGGAATACATCGACTACTGGACGTATCGCTTTGCGGATCTGTTCCGGGTGTCGGTCTATCAGAACGGCGTCAGCCCCAAGTGGAGCCGCGACTACTGGGAGTGGATCCGCAATAACGTGGCGGCGAACAGGCCCTTCGACGAGGTGGCTCGCGAACGCATCGCCGCCCAGGGGTACCGTGGTGCGTCGCGGCACTTCCTTCCGTTGCAGGTCATCAAGCTTCCGCCGGACGCCATGCTCGAGCAGGCCCAGGTCTTCCTGGGACGCCGCTTCGATTGCGCGCGCTGCCACGATCATCCCTACGAAGACTGGACACAGGACCAGTTCTGGGGACTGACCGCGTTCTTCGGCCATATGTTCCGGACCGGCTGGTCGGGTCACGACTCCATCGTTTTCGATTACCCGATGGGCAAGGAGATTGGGGCGGATGTCGTGGGTCAGCGTGAGTATCGGATTCTGCATCCGCGCACGCAGCAGGAGGTCCCGCCGACACTACTCGATGGAACCGTTCTGGAACACAGGAATCAGCGGAGCGTGCGTCTTGATCTGGCCGAATGGATGACGTCCCACGAGTACTTCGCGGAAGCGGCGGTGAACCGCTTCTGGGCGTTCTTCTTCGGCCGCGGGATCGTCGACCCGGTGGATGACCTGCGTTCGACCAATCCCCCCTCGCATCC
>MKWU01005416.1_pt1 | contig 13928 bp, 10 predicted proteins | sample 809101 | NCBI WGS metagenome assembly MKWU01 (sample SAMN05860141, study PRJNA318959) | sponge metagenome | host: Aplysina aerophoba | place: Slovenia: Piran, Adriatic Sea, Gulf of Piran | collected 2013-05-07 | reverse complement strand
GGGCCCGGCGCCGGTTCGCCTGCCACAGGCGAGGCGCCCGACGACACCCTGCCGATCGCCCGCCTGAACCTCGCGCTGGCGCTCTTCTACGACCAGGACCTCGAGGGCGCGGGCCGCGAGGCCGCGGTGGCGGCGGAGAGCCTGCCCGGGGCCCTGGAGCCGCGGTACCTGCTCGGACTGATCGCCCGCGCCGAGAACCGCCCCGACGATGCGCGCCAGTGGTTCGCGCAGGTGATCGACCAGGATCCCGGCGACGTCGGGACGAACATCAACCTCGGGCAGATCGACCTCGAGACGCGCGACTACGCCGCGGCCATCCCGCGCCTGCGGCTCGCCGCGGACGCGGAGCCGTTCAACGTCACCGCGGTCTACAACCTGGGGCTGGCCCTCGCCCGCAGCGGCGAGACGGACGAGGGGCGCGCGCTGCTGCAGCAAGCGCAGGCACTGCGGTCGAGCGGCTACGCGGTCACCTACGGATCGGGCTATCTCGAGGAGGGCCGCTACGCGGAGGCGATCGCGTCGACGGGGGCGGAGCCGGAGCTCGTCGACGCCGCGCCGCCCACCGCCACGTTCGTGGCCGCTCCAATCGATCTCGTTCCGGCGCCGGCATCCGCCGCGCCCACGCCGTTCGGCCGCCGGTTCGCGGCATCGGAGCTCGATGCCGAAGGCGCCCGCGCTCTGGCCGCCTCGCTCGGCGGCGGCGTCACGGCGTTCGACGCGGACGCCGACGGCGACCTCGACCTCCTGCGCGTGGCGCCCGAGGGGCAGCAGTTGCTGCGCAACGACGGCTCGGGCGCGTGGACGGACGTGACCGCGGCATCGGGCCTCGGCGCCGCGCCGCCCGACGCAATAGGCATCGGCGCGATCGCGGCCGACTTCGACAACAACCTGGCGTCCGACCTCTTCGTGCTCCGCTATGGAGGCAGCAGCCTCTACCGCAACGACGGGACGGGACGCTTCGCCGACATAACCGGCGATGCCGGCCTCCCGGTCGACCCGACCCTGCCCGGCGCCGCGGCCTTCACCGATGTCGATCACGACGGCGACGTCGACCTGCTCGTCGCCGGACTGGCCGACCTCGCGGCGACGCGCGCGACGGCCGACGCGCCGGTGCTCTTCCCGGACGAGTTCGCCCCGGCGCCGCTGCGCCTGCTGCGCAACAACCAGGACGGCACCTTCGAGGACATAACCGCCGAGGCCGGCCTGGCGTCGTCCGGCCGCGTCGTCGCGGTGGTGCCGACCGACTTCGACAACCGGCGGGACATCGACCTGCTGGTCGTCGATCACGACTCCGGGCCGCGGCTCTACACCAACCTGCGCGACGGGACGTTCCGCGAGGTCGCGGGGGAGGTCGGGCTCGCCGGGGTCGGCACGGCGGCCGGCGCGATCCGGGCCGCCGCGGCGGGCGACGTGAACAAGGACGACTATCCGGACCTGGTCTTCGCCGGGGCGGCCGGGCTCGTCGTCGCCCTCAGCGACGGCCGGGGCGGGTTCACGGTGGCCCCCGGGCCGGAAGCCGCCGGCGGAGCGGCCGCCGGGCTCGTCGACTACGACAACGACGGCCTTCCCGACCTGTTCGCGTGGCTGGCCGACGGCCCCCGCCTGTTCCGCAACCTCGGGAGCGGATGGACGGACCAGACCGGGGCGGCGGCGCTGGCCGCGGCCGGTGCCGGGGCGGTCCGGTCGGCGCATGCCGTGGCCGTGGCCGACCTGAACGGCGACGGGGCCAGCGACGTCGTGGCGGTCCACGCCGGCGGGCTGTCGCTGCTCGGCAACAGCGGCGAGCCCGGCAACGGGTCGCTGCGCATGCGGATCACGGGCCTCGCCAGCAACCGCACGGGCGTGGGCGCGAAGGTCCAGATGCGCGCCGGCAGCCTGCGGACGCGGCTCGAGACGTCAGCGGCGACGCCGGCCGTCGCGCCCGCCGCGCCCGTGTTCGGCCTCGGGCCGCGCGCGGGGGCCGCCGCGGCGGCCCGCCGATCTCGTGTTCGGCCTCGGGCCGCGCGAGGGCGCCGACGTGGTCCGGGTGCTCTGGCCCTCCGGGATTCTGCAGGCGGAGGCGGCCGCGGACGCGCCCGACGCCGACGCCGGAGGCGACGCCGCGGCGGACGCGGGCGCGGCGCCGCGCGTGCTGCCCTCGCCGCTGGCCGTGCAGGAGCTCGACCGCAAGCCGTCGTCCTGCCCCATCCTCTTCACCTGGGACGGGGAAGAGTTCATCTTCGTGACCGACTTCCTGGGCGGCGGCGAGATGGGCTACTGGCACGGCCCGGGCATCTACAACACGCCCGATCCCGTCGAGTACGTCCGGATCCGGGGCGACCAGCTTCGGCCGCGCGAGGGCGTGCTCGAGCTGCGGGTGACGAACGAGCTCGAGGAGGTGCTGTTCGTCGACCAGGTCGAGCTGTTGGCGCTGGCGCATCCGAGCGACGTCGAGGTCCATCCGAACGAGGGGATGCCGGCCACGCCCAAGCCGTACCGCCTCCACGCCGTGCGAGACGTCCGGCCGCCGCTCCGCGCCGTCGACGACGCGGGCGATGACGTCACGGACCGCATCGCCAGGCTCGACGGACGCTACGCCGAACGGCTTCCGCTCGCACCGTTCCGCGGCTACGCCAGGAAGCACACCCTGACGCTCGATCTCGGGCCGACGAACGGCCCGACCACGCTGCTGCTGACCGGGTGGACCGACTACGCGTTCTCGAGCGACAACGTGGCCGCTTACCAGGCGGGCCTGGCCCCGATGATGCCCATGCTCGAGGTGCGCGAGGCCGGCGGCGGGTGGCGCCCCGCGGCGGTCGACGTGGGCATTCCCGTCGGACGGCCGCAGACGATCGCGGTCGATCTCGGCGACGTGTTGCGCCCGGGCGAGCGGGAAGTGCGGCTCACGACGACCTTCCGAATCTACTGGGACCACATCCAGGTTGCCGACGGCCTCTCCCCGGAGGCGGCGGGCGTGCGGACAACGCGCCTCGCGACGCGGAGCGCCGATCTCCGCCACCGCGGCTTCTCGGCCGAGGTGCATGGCGGCCACCCCGCGCCGCTGACCTACGACTACGCCCGAGTGTCGAAGGTGTCGCCGTGGAAGACGATGGCCGGCAACTACACCCGGGAGGGAGACGTGCAGGAGCTGCTGGCCGACGCGGACGACATGTTCGTCGTCGCCCGGGACGGCGACGAGGTCGCGCTCACGTTCGACGCGTCGGAGCTCGCGCCGTTGCCGGAGGGCTGGACCCGGACGTACTTCCTGCGGGCCGACGGCTACAGCAAGGAGATGGACATCAACTCCGCGATACCCGACACCGTCGAGCCGCTCCCGTTCCACGGCATGACCGGCTATCCCTACGGCGAGGACGAGCAGTACCCCGACACCCCCGAGCACCGCCAGTACCGCGAGACCTACAACACGCGCGTCGTCGTGCGCTCGGTCCCGCTCCTCGAAGCCTCCCGCTAGCGGCCGAGCCAGTTCCATGTCGCACATCCACTTCGCGGCTGCCGCCTGTCGGACCGGCCTGTTCGGGCGGTGCGGAAGCGGGACCGCGACCGCGCAGGCCGGATCGCCCGCGCCCCCGCGCGCCGTCGGCGACCCGGATGCCCGCGGCTGAGGGTGGCGGCGGCGGGCCCTCCGCGGGAGCGCCGACCGCCACGGCCCGCGTCTGGGTGAGCGACGGGCTGGGCTACCGGTTCCCGGAGCGCGCGGCGGGGTCGCCCCGGCTGCCGCCTACCGGTATCTGCTTCTCCGGCGGCGGCACCCGCTGGTTGGCCGCGACGGCCGGCCAGTTGCGGGGCCTCACGGCGACCGGTCTGATCGCCGACGTCGGCTATCTCGCCTGCGTGTCGGGCGGCGCCTGGGCGGCCGTTCCCTACGCCTACCACGCGGCGGGCGCCCGCGATGACGCGGAGCTGCTCGGACCCGTGTCGCCGCCCGAGAGGATCAGCCTGCGTGCTCTCGCGGCGCTGCCCGAGGCGCGCCTCGACCATCCGGCGACCGCGGGCTTCGAGCGCCACCTGGCGGCGGCCATCGCGGACGCGGACGTGCCCCGCGACCAGGTCTGGACCCGCGCCGTCGGGGCGACGTACCTGGGGCCCTTCGGGCTCTTCGACCCGCGCGCGCCGGCGTGGTTCACGTCGGACGCTGCCGCCGCGGCCGCGATCACGGCCGCCAACCCGCACCTGGCGGGGACGCCGTTCCATGCCGTGCACGGCGGCGCGTGGCGGCCGCACCTGGTGGTCAACGCCTGCCTCGTCTGGCCGCGGCTGCCGGACGGGGCGTCCGACGAGCGGCAGCGCGTGGGCTTCGAGTTCACCCCGTTTGGTGTGGGGACGCCGTGCCGCTCGACGCTGCGCGCCCCCTCCGGCGCGACCTGCGAGGTCGGCGGGGGCTACCTGGAGCCGTTCGCGTTCGGGTGCCCGGCCCCCGCGGGCGGCCCCGACGCGAGCGGGCGCGTCCGCGTCGTCGCGCCGCTCCGTCCGTTCACGCTCGCCGACGCGACGGCGGCGACGAGCGCGAGTTCCATGCGGGCGGCGGCGGTTCCGTTCGTGCCGCGTGTGCGCCACTGGCCGCCGGGCGGGGACGACGGTCGGCCCGGGCGTGCCCACTCGTTCGCGGACGGCGGCGACATCGAGAACTTCGGGTTGATCGCCCTGCTGCGACGGCGGGTCGAGCGCATCGTCGTCTTCGTCAACACCCTGCACCCGCTCGGCGAGGAAGTCAGGCCGGAGGGCGCCTCCGGGCCGGCCGGCATCGATTCCTACCTCCCCCCGTTGTTCGGCTATGCGACGGCCAAGTGCCCGCACAACCAGGTCTTCTCGCGGGCCGCGTTCGGGGGCGTCGCGGAAGCGCTGTGCGCCGCGAAGCGCCGCGGGCGGGGTGTGGTCGCGACCACGCGGCTCGCGGTGCAGCGGAACGCCTGGTGGGGAGTTGCCGGAGGCTGGGAGGTGGAGGTCTGCTGGGTCTACAACGAGCGCGCACCGGCCTGGGAGGCGCGCCTCGACGCGGAGATCCGGCGGGCCATCGAGGAGGGGCAGCCGCCGGACCCGGCGGGTCCGGTCGCCCACTTCCCGTTCTACCGGACCGAGGGCCAGAACCCGGGCTGCCTCGTCCGGTTGACCGCGCCGCAGGTCAATCTGCTTGCCGACCTGAGCTGCTGGGTCGTCATGGAGCAGGCCGCGCTGCTGCGCGAGGTGCTGGCACCTCGCTAGGGCCGGGTGCTAGGGCTGCGGTCCGAGCGGCTCGTGGTCGTGCCAGCGGCGGATGTCGGCGCGGCGGCTGCGGCTGAGGAGAACGCGGACGTCCGAGTAGGTCTCCAACTGGAGATAGCCCCAGAGGTCGCCGAGCACGGGACCGCGGTCGAGCGATCCGCGCGCCTGCATGATGTTGCCCAGGATGCCCCACCAGAGGCGGACGCGGTCGATCAGCTCGAATTCGACACGGGCCGCCTCGTAGGTTTCCTTGTCGATCCAGATCTGTCCGCGCGCCTTGTTCAGGGCGTGGTCTATGCGGCGCCGCACCGGAAGGCGGCCGGGGCGCGGCTCGAACGAGATCCGGTAGCTGGGTCGGCCGCGGAACACCTCCTCGGCTTCGAACGCCACGTCGTAGCGCTCGATCAACTCCTCGTCGAAGACGATTTCGTCGTCGTCCGGCTCGTCGTCGTTGTCGTCCCCGCGTGCGCGGCGGCGGGCCTCGCGGAAGTCGGCCTCGCGCCGCCGCTCGCCCTCCTGCTCCTCGGCGTTGAGCGGGCGGCCGTCGACGGTCAGGCGGCGTTCGTAGCGCGCCCCGTCGAGGGGGACGACCTCGTAGTCGCCGGTGCGCACTTCCTCGACCCGGCCGTCGCCGTCGTAGCGCCGCACCTCGCGCTTCATCAGGCTGCGGTAGCGCAGCTCCACGCCCTCCTCTACGTTGCTGGCCGCGCGCTCGAGGGCCTGAAGGACGATGCCGCGGGCGTCGACCTCCGGCGCCGGGGTCTCGGCGGCCGCCGCGAGCGAGGTGGCGCAGAGGAGTGCAGCCGCCGGCAGCGCTGCCCGCATGCGCCCAATTGTGCCCGATGCGGCCGTCGAACGCGAGCACCGGTTCCGTCAGGAGCAGCGTACAAGAGCGCCGCGCCGAGTCGGGCCGCCAACGGTTCCGCAGGCGTAGCGGAGCGGCCTCAGTCGATCGTGATGCCGCCGGATCCCGTGCGGAGAGTCACGCGCGGTCCGCCGCCGCGGACGGTGCCGCGCAGCCGCCCCCGCCGCGCCTCGCCGTCCATGGTGACGGGGTGGTCGCTGCGGACCGAGCCCGAGCCGGTCCGGGCATCCACTTCGAACGCCGCGTCGTCCGGCAGGTCGACCCCGATGCTCCCCGAGCCGGTGTCGAGATCCCAACCGCTGCCGGGAGATCCTGTGACCCGGATGCCGCCGCTGCCGGTGCGGGCTCGCAAGGCGGCGTCGATGCCGTCGATGCGAATCGACCCGGAGCCGGTGCGGGCGTTGACGTCGCCGCCGACCGCGTCGATCTCGATGCTCCCCGAGCCGGTCCTCGCCGTCACATCGCCGCCGACATCCGCGACACGCGTCCGCCCGGATCCGCTCCGCGCATCGACCGCGCCCGCCACGCCCTCCACGCGCAGGGCGCCGGATCCGGTCCGCGCATGCACGGTGCTGTTCGGCGGCACCACGACCTCGTAGCTGATGGAGATGCGGCGGCGGAGCGACCGGTCCAGGTGACCGACGCGCAGGTCGTCGCCGTCGAGCGACACCGGCGGGTCGCCCTCGATGGCGCGCACACGCGCCTCCACCTCGGCGGGGTTCCCGCCCGACCACCCGCCGGCCCGGCCGCGGATGCGACCGATGACGCGCGCGGTGCCGGGCTCGCCGGCCGACACCTCGATGCGTCCGCTTCCGGTGGAGACGTCGAGATGCAGGGTGTCGCTGCCGACGGCGAGGGTGCGTTCGAACGCCCCTTCGATCGGCTGCGAGGCGATCGTGGTGACGCAGCCGCCCGACAGCGCAAGCGCTGCGAGGGTCGTGAGGGCCGCCTTTCCGTTCGGGATTCCCGTCGGCATCCGTTTCCTCCCCGGCGTTTCGTCACGCGTCGTCCGGGTTGGACGGAGATCGGGCTGGAGGGGTTCCGGGGAGCGGGCAGGTGAGGTCGGGGGCGGCTGGCCGAGCCGCCGCCCCCGGTCGACCGGCGCCCCCCGTTCACTCGATGACGCGCAGGTAGCCGCGCACCGCGACCTGATCGTGCCCCGCGTCGTCGACGAGCGTCCCGAGGACCTCGTACGTCCCGACCGGCAGGCCGAACCACTCGAGCACGTGCCGCCGGTCGGAGGCTTCGCCATGAAGCTCGATCGTCGTGCTGCGCAGGTGAGTGCCGGAGTCGGCGACCACCCGCAATTGCCTGCTCTCCGCCGTCGGCACGATGTCGATGCTGAGCTCGACCACGCCCGTCGAGGCCATGACGAGTGGCGCGGACGCAGCAGCGTTGCGCATCTCCGCGGCGCCGGCGACCTGTTCGCCGGGCGGCAGGTGCGCGGCGGCCACCAGCGACGCGCTGAATGCCGCTGCCAGACCAAGTCCGAGGACGAAACGCCCTGACTCCCGCATGATCACTCTCCCTCTCGGGTCGGGGGCGCCGGGGCGAGCCGACGATGACCCCCGGGAAGCGCCGGAGCGACCATCGCCCGGCAGTATCAAGTTAACAGAATGTTAAATGTGAGTAAACGAGAAATTTACTTGCGGCGTACGAACCGGTCGGCCCAAGGCTGCCGCGACCGGCGATCTTGAAGGCCCGTGGCCCTTTTGGCTATTCTGTTGGACGCTTCCCCCGGGCTCCCGGGAGTCACGCCGGCGGGCGATACGGTCGGGCCGGTGGGTGATCGGCGGCGGATCGGCACTCCCCGGGATACGCCGTCGTGCCGACCAACCGGCCGCCCGGATCGTCATAGAGGGACGTATGGACCCCGTAGCACCCGCAGCGATGATCGAGGCAGTCGGCCTGAGCAAGTACTACGGGCCGTTCGTCGCCGTTCACGACATCTCGTTCTCCGTGCCCCAGGGGCAGATCGTCGCCTTTCTCGGTCCCAACGGAGCCGGGAAGACGACGATGATGCGCATGATCACCGGCTACCTGGCCCCGAGCAGCGGCTCGGCAACCATCGCCGGCTTCGACGTGCGCCGGGAGCGGATTGCGGCGGCGCGTTACCTCGGCTACCTCCCCGAGAACGGGCCGGTGTATCCCGACATGACGCCGCTCGATCTGCTGAACTTCATGGGGGAGGCGCGCGAGATGCCGCAGCCGTTTCGGCGGCAGCGCATCGACGAGGTAATCGAGCTCTGCGGGCTCGAGCTCGTCACCGAGAAGCCGACCGGCAAGCTGTCGAAGGGGTACCGGCAACGCGTCGGGCTGGCGCAGGCCCTGCTCCACGACCCGGCCGTGCTGATCATGGACGAGCCGACGGCGGGGCTCGACCCGAATCAGATTCGCCAGTTCCGGGAGAACATCCAGCGCCTCGGGCGCACGAAGACGCTGCTCATCTCGACGCACATCCTCCACGAGGCCGAGGCGGTCGCCGACCGCGTCCTGCTGGTCAACAGCGGGCGCCTCGTGTTCGACGGCACGGTCGACGACCTCCAGGAGGACGGCTCGCTCGAGCAGCCCTTCTACCGTCTGACCACCGGGGAGGAGCTGCCTCCCGAACCTCCGCCGGCGTCCGGGGCCGGCCCGGAGGCTCCTCCCGGCGCGGGGGCGGACGACGCTCCTCCCGGGGCCGGCCCCGACGCTGCGGCGCCCGGAGCCGGCTGACGCAGCCCGTCGGTCGAGGATCACGCCGTCGGCACGGAGCCGTCGGCTCTGCCTACCAGACGATCAGGATCAGAGAAGAAGGCGATGCCAGGACAGGTCAATACCGCGATGGTCGGGGCGCTCGCCCGCCGCGACCTGCGCATGTACTTCAGCAGCCCGAGCGGCTACGTGTTCATCACCCTGTTCATCTTCCTGAGCGCGGCGGCCGCGTTCTGGCAGGATCGGTTCTTCCTCCGGAACCTCGCCAACCTCGATCAGCTCAACCTGTGGCTGCCGTACCTGCTGCTCTTCTTCGTCCCGGCGCTGACGATGGGGGTCTGGTCGGAGGAGAAGAAGCTCGGCACCGACGAGTTGCTGCTCACGCTCCCGGCCACCGATCTCGAGATCGTCGTCGGCAAGTACCTGGCGACGCTCGGGGTCTACACCGCCTCGGTCGTGCTGTCGCTGAGCTACGTGGCGGTCCTCTTCTACCTGGGCAGCCCGGACCTCGGGCTCATGTTCAGCAACTACCTCGGCTACTGGTTCGTCGGGGCGGCCCTGATCGCCGTCGGCATGCTCGCCTCGCTGCTGACCCGCAACGGGACCATTGCGTTCATCGTCGGGGCGCTGTTCTGCGCGGCGCTCATCGTCACCGGGATCGCGGTCGGCGCCGTGCTCCCGGGGCTCGAGCGCCCGCTCGACGCGCTCAGCGTCTACGTGCACTTCGACGACTTCGCCAAGGGCATCATCAGCCTCAGCTCCCTGGTCTACTTCGCGGCGGTCGGCACCTTCTTCCTCTACCTCAACGTCCTCGTCCTGAGCCGGCGCCACTGGCCCGCGCGGGCGGACGGCTATCCGATGTGGCTGCACCACGCGGTGCGCGCGGTGGCCATCGGCGTCGCCCTGATCAGCCTCGGCGTGATCGCGTCGCGCCTGAGCGTCCGCATCGACGTCACGGCCGAGCAGCTCCATTCGCTCAGCGACGAGACGCGGGAGCTCCTCGACGAGCTGCCCGCGGACCGGCCGGTCTTCATCCAGGCGTTCATCAGCCCGGAGGTGCCGGAGCCGTTCGTGCAGACGCGCTCGAACCTGGTCAGCATCCTGGAGGAGATCGACGCCCTCGGCGGGTCCCGGGTGGAGGTGCGGATCCAGGACACGCAGCCGTTCACCGACGCGGCGCGCGAGGCCCGCGAGACGTTCGGCATCCTGCCGCGTCCGATCCGCAACGTGTCGACGGCGCGCTCGGAGGTGGAGGAGGTGTTTCTCGGCGTCGCGTTCACCTGCGGCGCCGAGGAGCAGGTGATCGGCTTCTTCGACGTTGGGCTGCCGGCCGAGTACGAGATCATGCGCAGCATCCGGGTCGTGGCCCGCACGGCCCGCAAGCGGATCGGCGTCGTCGCCACGATGGCGAACCTGTTCGGCGGCATGAACTTCCAGCAGAGCCAGTTCACGCCGCAGTGGTCGGTGGTCACCGAGCTCCGGAAGCAGTACGACGTCGTCGAGATCAGCCCCGAGCAGCCGATCACGCAGGACGTCGACGCTCTGCTGGTGCCGCTCCCGTCGTCGCTGCAGACCGACGAGCAGGGCTTCGTCGCCGACTACATCCGCTCCGGCAAGCCGGCGCTGATCCTCGTCGATCCGCTGCCGGCGGTGAACCCGACGCTCTCGCCGACCGAGTGGGTCGGTGACGGCAACCCCTTCACCTACCCGCCCGGCCAGCCCCGGCCCGGCCCGCGCGGCAACGTCCGGCAGTGGCTGATGGACCTCGGGGTGGAGTGGGAGCCGACGCGCGTGCTCTGGGACAGCTACAACCCGCATCCCGAGCTGGCGCACATGCCGGAGGACGTCGTCTTCCTCGGTCCCGGCAACGAGAACCCGGACACCTTCAATACCGGCGCGCCGATGACGGCGCAGCTCCAGGAGCTGGTCTTTCTCTTCGCGGGGTCGCTCGATGCGGTCGAGGACGCGCGGTACGAGTTCGAGCCGCTGCTCCGCACGGGCACCGCCTCCGGCAGCAACGGGTACTTCTCGCTGGTGCGCAGCACGTTCTTCGGACCGCAGGTGAATCCCAACCCCCCGCGGCTGCCCGATCCGGACGACCACGTGATCGCCGCGCGCGTCCGGTTCGCGGGCGACCCGGCGGCTGCCGCCGACGAGGCGGAAGAGGCTGCGGCAGAGGAGGCTGAGGCCCCGGAGGGTGCGGACCCGCAGTCTGACGACGCCGGCGCGGAAGTCGCCGGAGCCGCAGCAGCCGAAGCCGAAGGAGCCGAAGCAGGGGAGGCGGAAGCCGACGATGCCGAGGTCGAGGCTGTGGCCGCCGAAGGCGAGGACGCTGCGGCTCCCGACGAGAGTGACGCGGAGTCGGCGGCGGAATCGACCGGCGTGAACGAGCAGACCGAGAGCGCAGAGGGGGAGACCGCCGGCGACCCGGCCGCGGCCGCGGAGGCGCCGGAGGCGGCCGCGGAGCCCGCGGGCGAGCCGCAGACGCCGGCCGAGCCGGGCGCACCAGAGGCCGAGCCGGCCGCGGCAGAGGCCGAGCCGGCGAGCAGCCCGGATCAGGCAGACGCTGCCACGCCGGAAGGTGCGGCAGGCGACGATGCGCCGGTCCAGGGTGCGGCCGAAGCGGCGGAGTCCGGCGAGACCCAGGCCACCGGGCCGGCGACCGCGGAGGCCGAGGTGGCTGAGGGCTCGCCGGCGGATGACGCTTCCGAAGCCGAAGCCGAAGCCGCCGAGGCGGAAGCCGTTGCTCAGGCCGACGCCGAGCCCGAGGGCGAGGCGGACGCGTCCGAGGGCGAGGCGGACGCGTCCGAGGGCGAGGCGGGGGCGGCCTAGGGCGAGGCGGGCGCGGCCGGGGGGGGGGCAGGATCGGGAGGCCGCGGAGGCGGAGGCCGTTGCTCAGGCCGACGCCGAGTCCGAGGGCGAGGCGGACGCGTCCGAGGGCGAGGCGGACGCGTCCGAGGGCGAGGCGGACGCGTCCGAGGGCGAGGCGGACGCGTCCGAGGGGGCGCCGGCCCCGGCCGGTCCGGTCGACGTCATCGTCGTCGCGGATCTCGACTTCGTGAGCGAGCAGTTCTTCGCCATCCGCCAGCAGGCGCCGGGCGGTCTGAGCTTCGACAACATCACGTTCTTCCTGAACGCGATGGACACGCTCCTCGAGGACGACTCGTTCATCGACCTCCGCAGCCGCCGCGCGCGGCACCGGACGCTGGAGCGGGTCGAAGCGCGCACGGCCGAGTTCGTCGCGCAGCGGACGGCCGACGAGCAGGCGGCCGAGGCGGAGGCGGAGCAGGCGCTGACCGACGCACAGGCGCGACTGAACGAGCGCGTGGCCGAGCTGCAGGGGCGGAGCGACATCGACGCGCAGACGAAGCAGATCATGGTGCGCAACCTCGAGGAGGTCGAGAACCGCCGCCTCGAGGTGCTGTCGACCAACATCAACACCGACAAGGACGTGAAGATCCAGGCCGGGCGCGAGGACATGGAGGCGCAGATCCGGCAGATCCAGACGTCGATCAAGACGTTCGCGATCCTGCTTCCGCCCGTGCCCGTGGTGATTCTCGGGGGCTGGGTCTTCGTGCGGCGGCAGCGGCGGGAGCGCGAGGGCGCCGCCGCGGCGCGCCGGCTGAGGGAGTGACGATGAACGAGCTCAGAACAACGCTGGCCCTGGGCGGCGCGGCGGTCGTGCTGGCCGTCGTGGCCCTCGTGAGTGCACCGGGTCGGGCCGTGCCCGATGCCTTCTTCGACATCGGCGAGCCGTTCTTCCCGGAGTTCACCGATCCGGAAGCGGCGTCCACGCTCGAGGTCGTGGAGTTCGACGAGGCGACCGCGGCCGCCATCCCGTTCCAGGTGACGAACCGCGACGGGCTCTGGACCATCCCGTCGCACAACGACTATCCCGCGGACGGCGCCGAGCGCCTGTCGAACATCGCGGCCGACATCATCAGCGTGGTCAAGGAGGACTTCCGGTCCGACAACGTGGCGGACCACGAGGCCCTCGGCGTCATCGATCCGACCGACCTGACGACACCCGGCCTCGTGGGGCGCGGGACCCGCGTCACCGTCCGCGACGCCAACGGCGAAGCCCTGGCCGACCTCATCGTCGGCAACCAGGTGGAGGGCCGGCAGGGTTTGCGCTTCGTGCGCGTCCCGGAGCAGAAGCGGGTCTACTCCGCGCGCTTCGAGGCCGACATCAGCACCGCGTTCGAGGACTGGATCGAGCAGAACCTGCTCGAGGTCGAGCGCGACGAGGTGGTGCACATCGTGCTCAACGAGTACGAAGTGGACGAGCAGACCCGCCGGGCCACCGCGCCGCGCGAGTTCACGCTCGACAAGGTCGAGGACAACGTCTGGAACGGCACCGGGGTGCCGGAGGGGCAGGAGGTCAACTTCGTCGAGGTGAACCGCCTCGTCGGCGCGATCATCGGCATGGAGATCGCGGGCGTGCGCCCCAAGCCGGAGGGCGTGAGCGGCAACCTCCGGGACGCGGCGATGGCCGGGCGCATCAGCCAGGCGGACGTCCGCGACCTGATCAACAAGGGCTTCTACCCGACCCAGGAGGGCGGCCTGCTCTCCAACGAGGGAGAGCTGCTGGTCCGGACCACGGAGGGGGTTCTGTACACCCTGCGCTTCGGCGAGATCGTGTACGGCCGGGGCGATGCGATCGCGGTCGGGGACGAGACGAGCGACGACGCCGACAGCGGTCCCGGCGAGAACCGCTACGTGTTCATCACGGCGGAGTTCGACGAGACGGCCCTGCCGGAGCCCGACGAACCGGACACCGACGCCCACGAATCGTGGCAGCGGCGGATGGAAGAGGGGCGCGAGAAGGCGGAGCGGCTCGCGGCGCGCTTCGCGAGCTGGTACTACGTGGTCGCCGCCGACAGCTACGACCGCATCCACCACCCGCGCGAGCACTTCCTGCGCGACAAGCCCGAGGACGCCATCCAGGCACCAGGCGCAGACTTCTAGGAGGCCTGGCTGGGCGCCAGGCGGAGCCGCCAGCGACGATTGGCGGGCTAACGCTAGCGGCGGTCGCTGCCGCCTCTGGTCGCGCCGGCGCCTGCGGCCGCGCCGGCCCTGGCGACCTCGATGCCCTCCAGCGTCTCGGCGTCGGGGGCCGGAGCCTCGTCGCCCTCCGCGAGCTCCGGGGTATCGAGCGGCTCGAACCCGC
>MKWU01005414.1_pt1 | contig 13933 bp, 13 predicted proteins | sample 809101 | NCBI WGS metagenome assembly MKWU01 (sample SAMN05860141, study PRJNA318959) | sponge metagenome | host: Aplysina aerophoba | place: Slovenia: Piran, Adriatic Sea, Gulf of Piran | collected 2013-05-07 | reverse complement strand
ACAGTCACCCACATAGCAGTGGGGGCTAAGGGGGGGCGCACAGGATTCGACGAGATCGCAGTCGCTGTTTAGAGGCATGCCGGGTTCCGAGCACCCGTTAAACGATCGGAACAAAAGAACTGCCAACAACATGCAGTTTGCACACGCCGCCTAAGCTTAGGTAGCCGTCTTAGCCGATGGGCTCGCACATCGGCATAAGGCGTCATCTTGCGAGATGGGTTTTGAGACTTCCGCCTGGAGTCTTGTGACCGAGATCAATCAGGCTGGGCCGCAGGTGGATTGTTCATTCACAGCCCGCAGCCGAGATCTTCGAATGGACTAAGCATGTAGGCTCTTCGCAGTGGCCTTTTTCGGACGCGGGTTCGATTCCCGCCGCCTCCACCACTCCTTGTAGTGCCCATGGTCCCGTGTGTTCCAATCGGTTCTAGACTAGCCTCATAGACCACTGAATATAAAGATGTTATAGAATATCAGAAAATTTCCCAAGGGGTTGCATGGTCCGTTCGCTTCCCTTAGAATCCAATCTAGTCTAGAACGTTGGGTAAACGTGGGAAGACTAACAGCCGCTAGAGTCAAATCGATCACGAAACCCGGCATGCACGAGGACGGCAGGACACTGTACTTGGCCGTTGCCAAGGGCGCCTCGAAGAGCTGGGTCCAGCACATCATCATTGACCGGAAGCGTCACGATCTCAGCCTGGGTGGGTATCCGTACGTCGGCCTAGCAGATGCACGCCAAAAGGCGTTTAGCAACCGCACGGCGATAACGGGCTGACGAAATCTGCTTGCAGAGAAACGCCGACCCAGCATTCCAACCTTCGCAATGGCTTCCGTCCGGACTCACGCGAAGCTCAGGCCGCGGTGGAGGAACCGCAAGCATGCGGACTCGTGGTTGCAGACCCTAGAGCGCCACGCTTTCCCCATCCTCGGCGACTTGGACGGCGATCGCATCACTCGAGCGGACGTGCTGGCCGTCCTGACGCCTATGTGGGGAACGCGACCAGAAACGGCGCGGCGCGTCCGCCAGTGGATCCGTGCCGTCCTGCGCTGGTCATGGGCACACGGACATGTCACTGAAAACGTCGCGGGCGAAGCGATCGACGGCGCACTCCCGGCAATGCCAGCCGTCAAGTCCCATCTTCGAGCCCTGCCCTATCGGGAAGTCGCTGCCGCCCTCCGAACAGTGGAAGCGTCCAAGGCGTCGCTGACGGTGAAGGCGTGTTTCCGATTCGTGGTCTTGACCGCGACTCGATCGGGCGAGGCGCGTCTGGCTACCTGGTCGGAAATCGACGTGGTTTCGAAGGAGCGGCGAGTCCCGCCGAGTCGCATGAAGGCGCAGGTCGAACACCGCGTTACCTGTCTCATTCGGCATTGGCCATGCGGGAGCGAATCCGGCCCTTACGTGGTGAAGCCGATCTGGTCTTCCTGTCACCGTCACGCCAGAATTAACCTCTGTCCGACATGGCACTCACAATGGCGCTGCGAGACTGCGGCCTCGCAGACCGAGCGACCGTCCACGGATTTCGAAACAGTCTTCGGGATTGGGCGGCAGAACAGACGGACGCGCCACACGCGGTCATGGAACTGGCTCTAGCCTATCCGGTCGGAAATCGCGTCGAACAGGCTTACGCACGATCGGACCCGCTGGACAGGCGACGGCGCCTAATGGGCTCTTGGGCCAATTTCTTGGCATCCAGCGACGCCTGAACCGGAACCACAAGATATGTGGCTTCCGCTCTGGTGTCCAAGTGAAATCTGCAACGCCACAACAGTAGGGGGCGACCCCTAGAGACCATTTTCAGAAAGCGACTATTGGCCGGATTCCGTGAGCCATAGACCACCACCTCGACGGGCACACGCTAAGCTGACGATTTTGAGGTCCTGTACAATCAGTTCAATTCAATGCGGGTTTCCAGCGAGGACATATGCTATTCTATATATTGTAGGGGATTTCTTGACACACCATACACGTTGTGATTTCTCGCTGAGCACTCCAAGCATTACGATGCTGGGGGTGAAAGCGGAGACACCAAGAATCTAGAACCTCATGACCCCGAACGCCCGTTTCACCGAATTCATCTCGGACATCACCCCGAGCCGGACTACAGTCACGAACTCCCAGAGAGCGCATCAAAGCGTCAGGAAGGCCTTGCTCAATGACAACGAGTTCAAGGACAAAGTCAAGCGTGTCTTTCTGGGCGGGTCATATAGACGATCGACCGCGATCCGGCCAAGAACCAAGCAAGGATCGACGGAGCGTCCAGACGTAGATCTCTACGTGGTGGTCGACGGGAGTCCCTGGGATTCGGACCCGGCCGAGTTGATTGACGAACTCTACGCGGCACTGAACCGGGCACGGAAGGATCTAGGCATCACTTCGATCAAGAGGAATCGCTGTTCGATTGCGCTTTCCATGACCAAGGCCGACCTCGACACCTCGATCCTGCTGGAACGACAAGGCGACGATCTCTACCGAATCGGCAACCGCAACACCGGGGAATGGTACGAGACCGATCCGGAAGAGCACACGAATTGGTCGGCGAAGCAGAATGGCAGGTGCTCGGAACGCTTCAACCCGATGACCCGCATGGTGAAATGGGTGAGACGTCACCACAAAACGGTTTCTCGCCACCCAAAGAGCTTCGCGCTCGAAGCCTTTATTGCGCCGTATATCGATGAGGACGAAGCCAACTATGGCCAACTCTTCCATGACTGGTGTCAGAGTTTTCTCGATGCCTACGATCTCAATCGGCAACTGCGGCTCTGCCCGAAACTAGAAGACCCCGCCGTGTCCGGCGGCGACATTCTCGCCGGCGTCACGAATGATGAGTTCTGCGCATATTTTGACAAGATCAAGAAACATCGTGATGACGCCGCCAAGGCGCTAGCCGAAGACGACCAAGATAAGGCCACTGAGTATTGGCGCCGGATTTTCGGAGAGCGGTTCCCAAAGCCGAGACTACCCGGGTCGTCCACGAAACGTGCCGCGGCAACAATGTCGCCACTCAGCTTCACGGATCGAAAGGCAGCACCGACAGCGAGGCCGGCCAAGTTCGCGTGAGCCTATGTGGTGGCTGGCGGATCCGAAGCGCATGCTAGCTGAACGTCAAGCCATCGAGGCGCTCGACGCCGATTGGTTTCGCCATCCCATTTGGTCGGTCGATGAAAAGTTTCGGTTGACTCTGGATTTCGATCTCGAGCTTGCGCACGGACTGTATCCCCTCCGCCTGACGTATCACAACACGTTTCCGGCGTCACCGCCGAGCATTCGTCCGGCCGACGGCGAAGCACGGTTGACCGGTCATCAATACGGAGCGGGCGGAGACCTGTGTCTCGAAATCCGCAACGATAACTGGACACCGGACGTCACCGGTGCTGATTTGATCAACAGCGCGCGACGACTTCTGGAGGCGGAAACGCCAAATGCGGACGGCGTGTCGGTCCATGCGCCATCGGCACATAACTTCCCCGACACGCTACAGCTCAGGTCCGAGACGGCGCGTGTCTATCTCGACCCCATGGCTCGGTCCGTCCTTGCAGGTGACCGGGTAGACGGGCTGCTGATCGAGGTCGGTGTCGTCTTTCGATGTGGAAGCACTTTGATGGCGCATCTACTGTCGATCAATGCTGAGGGAACGGGGAAGAAGCCTGTGATGACCCCAGCTGCACTCCGCGAACTCTGCGCTGTCTATAGCGGCGTGGTGTTTGACTTGGATGTTCCCGCAGTGAAATTACGCCGACTGAGGACACTCGACGGGTTGCGCGAGTTACTAGGCACGCGTTTGGCACTTCCGAACAATGAAGATTGGGCTGCACTGTTGCGGGGATCGGATGGCGGTCTGATCTTGCTATGCCATTTTGCGAGCAACGAGGACCTCCTACGCTTCACAACTGTTCTATCGCCGCACGAAGCGAGCCGTTCAGGCGTCCTCACATCGGACCTTGGAGAGAAACGAGTCGGACTTGTAGGACTCGGGTCGCTTGGGTCCAAAGTCGCCGTCTCCCTAGCGCGTGTGGGCGTACGCCGGTTCGAACTGGTTGACGGCGACATCCTTCATGTCGGCAACCTCGAGCGATATATCGGTGACTGGCGGGACGTCGGTAGGCACAAGGTGGATCTTGTCGCACATTCAATGCGATTGATTCATCAAGACGTCGAGATCCAATCTTGGCGAAGCGCGATCGGCGCGCAGGTGTCGTCGCAGGAGGCAGCAAATGTGAACCAAGCTCTTGCAACCTGCGATCTTCTCATCGACGCGACGGCGAATCCCGACGTCTTCAATCATTTGGCAGACCTCAGTATTCAGCATGGCCTCACGCTTCTCTGGGGGGCGGTCTTCGGTGGAGGTGTTGGCGGAGAGATTGCGCGGGCACGGATAGGTAAAGACCCGTCACCTTACGACATTCGCACTGTGGTCAACCAGTCTTATGAAGGTGGCGATGAGCCAGCGCCGGTTGCCACAGGACGAGGCTATGACGGGTCCGTAGGGGACGCGGGCCCGATGGAGGCGACCGACGCGGATGCCGCTGTATTGGCCGCGCATCTCACAGACTTTGCGCTCGACGCGCTGATTGATGCCGAACCCTCCAAGTACGATGCCCATGCTTACCTAGTTGGTTTGAAACGCGGATGGCTGTTCGACGGCGCATTCGACACTCACCCACTCGTCGTTGATGCGCCGATCCGCCGCACTCTATCGGCTAGGAAAGCGGGAACCATAGACATTGAGTTCATTCAATCCTTGTTCAAGGGCACGAACTGTGAGGCTGAGGATACCGAGTGATGTGATCAATCGCTGGCGCAAAGAAGTCAGCCGCGCCGGTGCAAGGGAGATTGGCGGCATTCTCTTTGGTGAGCAACTCGCTGAAGGCGATTTCAGGGTTGTCGAGGCGAGGCAGCAGCGATTCGGGGGTGGGACATGTACGAGGTTCCATCGCCGCGGCGCCGGCGCGCGCAAGCAAGTCCTAGCCTTGCACAAACAGTTCGGCGACGATCCGGAGCGCTTCAACTATCTGGGGGAATGGCACACCCATCCAAATGCGCCTGTTTGGCCAAGCCTTCAGGACGAAGTTACCATGTACCAACTTCTTGCCGACCAAGGGGAAGCTGTGAACTTCCTAGTCCTGGTTATCTTGAAGGTAGACGAAGAGGAAGGATTGCAAATCGGTGCCATGACGTTTCTTTCATCGGGACACAGAATCCGTTGCGAAATTGAGATAGAAAATGACCAGCCAGATTCGTAGGCAGGCGCAGCAATCAGAAGGAGACATCAAGATGAGCGACTGGTCACTAAAGGACGTTCTCGCGGGTTTGCATGACGATATCCAGCAGCGTCTCGAAACTGTTCGAAGAACGATCGCGCATCCCGGGACTAAAGGCGATGCGAGTGAAAGCGTTTGGATTAAACTCTTCAACGACTACCTTCCTGCCCGATACAAGGCGGACAAGGCGCACGTCGTTGACAGCAAAGGAGTGTTCAGCCAACAAATCGACGTCGTTATCTATGATCGTCAGTACTCCCCCTTTATCTTCCACTATGAGGGGCAGGTAATCATTCCGGCTGAGAGTGTCTACGCCGTGTTTGAAGCAAAGCAGCCTGCGAATATTGGTCATGTCCGCTACGCTCAGGAAAAGGTTCGAAGCGTTCGGAGCTTGCATCGAACGAGCCTTCCAATCCCCCATGCCGGCGGAACATATCCCCCAAAACCACTGATTCCGATATATGGCGGTCTCCTGACTGTCGAGAGCGATTGGACACCTGCCCTCGGAGACAAGCTCCTCGAGGGGCTAAAGAGTGACCAAGGCGATGGGAAACTGGAAATTGGCTGCGTGGCCGCGCACGGCTATTTTCAGGTTTCCGATGATACAGGAGACTACACCCTCCATTCTGGTGGCAAACCCGCGACAGCGTTTCTTTTCAAGCTGGTTTCCCAACTACAGTTCAGCGGAACAGTGCCAATGATTGATATTCAGGCGTACGGGAAATGGCTTTCATAGCGGGTCACCTCATCCGGCGTGTGACGCACCGGTCCTGACAACCGAACTGATCGATTGACTGAAGCAGGAATGCAATGTCCACCCAGCGCTGGCCATGACGCATAGTTCGGCTCAAGATATCTGGTGCTGGCACTGCCGGCAATGGCAATAGCGGTAAGTACCGTCGGAGCGAGCCTCTCCCCGCGCAGCGAATCGTGGTCGGGCTGCGGTGCCTCGAGGAAATCAGCTGCGCGAGGCACGGGGTGGACCTAGCGGTAGTTTACTGAGGGGAAAGCAAACACAGTTGTAACATATTGGTTTAGCGCCAGTTAGGAGGAGGCCGGCTGTATTACCCACCGCCGGTCGTGAGCAGTTTCTCCAGCTTGCACTGGCCACACTTTGGTGGACAACTGAGATAGCGTGACAGGCAGTTAGCTGCTCGCTTGAGAGGGCCGAGGCGAAGGAGGCCCCAGACAATGAGCAAGCAAGCCTGTGTGAAGGCCTAGCCGCAGGAATTTCGGGACGAAGTTGTGAGACTGATTCAGGTCGGCGATCGCAGCCCCCGGCACGTAGCGAAGGAATCCGGGATTTCGGAGGATTCAGTGCGGCGCTGAATGCAGCAGGCAGAACGCGATCAAGGCAGCCGAGCGGACGGCCTGCGCAATGACGAGCGGGAAGAACTGGTGCGACTGCAACGGGAGAATCGGCGGCTGACAATGGGTATAGGGAGCCACTTTATTCCGACATCCGATTCTCAGATTCTTCTGGCGCTAGGAAGTAGCCTTTTCTCACGCTGTTCCGCAACTGCCGAAATGAAATTGGAGTCGCGGTCACCCAAACGGCTTGTAGGCACCGGACTTGCCCGTCTTGGGAAGCCGAGCTCCTTTTCAGATTATTCTGACTTCTAAGCTCTTTGACGTCACGCTAATTTGAGAAGAAATGGCCGTTTCCTCCGGAAAAGTCTGAATCTGTACAATGTAGCGTGGGATCCTGTCAAAAGCAGCAGGTTGGTTCGCTCGGGAGACCGATTCGATCCCGTAAGGGTGTTCGAATTCGTACGAGCGCACCAAGAGCGTTATGCGGTCGCCAGCCAGTGCCGCGTGCTGGGGGTCTCCACCAGCGGGTACTATGCTTGGCGGCAGACCTACGAGACGCGGCAGGTGCAGGCGGATCTGGAAGCGGCTGGGGAGCGCGTGTCGCGGCCGGCGGTGGCCTGGCTGATGCAGGCCTTGGGGTTTTGCGGGGGCAGCGCAGGAAGCGTCGCAACACGACGCGCAGGGACACTTCCGCGGCCGTGGCAGCGGACCGTGTGCAGCGCCGTTTCAGCGCCTCGCAGCCGAATCGGCTGTGGGTGGCGGACATCGCGTATGTACCGACTCTGGAAGGCTGCACGGGCTCCATTCGGCCGCACCTCAGGGCTGCGGCAGCAGCTACCGGTGGGAAATGGTGCCAGCCCGTCTTTGGGGTTGGGGGTGGCCGCACTATTCCGGTGGGGGCCGCATCGAAGCCCTAGAGGTTGCGAGGAGAGTGCTAGGCATGCAGCTAGCGGGAGAGTGGGGACGAGGACGGCTGTGGAAGCGAGAAGGGTGTCGGTCGACAGCGACCTGTCTTTGCGAACATGCCTCCCGAGTAGGCTTGACCGACGGGGCGACTGAGCGGGGGCAGTGCCCTTCAACGCCGACTGGCTGGACCAGTCGTTGGAATCGCCTCGACTCGAGCCACGCCTCGGCTGGACGAGCGCCGAAGCGTATCCGCGAGATATTGAGGACCATCCGGTGGCGAACACGTCACCCCGCATATTTGGTAATTGAAATCGACTATTGGGCGACTAGGGCTTTGGTAAGGGAAGCGTCAGCGATGCGCTGTATGAGCCCCCACGTCCGCCTTCGAAGTCGAATTCGTAAAGACGGACGCGGCCTAGAACGGGTTGTTGTTGCCCCAAAAAGAACGTGAGCGAGTTCGGCGCTGCGATGAAGATATGCGTTGTTCCGGGTTGAGTGGTCCACTGTTTCGCGCTTCGAACAGCATCTTTGGCGGCTTGGACCAGATCGAATGCATGCCGACCGCAGGCAACAACCTGCGCGCTTGGCCTAGTCGTCGGTTGTAGGCAGAGCAATCTTCCGACTGAGTGCAGCTGCTCATCCACATACCGTCGGACGTCTTTCGAAATATCATGCGTGATGCCAAGAGCGACAGCCACGTCGACTTTATTCGCGTCGAGATCTTGGACGGACTCCTCCAGCGTCGGCCAACCAAGGTCTGGCGGCAGGTCGTCCGCGGCCCAAACGCGCAGTCCAAGCGTCCGCTGTTCCAATTCGACATCACGGCCCGATTTGATGCTCAGGACAGAACCTGCCGCAAATGCCAGAGTGGTGTGTGCGTCAAGGGCGAGCCGCAACCGTGGCTGTCCTCGTGCCGCGCTTCGTAAGAACGCTTGGAGTTCCGGATAGAGCTTCGCTTCCCAATCAGCATCGTTGCGAATGTAACGTTCGTCGAAGACAGGAACGAGGTCGAGAACTTCATCGCAGCGATCTTCAAGCCGATCGAAGGCGTGTTCAAAGGACTTCACACCATAGACGTGAGTGCGGCCTTTGGATTGGCCGAGCAATTCTTCTCGCGCACACGCGTCCCAAAAGGTCTTGCGATCGAATTCGAGATGGCCTTGAGCCATCCACTGGAAGATGATGTCGTCGTAAATCAGTGTGTTCCGATTCGACGGGACTCGAAGCAAGCCGACCGCGCTGAATACGTCGTCGAGGCGTTGGCGAAGGTCGTCGAGCGTATCGGATACATGCCCGAAAGCAAGGGTATGTGCCAGCAGCCGCAGTTCATCTTCATCGATTCCGAGGTGCTCACGCCACGCCTTTCGGACACAGCCCTCCTTGCTGTCGTCCGTTTTCGAACCGTAAAGACGCTCCAAGCGCATGCTTCCCGCCCGGTTGCTTATCATCCGACAGAGCGGGTCGTTGCGATCGATCTGCCAATTCGTTACCAGTTTGAAGCGAGCGCCCGTTCCCTCCGGTGCATACTTAAGTTGCGCCTCGTGTGCGCGCTGAAGCAACGATCGTGCGTTCGCGTTGATAAATTGGGGATCTATCAGATCAGCGTACCCATATGTCCCCGGCGCGACATGCCACTTGCATTGGAGGTGTTCGCGTCTTAGGGGTGCCCCGTCTTGAGCGCTGGGCTCGCGACCGCCCTCGTACTCAACCCATATGTCATCGAAACTCTTCGGACCGCTTTCGAACCCGACTCGCGTGACAGGGCTTTGGGGGTCGAGGAGACGTGCAGCGCGGAGCCAGAACTGACGCGCCTGGAACGTATCTCCGTCGCGCCGGACTGTGACAGCCTGCGTCATCGGACGATCCTCATACTGCTGTATTCCCATCCTGAAACGGAGGAGTTGCTTGCATTGCACGCGCAATTTCGAGAGCACGCGCACCATTGATGGGGTGCGAAGGATACGCGTCAAGGACGAGAGCCGGCAGCAGACGCTGCATGAGATCTGAGAAGGTGAAGCCGTATTCGCGGGTGCCACCGATCGGCCCGGTCGCTTCCACAAGCCCGTCTATATGCCGGTGTGTCAGACCGATCGACTCGAGGTTGGTCGACAGAACAATCGCGCGTTGCTCGTCGTTGGGTCTCGAGAATGAAAACACGTCCGCCGCGCGCCGCTGCACGGCTGGATCGAGGGCATTGAGGCGGTTCGTACACATGATGACTGCCGCAGGCAGCCTAGCATTGGCGATCCTGTCGATTCCGCGGATGAGTGCGTTGACTCCGGCTCGGTCTTCGTGATGCATCTGCGCCGCCTCACGGGACTGCGCGAGCGCATCGGCCTCATCGACGAGCAGGATTATGGCACCGCGCGCATGCCCGGACTTGGATTTCAGCTTGGCTGCCTCGGCGATGGTGTACTCGAAGGCCGCCGAAAGAAGCTGCGTCATTTCGCCGACTCGGCCCTGTCCGCGACTCGACAAGCTCAGGGGCAGAAGCGTGATCCCTATGTCTTCTTGGCGTGCGACAGCGTCGCCGATCGTTTCGGCGAGTTCCGTCTTGCCCGAGCCCACGTCTCCTGCAAGGACCACCAAGGGCGGCCGCCGGAGTACCGTGTCGAGCAAGGCCTCCGCCCCACGGTGATGCTGTCGCGCCCACTCCTCAAGTGCATAGGGATTGACGAGAACCCCGAGGATCTTCGCCAGCAGGCTCTTGTGCTCATCGAGACCAACAAGTCGGGAAAAGCGATCCCGTGCGTCGAAATCGGGATAGGTGATCTGGTGTTCGAAAAGCTCGTCAACAGGCGGTTTGAGGTTCATTAGTAGCTCCGCACGCTCGCGCGATCAAGCGCACGGCCACCCGCAGAGTACGTCAGGTCAGCCAATAGATGGCCGAAGACCTGCGGTTCAGTTCCGTCTATGCGACTGACCGGCAAGCTCTTCGTGAACGCGTCCCGCTGACCCGAGGTCAGACCCCACCAAGCATCGCTGTAGTCCAGAAAACTATGGAACCTGGCTCCCGAAATATCCGCACGGGGACGGATTTTTCCCGGGCTATCGTCGGCTGCTGATCCGAGGTACAAGTCACGAGCCGTGTATTTGATCGTCGGCTCGATCCAGCTTCCGTCCCGTTTGAAGCCGTACCACACCGTATTGAGGTAGCCGGCTTTAAGCAACGCAATCACTTCCTCCTCGTAGGCGCCGATCCACACGTCGCTGGGGAAATCGTAGAAGCGCTGCATGCGCTTCAGGTCCGTGGCGACCTTGGCAGCCATGTGACGCGCATACGTGACAGCGAAGGTCGAATCTTCGGTGAAGGAAAAACTGTAAGACATTGGTAGACCTCAAGCGTGGAAGGCGGAGCCGAAGACCTTCTGCCAGTAGGCTACGGTCAGCTGCTTGGTTGGGGCTCCGAGGGCAGCGTCGATGGCGTCACCAGCATCGAGGGCGGCATCAACGATCGCATCTGCGTTTTCCGCCGTGTAGAGACGGGCGACATTGTTCTCGGCGTTCACCGGATCGACGATCTGGACCTGATCGCTGAAGGCACCTAGTGCAGAGGGCTTGTAGTAGTCGGAAAACACAATGCGTTCGCGCAGATCGGTGCGGGCGACGTAAGTGAAGAAGTGCTGCAGAGCTTCCGGATAGTCGCTGAAGTCCAGGCCGTCGTCGCATAGCTTGGCGAGGATCATCTCGATCATGAACGACTTGAAGCGGAAGCCTTCTTGCTCGAGCTTCATGCGACGCGCCCAATACTTCACAATCCGGACGACCTGGGCGAAGTGTTTCTCTTGCGCCTTCTTGCGTTTTCCGGCGAATTCGAGATGCAGCGGGATGCTGGTCTTGAGGAATGAGCCGTCGTCCTGACTCACCAAATTGCCGTACCATTGGAGGTCACCGAAGTAGAGGATCGGCACGACATCGACATCCAGCCCACTTCCCCTAAACGAGACGGTCACGGAGTAGGTCTGCGGCTGCACCTGATCTGACGAGAAATTGGGAAACGCTTTGCGGAGCCGTTCCGCGATGTAGTTCAGGAGCGCGTCGATGTCCGTGGGCACCTCGGCCCCACTCACATAGCAGGCAACGTCTATATCGTTCAGAGACCCAAGGGCAGTGCCCTTCGCCAAGCTGCCCGACAACAGCATCTTTCGAAGTGTGAAGTCGGGGTGCTCGTGAAGGTAGGTTTCGAGTTTTTCCCGCAGCCGGCCTGCCTGAGCGCGGTATTCGTTCGCCTTGACCTTCGGCAGATTCACGCGATTCGCAGCAAACTGAGCGATTTCCCCATGCGATACATGGTCTCGACTCATTTCAGTCTCCAAGTCCCAGATTGTTGTGGCATAGTCTTGACGCGGGGCGCGACATCCGCAACCCTCATCACCCCTATAACTAGTATACGGGTATAGTGGCTATACGTGTCAAGGATGGATGAAGATCGTCCCATGCCCAATCCCGTCGAGCCGCCCGGGCGAAACCTCGCCCCTCGATTGGAGTTCATCGAATGGCGCTTGTTCTGGGAGGGCCACATCAATCGGAGCGATCTCGAAGAACGGTTCGGAATATCGACTCCACAGGCTTCGGTGGACCTCAGACACTACAAAGAGTTCGCCGGCGCAAACATTGAATACAACGCCACACAGAAGCGATATGTCGCCTCGAAGGATTTGAGACCCCACTTCCTTCGGGTGTCCGCCAATCGCCTGCTGATTCAGCTTCGCGCCTGGGTGAGCGCAGTCCTTCGGCGTGAGGATCTATGGTTCAGCGAAATACCGCCGACCGACGTTGCACCCGAGATCGGCCGTGATGTTCGTGTCGAAGTGCTGCGCCGAGTGCTGGAGGCCATGCGGACAGGACAGGCTCTATCAGTCCGCTACCAGTCGCTTACCAACTCACGGTGGCGAGACATCGCCCCGCACGCTATCGCGTTTGACGGTCATCGATGGCACGCCCGCGCATTGTGCTGTGAGCGTCAAGAGTTCCGGGATTTTGTACTAACGCGCATAGAAGGGTTGGGTGAATTGAAACCCGTCACCTTTGATCCGGAGCATGATCTCGAATGGAGCGGCACAGCCCGATTGAGACTCTGCCCCCATCCAGGCCTTACTGAAGAGCAAAGCCAAGCCATCCAACGCGACTACGATATGCGCGAAGGGGTTCGCGAAATAGAGATACGCCTGTCGCTAGCGTACTACTTCATTAAGCGCATGAATCTCGACCTCGATGACCTCGAGCCGACTCGTGCTCAAATCAGACTCGCCAATCTTCCCGAAGTCGAGGCCGCCATCAAGTACGCAAGAACCGCCTCGAGGAAGCTAGCGCAGATGCAGCCATAGTTCTCTCGACGCGCTAGGTCTTCGTAATCTGGCACCAATCGGTCACCGCTTCTTGCTGGGAAGGACTCGGTAACCACCTTCGATAAACGAGCGGATCCCGGTCCTTGTGGAGACACCCGCAGATGTTGCGCAGGATCTCGGGGGAGCCGCTTCCGTGTCCGGCCACCGTCTTGGATCTAGACGGGCCCATTGACGCACGAGACGGCGAATGCGGATGACAGGATCCTCGACGGCCGCGCTTGGAAGCAAGTGTCAGCCGCTCGAGGAGATCGCTGCGTTTGAACCTCGTGATGAGTCATTAACGGAAGGTGCGATCTTCGTGATTGCGCTCACCGGTCGTGGCGACTGCTTGGAACGTACCGGAGATAAGTCGAACCCACCACCAGAGCGCACGTAGAGGATGCAATCCCCGCCCACTTCACACGAGACCTGGTGCACTGACTCTCACTCCGAGCTGAAATAGCTGCCCGGTTGCAGGTCCGTGACGTCATTCTTGTCTGGCTCCTGGTACTCCTGTCGCCCCCTCGACCGCCACAGCATGGAACGTCGAACCGTGACTGCGCATCATTCCAATAAAGCCAGCCGGTAGCTTGACCAAGGTCCCGCTCGGCTGATCGTCGTTCGGGTTGCCCCAGAGAACGGCCACCTTTGGTCCATTGGCTAGGGTGGGCATTCCGGCCGGATCGACCCACACAACGTTCGAAGCGTGTATCGAAGTCGCCTTAGCCTCGTTGTTGCTCGCGTTCTCGACAGGCAGGACATCGTATAGAGCCGCAACCGGAGCCCACGATGCGCTGAACTCCCGAGCGTTGGTGCTGGTTGATGGCACTGAGGCCGTGGCTATTGCAATTGTGGACAGCTGCTACACCCCAGAGAGACTCTCGACGAAGCCAAGCGCCAAGCTCAAGCGGGGACAGGCATCCCAGCTGATCGCATGCTGATTGCGGCGACTCATACTCACACCGCCCCGCCCCCGGCTCCGGGCGTTGGGCTGCGTGGACCCGAACCGGCCCCGAGCGTCCAAAACGAAGAGCGGTACTCCCGCCAACTAATTGATGGCATCGCCGCGTCGATCACCAAAGCCTTCGAGCGACTCGAGCCTGCCGAGATCGGGTGGGCCAGCACCG
>MKWU01005413.1_pt1 | contig 13934 bp, 14 predicted proteins | sample 809101 | NCBI WGS metagenome assembly MKWU01 (sample SAMN05860141, study PRJNA318959) | sponge metagenome | host: Aplysina aerophoba | place: Slovenia: Piran, Adriatic Sea, Gulf of Piran | collected 2013-05-07 | reverse complement strand
GCGGACGAGCCGGAGGGCGAGGGCGAGGGCGAGGGCTAGGGCTAGGGCGGGGCAACAAAGCAGTGGCGTCCCCGCGCGGGGACGCGGGGCAGGGCGGCCGATGAGCCGCGGAACGGGGTGGCACGTGAGAGACGTAGGCTCCCGGCGGGAGGGAGAGGGGCGCGGCCAGCTGGAGCGCCCGCGGGCGCACGGGGCGGCAGGCCCGCAGGCGATCGTGCCGATGGTCGTGGAGACGAGCGCGCGCGGCGAGCGCGCCTACGACATCTACTCGCTGCTGCTCAAGGAGCGGATCGTCTTCCTGGGGACGCCGATCGACGAGCACGTCGCCAACACCATCGTGGCCCAGCTCCTCTACCTCGACCGGGAGGACCCGGATCGCGACATCCACCTCTACATCAACTCGCCCGGAGGCCAGATCTACGCCGGCCTCGCCATCTACGACACGATGCGGCTGATCCGCGCCGACGTCTCGACGATCGCCGTGGGGGTCACCGCCTCGATGGCGACCGTGCTGCTCTCGTCGGGGAGCTCCGGCAAGCGCTACGGGCTGCCCCACGCGACGGTGCACATGCACCAGGCGCTCGGAGGCGCGTCGGGGCAGGCACGCGACGTCGAGATCGCGGCGAAGGAGATCCTGCGCAACAACGAGATCATCCGCAACATCCTGGTGGAGCAGACGGGGCAGAGCGCCGACAAGGTCCAGACCGACTTCGACCGCGACTTCTACATGGACGCCATGCAGGCGAGAGAGTATGGGATGATCGACGAGATCCTGACGGCGGGCGTCGGTAGCTGAGAGCTGCCGGCGGGTGCTCGCCGGGTCGGGGGGCGGTGAGCGCATGGCAGCGACGTCGCGGGCCGGAGCGGCGCCCCGCGGGCACGGGGGCGCATGATGGCCGGCACCAGCGGGCGCTCCGGCGGCAAGCGGGCCGGCGGCAAGCGCGTCCAGTACCACTGCTCGTTCTGCGGGAAGAGCCAGGACCAGGTCAAGCGACTGATCGCGGGGCCGGGCTCGGTCTACATCTGCGACGAGTGCGTCGACCTCTGCCAGGAGATCATCAGCGAGGAGTCGCCGCGCAGCGGCAGCTCCCGGACCGGCGGCAGCCGCAAGCTCCGGACGCCCCAGGAGATGGTGGGAGCGCTCGGCGACTACATCGTCGGCCAGGAGCGCACCAAGCGGGTGCTCTCCGTCGCCGTCTACAACCACTACAAGCGCATCGACGCGCCGCCGCAGACCGATGTCGAGCTCGAGAAGTCGAACATTCTCCTGATCGGGCCGACCGGCACCGGCAAGACCGAGTTCGCCCGCACGCTCGCCCGCGTGCTCGACGTCCCGTTCTCGATCGCCGATGCCACCGCGCTCACCGAGGCCGGGTACGTCGGGGAGGACGTGGAGAACATCCTCCTGCACCTGATCCAGGCGGCGGACTTCGACATCCCGCGCGCCGAGCGCGGCATCGTCTACATCGACGAGATCGACAAGATCGCCCGCAAGGCCGACAACCCCTCGATCACCCGCGACGTCTCGGGGGAGGGCGTGCAGCAGGCGCTGCTCAAGATCATCGAGGGGACGGTCGCCTCCGTGCCGCCGCAGGGCGGCCGCAAGCATCCGCACCAGGACTTCATCCAGATCGACACCACCAACGTGCTCTTTCTCGTGGGCGGCGCCTTCGAGGGACTGGAGGACGTGATCAGCGCGCGCACCGGCCTGGGGCGCCGCTCGCTCGGCTTCACCGCCGGCGATCCGCAGACGGAGGATGAGCGCGCCCAGATCCTCCGCCAGACCACGCCCGACGACCTGCTGCGGTACGGGTTGATCCCCGAGTTCGTGGGGCGCCTCCCGATCATCTCCACGCTCGACGCCCTCACGGTCGACATGATGGTCGACATCCTGGTCCGCCCCAAGAACGCTATCGTCCGCCAGTTCGAGCGGCTGTTCGAGATGGACTCGATGGAGCTGCACGTCACCGACGACGCGCTCCGCGCGATCGCGGAGGAGGCGCTCACGCAGAGGACCGGGGCGCGCGGGCTGCGCACGGTGGTCGAGGAGACGCTGCTCGAGGTGATGTTCGAGGCGCCCTCGCGCAGCGACATCGCGAAGTGCATCGTCACGCCCGAGACCGTCGCCGGGCGCAGGCAGCCCCTGCTCGTGACCGCCTCGGGGCAGGTGCTCAACGGCGATCCCTCCGAGCTCCCGGAGCTGGAGGCGGAGTCGGCGTAGGCCGGGCGGCCCCGGCTCCCGGCGGGGCGTCCCGCGTGGCGGCTCCGGAACGACGGTGCCGGAGCCGCGTGCGCGCTATGCTCCCCCGATGACCAGATCACCCGTCCCGGAAGGTGGGGGCGTCGGCTCCCCGGCGGCTGCACGGCCGCGCGGGAGGCCGGGCGCGTGAGCGCCCGCCGCGTCGTCCTCTGCTACCACCCGGGGATCGCCGGTGCGCGCGCGATGGCCGAGGCGCTCTCCGAGCAGCTGCGCGTCGCCGGCTGCGAGCCGTGGGTGGAGGCGCTTGGCGACGAGGGGGTCCCGGGCGCCGAGCTCGCGGCGCGCGCAGGCGGCGCCGCGCTTCTGGTCTGCGTCGGCGGCGACGGCACCGTTCTGCGGGCCTCCGAGGCGGCCGGCCTCAGCGGCACCCCGATCTTCGGCGTGCGCATGGGGCGTCTCGGCTTCCTGACCGAGGCGACGCCGCCGGACGCCGGGTCGGCGCTCTCTCGCGTGCTCGCCGGCGAGGGGCGCGTCGAGGAGCGCGCGCTCGCCGTCGCCACCGTCGACGGCTCCGATCCGCTCCACGCGCTCAACGACGTGGTGATCGGGCGCCGCACGCTGGGGCACACGATCTCCGTCGGCGCCCGGCTCGACGGCGTGCTCATCGCCGAGTACCGAGCCGACGCCGTGATCGTCGCGACCGCCACCGGCTCCACCGGCTACACGCTCTCCATCGGGGGCCCGGTGCTCACCCCGACCTCGAGCGAGCTGATACTGATGCCGCTCGCTCCGCACCTGACCTCGCACAACCCGCTGGTGCTCCCCGGCGAGACGCGCATCTCGCTCGAGGTCGCGCGCGGCGAGGGGATGATGGTCGTCGACGGCCTCCGCGAGCGCGCGGTCGAGGCGGGGCAGCGGATCGAGGTCACCGGCTCGGCGCGCCGCACGCGCTTCGCGCGGCTCGGGGACGAGGGGCAGTTCTACGCGAACGTCGCCGAGCGCCTGGGCTGGCTGCGCTCCGACCACACGCTCGGCGCCGCCGGCGGCGAGGGAGCGGGCTAGCGGATCGCGGCGGCCGGGCCCGGGGCCGCACGCGCGCGGAAGCCGGGGCGGCTTTGCCGTATTCTGGTCGGACCATGCCCGAGCTCGAGAGCAGCACCGTTGCGGCCGGGGAGGCGGCGAGCGTCGAGCGCGCCACCGTCGGCGACGCGCGCGAGATCTGCGACCTCATCAACCTCTGGGCGTCCCGCGGCCAGATGCTGCCCCGCACGCTCGGCGAGACCTACGAGAACATCCGTGACTTCTTCGTGGTGAGGGAGGGGGGGCGCCTCGTCGGCTGCGCCGCGCTCCACATCACCTGGTCCGACCTGGCCGAGCTCAAGTCGCTCGCCGTCGACGAGGAGCGCCAGGCGGCCGGCTACGGCCGGGCCCTGGCCGGAGCGTGCGTCGCCGAGGGCCGGGCGCTCGGGCTCCAGCGGCTCTTCGCGCTCACCTACCGCCCCGGATTCTTTGAGCGCCTCGGCTGGGAGCAGGCCGATGTGATGTCGCTGCCGCGCAAGGTCTGGAACGAGTGCTACCGCTGCCCGAAGTTCCCCGGCTGCGAGGAGATCGCGATGGTGCTCGATCTCGTTTCGCCCGCGGCCGGCGGCGGGCCCGGCTCCGGCGCGTGAGCGCGGGGGCGGAGCCCGGCGGGGACGAGGGCGCGGGCGCCGGCCTCCCCTCCCCGACCGTGCTTGAGAGCGAGCAGCTGCTCTCGGCTCGGCCCATCGCCATCGAGCGATCGCGGCTCCGCCTCGCCGACGGCCGCGAGGCGGAGCGCATCGTCGTGCGCCACCCGGGGGCGGTCGCGATCGTTGCGCTCGACGACGAGGAGCGGTGGATTCTGGTCAGGCAGTACCGCTACCCCACCGCCCGCGAGCTGCTCGAGGTCCCCGCCGGCACGCGCGAGCCCGGCGAGGCGCCGGAGGTGACCGCCGCCCGCGAGCTGCGGGAGGAGACGGGCTTCGCCGCGCGCGAGCTGACGCCGATCGGCGGCTTCTTCACAGCGCCGGGCTTCTGCGACGAGTACATCCACCTCTTCCTTGCCCGCGGGCTGACCCCGGATCCGCTCCCGCCCGACTACGACGAGGAGATCAGCGGCTCCCGCGCCCTCACGCCGGACGCGCTGCTCGAGGCCGCCTCGTCGGGCGCGATCGAGGACGCGAAGACGCTCTCGGCGATCGCGGTGATGTCGGCGCGCGGCGGGCCCGGGGCGCCGCGCCCGTAGGCCCCACGAGCTCATCCACAACACCGTCTACGCGGGCCTCAGCAACCTCTCCGAGGACCAGCTCATCACGAAGGCGGCCCTCGGTCACAACCCGACGCGGGCCCTGGCGCGTGCCCGCACGGAGACCGACACGGAGACGCGCGTCGGCATCTACTGGGAGCTCACCGAGACGCTGCGGGTGGAGGGTGGCCAGCTTCCGCGCCTCGCGCCGGGCGGATCGGCGCCTCCGGTCGCACACGTGCGCCTCGCCCGGGCCTCGAATGGGTCACTCAGGCCCGATGCCGTTCCGCCAGTGCTCCGGGGCCACGGATTTGTTGGAAAATCAGGGGTCCCCGCTCGCGCTTGACCATGACCGCCGCCGCGGGAATAGTGGGGCCGCCGCGCCGCCCCGTGCGTCGTGCGGTTGCTCGGGATGAGAGGCGCCGGTGGCCGACGACCTTCAGCACGACTTGCTTATCGTCGGCGGCGGAGGCGCGGGCCTGCGGGCTGTCATCGCCGCCGCCGAGGCCTACCCCGACCTCGACATCGCGATGCTCTCGAAGGTCTACCCAATGCGCAGCCACACGGTCTCCGCCGAGGGCGGCGCCGCGGCCGTGATCAAGGAGAACGACTCCCTCGACGATCACATCTACGACACGATCAGCGGCGCCGACTGGCTCGCCGACCAGGACGCCGTCGAGGCCTTCGTGAACGAGGCCCCGGGCGAGATGATCCAGCTCGAGCACTGGGGCTGCCCGTGGAGCCGGGAGGAGGACGGCAGCGTCGCCGTCCGCCCCTTCGGCGGCATGCGCATCCGGCGGACCTGGTACGCCGCCGACAAGACCGGCTTCCACATGCTGCACGCGCTCTTCCAGACCTCCCTCAAGTACACGCAGGTGACGCGTTACGACGAGTGGTTCGCGACGCGCCTCCTCGTCGAGGACGGGCGCTGCCAGGGGGTCGCCGCCATCGAGCTGCGCACCGGCGTCATGCGCGTCGTGAAGGCGAAAGCCGTGATCCTCTGCACCGGCGGTGGCGGCCGCGTCTTCCCCTTCACCACCAACGCCGCGATCAAGACCGGCGACGGGATGGCGATGGCCTACCGCGCCGGCGTTGCGCTCAAGGACATGGAGTTCGTCCAGTACCACCCCACCGGCCTTCCCGGCACCGGGATCCTCATCACCGAGGCGGCGCGCGGCGAGGGCGGCATCCTCCTCAACACGGAGGGACGGCGCTACCTCCAGGACTACAACCTGGGCGAGCCGCTCGACGTCACCGACCCGAGCCATCCGCAGCTGCGGAGCATGGAGCTCGGCCCGCGCGACCGGCTCTCGCAGGCCTTCATGAGAGAGCAGGAGGCGGGCCGCGTCTTCGAGGGCGAGTACGGCACCTATACACACCTCGACGTGCGCCATCTGGGCGAGCGCCTGATCGACGAGCGCATCCCGTTCGTGCGCGAGCTGGCGAAGGACTACGCCGGGATCGACCCGGTCCACGAGCCGATTCCCGTACGCCCCGTCGTGCACTACATGATGGGCGGCATCGACACCGACATCAGCGGCGCCACGAGCCTGCCCGGGCTCTACGCCGCCGGCGAGTGCGCCTGCGTCAGCATCAACGGCGCCAACCGCCTGGGCTCGAACTCCCTGACCGAGCTGCTCGTGTTCGGCCGCCGCGCCGGCCACGCCGCCGCCGTCTGGGCGAAGGAGCACCCCGACTTCGACAGCGCCTCCATCGAGGCGCAGGGCGCCGAGGAGCAGGCGCGCATCGCCGCCGCCTACCTGCGCCCGCGCGAGGGCGGGGAGCGCATCGCCGCGATCCGGCGCGAGCTCAACGCCGCCATGGAGTCCGGCACCGGCGTCTACCGCGACCAGGCCGGGCTCGAGGCGGCGACCGAGGCCATCGCCGGCCTGCGCGAGCGGGGCGCGAACCTCGCCCTCGACGATCACAGCCACAGCTTCAACACCGAGCTCACGGCGGCGCTCGAGCTCGAGTCGCTGCTCGACGTCGGGGAGGCGGTCGCGCACTCCGCGCTCGCCCGCACGGAGTCGCGCGGCTCGCACCAGCGCAGCGACCACCCGGAGCGCGACGACGAGCGCTTCCTCAGGCACTCGCTCGCCTACCGCACCGACGGCGCGCCGCGCATCGAGTACTCCGACGTGACCATCACCAAGTGGCCGCCGGCCGCGCGGACCTACGGGAGCTAGGGAGGGGAGGCGCCGTGACCAGCGAGGCGACCGCCACGCGCACCGTGACCCTCGAGGTCTTCCGCTACCACCCGGAGCGCGACGATGCGCCGTCGTTCCAGAGCTACGAGGTGCCGTACCGCGAGGAGTGGGTCGTCCTCGACGCCCTCAACTGGCTCAAGGACGAGGTCGACGGCACGCTCAGCTACCGCTGGTCGTGCCGCATGGGCGTCTGCGGCAGCTGCGGCATGATGGTGAACGGCCGCCCGCGGCTCACCTGCAACGCCTTCCTTCGCGAGTTCATGCCCGGCCCGATACGCGTGGAGCCGCTCCGCGGCTTCCCCGTCGAGCGCGACATGGTGACCGTCCTCGACGATTTCATGGGGAAGCTCACCGACGTGAAGCCGTGGATGATCCGCGAGCAAGAGCAGCCGGTGGAGGAGGGCGAGTATCGCCAGACCCCTTCACAGCTCGCCGACTTCAAGCAGTTCAGCATGTGCATCAACTGCATGCTCTGCTACGCGGCCTGTCCGGTCTACGAGCACGAGGACGAGTTCATCGGTCCGGCCGCGCTCGCCCTCGCCCAGCGCTACAACCTCGACTCTCGCGATCAGGGCAACGCGCAGCGCCAGGAGCTGATCTGGTCGGACGAGGGGATCTGGGACTGCACCTTCGTCGGCGAGTGCAGCGCCGTGTGCCCCAAGCACGTCGACCCGGCCGGCGCGATCCAGCAGGCGAAGGTGGAGGCGACGAACAGCTTCTTCCTCTCCTTCCTTCCCTTCACGCCCCCGGGGATGGGTCGCTGACGATGCCGGGACCGCTGCCGCGGCAGAAGTCGAACACCTGGTGGAACCAGCGCTGGGCGTACCGCATCGTCCTGCTGCGCGAACTCTCGTCCGTCGCCGTCGCCGCCTACGTGGTGCTCCTGCTGCTGCTGCTGGTCTCCCAGGTTCGCGAGGGGGAGGGCGCGTTCGCAAGCCACGTCGACGTGCTCACGAGCCCGCTGCTCTGGATCGTCCACCTCGTCATTCTGGCGTTTGCGCAGCTGCACAGCTCGACCTGGTTCGCGCTGACGCCGAAGGCGCTCCCGCTCAAGCTCGGCGGGCGGCGGGTTCCGGACGCACTGATCACCGCCGGCGCCTACGGAGCGTGGCTGGCCGTCTCCGCGGTCGTTCTCGTGATCGTCCTGGTCGTGGCGTAAGGAGGGCGGGCAGCGTGAGACCCTCGAACGAGCCGTTCTTCTGGGCGATGTTCTCGGCGGGCGGGATGGTGACGGCCCTGCTGCTGCCGGTGCTCGTCGTGATCACCGGCTTCCTGGTTCCCGCCGGGGTCGTGGAGTTCGCGCAACTGGAGAGCCTCTTCGACTTCTGGCCCGTGCGACTCGTCGTCTTCGGCGTGGTCTTCCTCGCCCTCTTCCACGCCGCGCACCGCATCCGCCACACGCTGAAGGACCTCGGCCTGCGCTCCGTCGCGACACCGCTCGCTGTGGTCTGCTACCTGGGGGCCATCGCGGGATCGGTCTGGGCGGCGACCGTCCTCGTCTAGACTTCCCCGGGCAGGTGCCGCAGGTGAGGGGGATACGATGACCGAGAGGCTCCGGGCCGCGTTCACCATCGTCGGCGCGGGCGTCGTCGTCGGCGCCGTCGTCGGCGCCGCCGCCGGGCTGGCAGGGGATCCGCCCGCGATCGTCACCGGCGCGGTCGCGGGCGTCCTGGCCGGCGCCGTCGCCGTGCTGGTGAACTCGACGCAAGGCTCCTAGCCGGCCCCGCTTCCGTGCCGGCCTTCCGGGCCGGGCGCGGCGAGCCGGTGGGTCACGGGTGGGTCATCTCCTCCGGGCGGACCCACTCGTTGAAGCGCTCGCCCTCAACGAACCCGAGCTGCTCGGCGGCCTCGCGCAGCGTGAGGCCCTCCGCGTGCGCCTTCTTCGCGACCTTCGCGGCGTTGTCGTAGCCGATGTGCGGGTTGAGCGCCGTGACCAGCATCAGCGAGGAGCGCATCAGTTCCTCGATGCGCCGCTCGTTCGGTCGAATCCCGACCACGCAGTTGTCGGTGAAAGAGCGCGCGGCGTCGCCGAGCAGGCGCAGGCTCTGCAGGTTGTTGTAGGCGATGACCGGCTTGAAGACGTTGAGCTCGAAGTGTCCGTTGGAGCCGGCGATGCCGACCGTGACGTCGTTGCCCATCACCTGCGCGCAGACCATCGTCAGCGCCTCGGGCTGCGTCGGGTTCACCTTGCCCGGCATGATCGAGGAGCCGGGCTCGTTCTCCGGGAGGAGCAGTTCGCCGATCCCGGCCCGCGGCCCCGAGCCGAGGAGACGGACGTCGTTGGCGACCTTCATCAGCGAGGCCGCGATCGTCTTGAGCTGCCCGGAGAGCTCCACCTGCGCGTCGTGCGCGGCGAGCGACTCGAACTTGTTGGGCGCGGTGACGAAGTCGAGGCCGGTGATCTCGGAGATCGCCGCAGCGACGCGCGTCCCGTACTCCGGGTGCGCGTTGAGGCCCGTCCCCACCGCCGTGCCGCCGAGCGCGAGCTCGCGGAGATGCGGCTCGGCGGAGCGCGCTCGCTTGACCGCCTTCGAGAGCTGCTCCGCGTAGCCGGAGAACTCCTGGCCGAGCGTGAGCGGCGTCGCGTCCATGAGGTGCGTGCGCCCGATCTTCACGATGGAGTCGAACTCCGCGGCCTTCCCTCGGAGCGCATCGCGCAGGTGCTCCAGGGCGGGGATCAGCTGCTGCTGAAGCTGCTCCGAGGTGGCGACCGCCATCGCGCCGGGGAAGACGTCGTTGGAGGACTGCGACATGTTGACGTGGTCGTTGGGATGCACCGGATCCTTGGAGCCGCGCTCGCCGCCGAGCAGCTCGATGGAGCGGTTCGCGATCACCTCGTTCGCGTTCATGTTGCTCTGCGTGCCCGAGCCCGTCTGCCAGACGACGAGCGGGAAGTGCTCGTCGAGCCCGCCGTCGATCACCTGACCGGCCGCGTGCCGGACGGCCTCGGCTCGGCGCGCGTCGAGCTTCCCGAGCTGCTCGTTCACCGTGGCAGAGGCGTGCTTGACGATCCCGAGCGCGCGGATCAGGGGGCGCGGCATCCGCTCCTCGCCGATACGGAAGTTCTGCCGGGAGCGCTCCGTCTGCGCGCCCCAGTAGGCCCACGACGGAACCGCGACCTCGCCCATCGTGTCGCTCTCGATGCGGGTCCCGGCCTCGCCGATCTCTGTGTCCGAGGGGCTCATGGGCAATCTCTCACTCTCCGGTGGGCCCGGGGGCCCCTCTCGCCTCGGCCACCCGGCCGCCCGGCCGCGCCTACGCGGCGGGCGTCGCTGAGACCAGCTCCTTCACCGCGTCGCCGGCCCGGCGCATCGCGGCCGCCTCCTCGTCGGAGAGCGGGATCTCGAAGACCTGCTCCACGCCGCCGGCGCCGAGCAGCACCGGGACGCCGACGTAGCCGCCCTCGACCCCGTACGCTCCCTCGAGCAGCGCGCAGGCGGGGAGCACCCGCTTCTCGTCGAGCAGGATCGCCTCCACCATCTCGATCGTGGAGTAGGCGGGAGCGGTGAAGGCGCTGCCGCTCTTGAGCAGCCCGACGATCTCCGCGCCCCCCCTCGTGGTCCGCTCCACGACGGCTCGCACGCGGTCTGGCGCGAGCAGCTGCGTGAGCGGTACCCCGCCGACGGTGGCGTTGGAGACGACGGGGACCATCGTCGCCTCGGTGTGGCCGCCGAGCACCCACGCCGCGACGTCGCGGGGTGAGGTCCCCGTCTCGAGCGCGATGAAGGTGCGGTAGCGGGCGGAGTCGAGCATGCCGCCCTGGCCCACGACGCGCGTCGCGGGGAGGCCGCTCGCCTCGAGGGCGACGTGGCACATCGCGTCCATCGGGTTGGCGAAGATCACGAAGACGGCGTCGGGCGACTGCTCGACGGCCTGCGAGACGACCGAGCGCACGATGCCGGCGTTGGTGGCGAGCAGATCCTCGCGCGTCATGCCGGGCTTGCGCGGGACCCCCGAGGTCACGATGACCACGTCCGATCCGGCGCTCTCGCGCCACTCGGTCGAACCGGTGACGCGCACCGAGGAGGCGGCCCATGGGCTCGCCTCCTGGATGTCGAGCGCCTTGCCGGCGGCGAGTCCCTCGACGATGTCGATGAGCACGACGTCGGCGTAGCCGACCTGGGCGGCCAGCTGCGCCATGGTGGAGCCGGTCATCCCGGCGCCGACGAACGTCACCTTCTTGCGCATCTTTCCCCTTCTCCGTTGCGCGCGGCCGGCCCCGGTCGGGGCGGGGGCGCGCGCCAGCTGCCCAGCGCCTCCGGGCGCCCCCGGGGGGGGGGGGCGCCGCGGCCTGCCGGCCGAGACCCCCCGCGAGCCTCCGCTCGACCGCGTCGAGATAGCTGGCGGTCGTCAGCCACTCCTGCTGCGGGCCGACCAGGAGCGCCAGATCGCGCGTCATCTCGCCGCCTTCGACCGCCTCCACGCAGGCGCGCTCCACCGTCCCTGCGAACTCCGCCACGGCCGGGGTCCCGTCGAGGCGCGCGCGGTGCGCCAGCCCGCGCGTCCACGCGAAGATCGAGGCGATTGGGTTGGTCGAGGTGTCCTCACCCCGCTGGTAGGCGCGGTAGTGCCGCGTGACGGTCCCGTGCGCCGCCTCCGACTCCACGGTTTCGCCGTCGGGCGTCAGCAGCACCGACGTCATCAGCCCGAGCGAGCCGAAGCCCTGCGCCACCGCATCCGACTGGACGTCGCCGTCGTAGTTCTTGGCGGCCCAGATGAAGCCGCCGGTCCACTTCATCGCCTGCGCCACGAGATCGTCGATCAGCCGGTGCTCGTACTCGATCCCGGCCTCGCGGAAGCGCCCGGCGAACTCCTCCTCGAAGACCTGCTGAAAGATCTGGAGGAAGCGGCCGTCGTAGACCTTGAGGATCGTGTTCTTGGTCGACAGGTAGACCGGCCAGCGGCGCTGCAGGCCGTAGTTCAGGCAGGCGCGCGCGAAGTCGCGGATCGAGGCGTCGAGGTTGAACATCCCGAGCGCCACGCCGGGCGAGTCGAAGTCGTTCACCTCGTAGGAGAGCGCCTCGCCCCCGTCCCGGGGCTGGAAGGTCAGGGTCAGCGTCCCCGGCCCCGGGATCGGGATGTCGGTCGCGCGGTACTGGTCGCCGAAGGCGTGGCGGCCGATCACGATCGGCTGCTCCCACCCCGGCACGAGCCGGGGCACGTTCCGGCAGAGGATCGGCTCGCGGAAGACCGTCCCCCCGAGGATGTTGCGAATGGTGCCGTTGGGCGATCGCCACATCCGCTTCAGGCCGAACTCCTCGACGCGATCCTCGTCGGGCGTGATCGTGGCGCACTTGACGCCCACGCCGTGCTCCCGGATCGCGTTCGCCGCCTCGACCGTGATGCGGTCGTCGCTGGCGTCGCGCGACTCGATGCCGAGGTCGTAGTAACGCAGGTCGAGCTCGAGGTAGGGGAGGATCAGCCGCTCCCGGATCCAGCCCCACATGATTCGCGCCATCTCGTCGCCGTCGAGCTCGACCAGCGGACGCGCGACCCGAATCTTCTCCACGCCGTGCTCCCTCCCCGCCGCGCGCCCCGCCGCCCGGTCTCCGCCTGCTGCGGCGGTCCCTCCCGGGGGCTGCGCTCGGTGCCCGCTAGAGCGGGATGTTCCCGTGCTTCTTCGGCGGCGGCACGTCGGCCTTGGTACGCAGCATCGAGAGCGCGTGCGCGATCTTGGCGCGGGTGTCGCGCGGGTCGATCACGTCGTCGATGTAGCCGCGCGCCGCGGCGATGTACGGGTGCTCCAGCCGATCGCGGTATTCGGCGGTGAGCTCGGCGCGCCGCGCCTCCGGGTCCTCGGCGGCCTGCAGCTCCCGCCGGGCGATGATGTTCACCGCCTGCCCCGCCCCCATCACCGCGATCGCCGCCGTCGGCCACGCGTAGTTCACGTCGGCGGCGAGGTGCTTCGACCCCATCGCGTCGTAGGCGCCGCCGAAGCCCTTGCGCAGGATCACGGTGATTTTCGGTACGGTCGCCTCCGCGTACGCGTACACGAGCTTGGCGCCGTGGGTGATGATGCCGCCGTACTCCTGGGCGATCCCGGGAAGGTAGCCCGGCACGTCCACGAGCGTGACCAGCGGCAGGTTGAAGGCGTCGCAGAAGCGCACGAAGCGGGCGGCCTTGCGCGAGGAGTCGATGTCGAGCACGCCGCCCAGATACATCGGCTGGTTCGCGACCACGCCGACGGAGTAGCCGGCGATGCGCGCGAAGCCGACGACGATGTTCTGCGCGAAGAACTCGTGCACCTCCTGGAAGTCGCCGTGGTCGACGACTTGCTCGATCACGTCGCGCACGTCGTACGGCACCGCCTCGTCGTCGGGGACCAGGCTCGCGATCTCGTCGAGACGGCGGTCGGGCGGGTCGCCGGTCGCCACGTAGGGCGGCTCCTCCATCTGGTTCGGGGGGATGAAGGCGAGCATGCGGCGCACCTCCTCCAGGCACTCCTGCTCCCCCTCGATCGAGAACTGCGCCGCCCCGGACTTGGCGTTGTGCGACATCGCACCGCCGAGCTCCTCCTGCGTCGTCTTCTCCCCGGTCACGGCCTCGATCACGTCCGGCCCCGTGATGAACATCTGGGAGGTGCCCTTCACCATGAAGATGAAGTCGGTGATCGCCGGCGAATAGACGGCGCCGCCGGCGCACGGCCCCAGGATCACGCTGATCTGGGGCACCACGCCCGAGGCGCGGACGTTGCGCAGGAAGATTGCTCCGTAACCCGCGAGCGCCGTCACCCCCTCCTGGATGCGCGCGCCGCCGGAGTCGTTGAGCCCGATGATGGGGACGCCGATCTTGACGGCGAGGTCCATCGTCTTCGCGATCTTGGTGCCGACGACCTCGCCGAGTGACCCCCCGTAGACCGTGAAGTCCTGCGCGAAGACGCAGACGGTGCGTCCCTCGATGGTGCCCCAGCCCGTGACGACGGCGTCGCCGTGGAAGTTCTCCCCGTCGCCCTCGGTCATCGAGACGGCGAGCGCATCGATCTCCTCGAAGCTCCCCGGGTCGACCAGAAGGTCGATGCGCTCGCGGGCGGTGAGCTTCCCGCGCCCGTGCTGCGCGTCGATGCGCACCTGGCCGCCGCCGAGCGCGGCCTCCTCCTTGAGCGCCTTCAGCGCCGCGAGCTTCTCCTCGAAGGACATGCCCCACCTCGGCTCGTGTCTCCTCCCGTCGGCCCCCCGCCCGCGCCAGTATCGTCCCCCCCCCCCCCCCACGCCAGCGCTGGGGGGCGGCCGCCCCGGCCGGGGCGGCGCGGAGACGCGGCCGC
>MKWU01005408.1_pt1 | contig 13946 bp, 9 predicted proteins | sample 809101 | NCBI WGS metagenome assembly MKWU01 (sample SAMN05860141, study PRJNA318959) | sponge metagenome | host: Aplysina aerophoba | place: Slovenia: Piran, Adriatic Sea, Gulf of Piran | collected 2013-05-07 | reverse complement strand
GACGGGACGCGGTGGTCGCGGACGGCAGCCGTTGGCCAAGCCTTCAGCACCAGCGCGCGCATCCGCCCGACCGCTACCTCCGTATCGCGCTCGGTACGCAGCGCGTTCCTCACGGCGCGCCGCGAGTTCCCGGCGGGCCGCGCGAGCCCGCTCGCGGTCAACTCCTCGATCTCCCGACGCCCGTGCTCCGGCCGTCTCCGCAGCCGCTCGGTCAAGTCGAGGTAGTCCCGGATCAGGTCGCGGGGGGAGGATTCGAGCCGGAGCCCGGCCCGCAGCTCGGCGGCCTCGACGTAGGCGCGGTGTCCGGGCTGCTCGACCCTGGCCCGCGTCGGATCGTCCGGACGGCCCCAGCCGTGCTCGTGGTTGAAGGCGGTCCCGGAGCGGATCGAACGTCCTCCGCCAGCCCGGACGGGCAATGTTGAGGCTCACCCGGTCTCAAGGTCGCATCGTGCGGCCAGAACGTGAACGTGGGCACCGCCTCCCTCCTCACGGTGGAGCACCGCCGCCCATGCGTAGCGGTCGGGTTCGAGCCCGGCCCAGGCCGTCTTCTCGAAGGCGTCCAGAACCGCGCCGATCTGGTTGTCGGTTGGTTCGTCCTCCGGCGCCCACGCGATCACGCCGGAGGTGTACCTGTTCTCGAACCCCAGAGTGTCCGCCACCGACGCCACCCGGTGGGGATCGCCCCGAAGAACCTCGACGCCTTCGCGCGGCTTTCCGGTGGAGTCTAGCTCGCCGAGGAGGTACTTGGCCGCGGCCCGCGCCGAGCCGGGTCCGCGAGCGAGGAACTTAAACCAGCATCGCCGTCCGGGCCTTCAGCAGGGGGGGTGTTCGCCCACCGAGCGATCTGGTTCAGGTTGTTCCCGACGCGCGCCATTTGGCGGGTGCGCTCGCGCTCGACCTCGGCGTGCGCCACGGTCCAGGGGCGCACAACGGCCCACCGACCGGCGCACCAAATCCGACAGCGTGAGGCCCGCGGCGCGCGCCTTGGCGTGCCACTTGGCACGCTCTGGCTACCGTGTAGGTACCGCTATCTTCGAAGCTCCGCGGAAGCCCGATCCGACTCTCAACGCGGACTCTGTCACCACGAATCTCTGAAGACGGAACGGAGCAACCATGCGAACCACCCTGCCGGTCCTATTGGCCGCGGCTACCGCCGCTCTGACCCTTGCCGCATGCGGCTCCGACCCGGACTCGTCCCGCCTGGCCGGACACGAAACCGTGATCGAAACCATCGGCGACACCACCGTAGTACGGACCCTGTCCGGCAGCGTGTGGGGCGCGGAAGGCACCCTGATTCCCGAAACCTCGATCGGCGAACTCGACGGCCCCGAGGAGTACCTGTTCGGCAGGATCTGGTCGATCGCGGTGGGCGTCGACTGGAATGTCTACGTGTTGGACGAGCAGGCGCAGCACGTCCAGGTCTACGATTCCGCCGGGACTCATGTAGAGACGCTCGGGGGACGAGGAGAGGGACCGGGCAAATTCAGCCGCGCCAAGGCGATCGCACTCCTCCCTGACGGCCGCCTGGTCGTTCGCGACCCCGGCAACATGCGCGTGCAGGTGTTCGGCCCCGGGCCGGAGGAGCGGGACGAATGGCGGTACGACGCGGGCAATAACTATGGCATGAGCCCACTTCAAACCGACCGGCTGGGCCGCACGTTCCTGTTGGCACGCGATTTCTCCCGCACGGACTTCGTCATGCAACTCGTCGTCCTGGGACCCGACGGAACAACCCTCAACACACTACCGCAGCCTTCCAGCAGCTATGAGCAAGCAACCCTGAGGGCCGAGTACTCCAGCCGCAGCGGGTACGGGTCGGCGAGTCAGAACGTGCCCTTCTCGCCCAGATTCGTCTGGACCGTTCACCCAGACGGCCGTTTCCTGACCGGTATTTCCTCGGAATACCAAATCCACGTTCCGCACGACGACGGTGTGCTGCGAATCGAGCGCGCCTACGATGCGGTTCCCATATCGGACGGCGAGAGGGACTATCAACTCGAGCGCATCACGCGCGTCATGCGCAACACCGATCCGGACTGGAGCTGGAACGGCCCGCAGATCCCCGATCACAAACCCTTTTTCCGGGCACTGCGGGTTGGCCGTGACGGACGCATCTGGGTCAGGTTGTGGACCGAGGGACAGGCGATCGAGAACGAGGACTACGACCCGGACGATCCCCGGTCGGAGCCGGTGCTGTGGCGCGAACCAATACGCTACGATGTATTCGAGCCCGACGGGACCTACCTGGGGGTTGTCCGTCCGCCGGATGAGTTCACCATCCTCCCGATCCCGGTTTTCCACGGCGACCATGTGTGGGCCGTCACCCGGGACGAACTGGGCGTCCAGCGGGTCGTGCGCTACCGGATTGTGGTCGGCGAGGAGTGAGGGAGGACGCGGACACCACAGTGGGACCGGGTGGGCGGTAAGCGGTCCGACTCGGACGCCTCGCCGCCCTCGGCGCCGCGCCGGCTTTATCCGTGGACGCTAAACCCGGATTTCTTACACCCTATAGGAAGGCCCCGGCCTCCGGGAGCTGGTAAGTTTATGTGGCCCCCTTGACGCCCTCACTCCGCATCGCTGCGGCTCGCCACGATCCGCGCACGGATCCACTCGTCCACCTCCGACTCGATCCAGCCCACGGCACGCGCGCCAAGCGAAACGGGGCCGGGGGAAGCGCCCCTGGTCCAGCCGGACATAGATCGTGCTCCGAGACAGGCCAGTGCGGGCCAGGACGTCCGGCAGCCGCAGAAAGCGTACTTGCCCCTGCTTCTTCTGTTCGATCACACTCGCCATCGCTCTGTCTCCTTCTCTCAATGGTGAATCCCGGAACATCCGGGCGTTGGTCCCGTAGTGCTCGGAGTGCACACGAGAACCAGGTTGGCCGTCGCCGGCTTCGGCGACGGGCTGCGCGCACGCGCCCAGCACCGGAAAGACAACGAGGCGTCGCTGACGGGTTGTTGGAGGTAACAGCGCGTTTGGGGCAACTCTGGGGGCATCTCAGGGGCTTGCGAGCCGATGAGCCAATGGACACAACAACTTACGGGTACTCTTGACAGGTTGCCGTTTTCTGCCCGTCGGGAACGACAGGTTCTCGTTCGGAGACAGCACGTTGGGCCCGAACAGCTTCCAATGGACCAACTCCGGGCTGAGCTGGTCCGACGACGACATCGGTCGAGGTCCAAGTTGGTCCAGGCTGAGCACCCCGGATCCATCCAGGGTCAGCCACAGAACAGATCGTGTTCGCTGCGAACCCAGGCGCGTCGGAGCCGGCCGCCAACCCGGACATCGGCCATTCTGCTGGAGCTGGAAGGTCCCGGGCATCGAAATCCTGCGCTCGCCCGGTTTCGAACTGTACGAGTCCGAGGCGTCGGAGCGGCATCAGATCATCCTGGCGGGCTCCGTCTGACCGGGTCCCCTCATGCAGTTCCACGTGCCGGACCGCAACCAGCTACATCTGTACCGGGTCCGCGTCCCGCAGGTCACGGGTGAGGACTACGGTCTCAGGGACGCGGGCGAGTACCGGGCCGTGCTCAGGAACTGACGGCCCGCCTCGCCGGACTGACCGGCGTCAGCGCGCCGATTCTTCCCTCGCGAGCGGCTCCCCCGCCCGACGGGAAGCACTGATCGGGCACCCGATCTCATCACGCGCCAAATGTGGGACGTGATGGGGTACGAGTCATTTTCTGTGATACGTAACTCATTGTCGTACAACGCCATACAAACACCACCCAGCGGACGGGGTGGGATTCGAACCCACGCGGGCAGATGCCCACACGATTTCCAGTCGTGCGCCTTAAGCCACTCGGCCACCCGTCCTGATTCCTGGCAAAATCGGGGCGCCCGGATTCGAACCGGGGACCTCTGCGACCCGAACGCAGCGCTCTACCGGACTGAGCCACGCCCCGTGCCAACCGGATCCATTGTCGTGCGAGGGAGTGCTCCCGAGCGGAGGCGGAGGGACTCGAACCCCCATGTGCTTGCGCACGCCGCATTTCGAGTGCGGTGCCTTACCAATTAGGACTACGCCTCCTGCTGCGTTCACGGAGGGAGTGGGATTGGCCGCCGGGCGGCTGGCGCCGTCCTCGGCCGTCTCCGGCGCTCGCGCCTGGCGGCGCGACCGCCTCCGGCTCGACACCGTTCATCTCCCATTCCCTCAGTTCACTGACGTTCACGGAGGGAGTGGGATTGGCCTCCGGGCGGCTGGCGCCGTCCTCGGTCGTCTCCGGCGCTCGCGCTCGACAGCGCGACCGCCTCCGGCTCGACACCGTTCGTCTCCCATTCCCTCAGTTCACTAACGTTCACGGAGGGAGTGGGATTCGAACCCACGTGATCGCAAGGATCAACGCCTTAGCAGGGCGCCGCTTTTAGCCGCTCAGCCATCCCTCCAAGTAGCCCCGCCTGGGCTCGAACCAGGACTCTTCTGATCCAGAGTCAGACGTGTTGCCAATTACACCACGGGGCTATGTATCGTCCATTCCACGAACGCGACCCCAACGTAACGTCAGGGTTAGAGCCACCGGTCGGACTCGAACCGACGACCCCGTCATTACGAGTGACGTGCTCTACCAGCTGAGCTACGGTGGCGACTTTTGCTGTTTGCGGCAAGCGGGGCGGGACGTGGCCCTTTCGCCCCGACCAGTGGAGCCGAGGGGAGTCGAACCCCTGACCTCAGCGTTGCGAACGCTGCGCTCTCCCAACTGAGCTACGGCCCCGTCCCCTGGACCCGCGGGCGCTCGTCCACGCGGGCTTCACAATGGGCGCGACAGGACTCGAACCTGTGACCTCCACGATGTCAACGTGGCACTCTAACCAACTGAGCTACGCGCCCGCTTCCGGCGGTTGCGCCGGCCTGGCAATCCACGGACTGCCAAACGCGCCCGGGAGGACTCGAACCCCCAACCCCCTGATCCGTAGTCAGGTACTCTATCCAATTGAGCTACGGGCGCTCATGCCCACGACAGGACTCGAACCTGTACGTCCTTTCGAACACTGGTCCCTCAAACCAGCCTGTCTACCAATTCCAGCACGTGGGCATTCCAGAAGGAGTCAATGCTCGGGGAGGGACTCGAACCCTCACGGGGTTAACCCCCACAGGATCCTGAATCCTGCGCGTCTGCCAATTCCGCCACCCGAGCTCCCGGCAATACCGCCACTTCCAAGTGGAGCCGAGGGGAGTCGAACCCCTGACCTCCTGAATGCCATTCAGGCGCTCTCCCAACTGAGCTACGGCCCCGGCAGTGCGGACATGAACCAGGAACACTCGTTCCAATGGACCCGGATTTTCAAACAGCCTAGCGGGGCTGACGGGACTCGAACCCGCGGCCTCCGGTGTGACAGACCGGCACTCTAACCAAACTGAGCTACAGCCCCATCCCGCATACCCTCACGGGGAATCGAACCCCGATCTCCACCTTGAAAGAGTGGTGTCCTAACCGTTAGACGATGAGGGCGTGATCCCACGCACGCAGGCCCGGAGGGACTCGAACCCCCAACCGCCGGTTTTGGAGACCGGTGCTCTACCAAATTGAGCTACGGACCTGTGATTCCAATGGCCAGGGGCGGAATTGAACCGCCGACACCGCGATTTTCAGTCGCGTGCTCTACCAACTGAGCTACCTGGCCCAACGCCGCCCTACGTGCCTACGCCAGAAAACGCCGCACGAGGGCGGCGTTCCCGGGACACATGACCACAGTAGCGGGGGCGGGATTCGAACCCGCGACCTTCGGGTTATGAGCCCGACGAGCTACCAGACTGCTCCACCCCGCAATGAGACCCTTAAGTTAACGAAGCCCCGGCAAGACTGTCAACAGCGGTGGCATCGGCGCTCGCGCCCTGCGGCCGGGGCTCTCAGGCGACCGCGGCCAGGCGCCCGCAATACCAGTCCATCCACCGGTTCGAGAACCCCAGCAGCTTCGCGTTCCGGGTGACCGCGAACACCTCGCGCCGCGTCATTTTCGTCTCGCGCTCGAGGACCTCCGGGTTGCCCCGGCTCAGCGCGAGCGTCCGGACCGCGAAGAAGAGCGGGAGCAAGCAGAAGAGCCGCACGCCGTGATGGCGCCTCGGGATCATGCTGATGTATCCCCGGGCAGCGGCCAGGTGGCGCTCCGCCTTCTCCACCAGCCGTGCCAATACGCTCATCGCGGCCTCGTGGTTTCCCGGCTCGAAGAGCTCCGATGGGGGTGGTCCCGCGTCGGGGATGAATTCGGTGGGGACGTACACCCAACCGCGGTCGCGGTCCTCGTGCAGCCCGCGAATGACGTTGACGGTCTGGAGAGCGAGGCCGAACTCGCGTGCGAGCGGCATCATCCGGTCCCGGCGACGCGCCAGCCCGGAGACCCGGAGCGCGAACAGCTCGGTGAGCAGATGGCCCACCCGCCCGGCGACCTCGTGCATGTAGTCGTCCAGGTCGGACTCGGTGTCGAAGACGGATCCGCGGGCGACCCACCTCGCCATCCCAGTGCTCGATTCGCCCACTCGCCGGGTGAGGACCTCGCGGGCTTCAGGTGCCAGCCCGTCGAGGCCGTCCAGCACAGCCGCGGCATTCCGCGCGACCAGCGCGTCCGGGGTATCCTCGCGGGCGGACTTCAGCCGTTCAAGCAGGCTCCGGCGTTCGTCCTTCCCGCCGAGCACCCGCGCCCAACTCCTCAGCAGGGCGACCTTGTCGGCGTCTTCAAGCTCCTGATTGTCCTCCAGGTAGTCGGAAACGCGAAGCAGCAGGTAGGCGACCGTGATCTCCTCGCGGAGCGGCTCCGGGAGGATGCCGATTCCCACGGCGAAGGTCCGGCTGGATCGGACGAGCAGTTCGTGAAGCGTTGCCATGGTTGATCTTCTACCACACGGGCCCCTCCGTCAACGAAGTGCCGAAACCTTGCGGCCCTTCGGCGCTGCCGCACACTTTGGTCCCATGATTCCCCCGGACACTTCCGTCCCAACCCCCAACCGGCCGACTCCGCCCAGCTCGGGTGCAGCGGTGGGCAGCCACCGCGGTCCGATCGCGTTCATGGCGGCAAACCCCATCGCCGCAAACCTGTTGATGGGCTTCCTCCTGCTCATGGGGCTCATCTCGGCGATGGGGCTCCCGCAGGAATTCCTGCCCGAAGCCTCGCTGGACCGCATTCAGGTGGTCGTGCCGTACCCGGGTGCCGCGCCCCAGGAGGTGGAGGAGTCGATCGTCCGCAAGATCGAGGAGCAGATCCAGTCCGTCGAAGGGCTGAAGCGGACGGAATCGTCGGCGGCCGAGGGTCTGGGATCTGTGATCGCGGAGTTCAGACAGGGGACGGACATGAGCCGGGCCCTGGCGGACGTGAAATCCCAGGTGGACCGTATCCTGACCTTCCCGGCGGATGCCGAGCGCGCGGAAGTCCGCGAGGTCACGAGCCGCCAGAGCATCTTTCGTCTCATCGTATACGGCAACGCCTCCGAACGCACCATCAAGGAGCTGACCTACCGGATCGAAGACGGGATTCTGGCCCTGCCCGAGGTTTCCTACGCGGAAATCAGCGGGGTGCGCAACTACGAGATCTCGATCGAGGTGCCGCTCGACCGCCTGCGCGCCCTCGGCCTGACGCTGGAAGATGTCGCCTTCGCCGTTCGCCAGGGTTCACTGGAGCTCTCCGCGGGTAAGATATCCACCGGCGAAGAGGAGATCCGCGTTCGCACGCTTGGCCAGAACTACGAGCAGTTCGATTTCGAGGACATCATCGTCGTGACCCGGGCCGACGGTACCGCCGTGCGGCTGGGGCAGATCGCCACCGTGCACGATGCCTTCGCCGACAGCGATCTGCTCGCGCGCTTCAACGGGCAGCCGGCGGCACGCATCGACGTCTTCCGCACTGCCGGCGAAGACGTACTCGATATCGCGCAGGCGGTGCGCGGATACATCGATGCCGAAGTCGTGCCGACGCTGCCCGAAGGGGTTGGTGTACAGATCTGGAGGGACGACTCGGTGGATCTCCGGGGCCGGGTCAGCCTGCTCATCGAGAACGCGTTGCTGGGCCTGCTCCTCGTCTTCCTGGCGCTCGCGCTCTTCCTGCAGATCAGGCTGGCGATGTGGGTGGCGCTCGGTCTGGCGGTTGCCTTCTCCGGGACATTCCTGGTGATGCAGCTCCTGGGCATCTCGATCAGCATGTTCTCGCTGATGGCCATGGTGCTCGCGCTGGGTATCGTGGTGGATGACGCGATCGTCGTCGGCGAAAACATCTACGCGGAGCGGGAGAAGGGGGCCAAGGGCCTGACCGCGGCGATCGGCGGGACGCGGCGCATCGCGGGCCCGGTGATCTTCTCGGTGCTGACGACGGTGACGGCCTTTTCCGTTCTGCTCACCGTGCCGGGACCCATCGGCAAGATCGGCCTGAGCATCCCCATCGTCGTGATTGCCGTACTCATGCTCTCGCTGGTCGAATCGCTGCTCGTGCTGCCGCACCATCTGGCGCACCTGCCTGCGCCCCGCGAGCCGAGGTGGCGGCCCGGACGAGCGGTGAGGCAGGCCCAGCAGGCGGTCGACGGCCTGCTGCGGCGCATCGTCGATGGGCCGCTGGACCGCGCACTTCGGTTCGCCACCGCCGCTCCGTCGATCGTGCTCGCCGGCACGGCTGCGCTGATGCTGATTTCCATGACGATCGTGGGGACGGGACTGGTCCGGTACGAGTTTCTTCCCCAGATCGAGGGCGACATCGTGTCGGCCAACATCGAGATGCCGGTCGGGACGCCCAGCGAGCGCACGGCCGATGTGGCGGCGCAACTCGAAGCGGCGGGACAGCGCGTGCTGGACGCGCTCGCCCGCGATTCCGAACCGATTCCGGCCGATGTGAGCGTCACCGTGGGCCAGGCCGCCCAGCTTTTCGACCCTTTGAGTGGCGACGCGGTGGAGTTGCCCAGAGGACACATCGGTTCGGTGGAATTCAAGCTCCCGGGGCTGTCGTTGCGCGACTTCACCTCAACGGAATTCCAGAACCTCTGGCGCGAGGAGACGGGTACTCTTCCCGAGGTGAGGTCGCTGGCGTTTTCGGCGGGCGCCCTTGGGCTGGGACTACCGGTTCACCTCGAGCTGTCCCATCCCGATCCGGAACGCCTGACGCGGATCGCCGACGACGTCGTCGCCGGGCTGGAATCGATGGGCGGGGTGTACGACGTGAGAACCAACCACGACGAGGGCGTCCGGGAACTCCAGCTCCAGCTGAAGCCTGCGGCGCGAACGCTGAACCTCACGCTGGATCACTTCGCCCGCCAGGTGCGTGCAGCGTTTTTTGGCACCGAGGCCCTGCGCGTGCAGCGCGGCCGCGAGGAGATGCGCGTCTATGTTCGCCTCCCGGAAGAGGAGCGCAATTCGCCTGCCGACATCGAGGACTATCTGGTGCGAACACCGCAGGGCGGGGAGGTCCCCCTGGGCCAGGTCGCACAGGTCGGGTTGGCAAGGTCCCCCACCACCATTCACCGCCTGGACGAACGGCGGGTCATCACGGTCACGGCCAGCGTGGACAACGCGGTCGTCACCGGACAGGGGGTGAACGGCAATCTGGAGCGGAACCTCCTGGCCGGACTGAGCGACGACCACCCCGGATTCACCTACACCCACGGGGGGGAGCAGCGCCAGCAGAGGGAGGTGAACGCTGCCCTGCCCAGATCCGTCTTCTTCGCCTTTCTGGTGATGTATGTCCTTATGGCGATCCCCTTCGGCTCCTACTCGCAACCTCTCATCGTGATGACTGCGATCCCGCTGGGGCTGGTGGGTGCGTTGGCGGGACACCTCATCCTGGGCCTCAGTCTCGGGTTCTCGTCCATCCAGGGGCTGATCGGGGTGAGTGGCGTGGTCGTGAACGACTCACTGATGATGATCAAGTTCATCAATCGCTCCCGTGACCGCGGGCTGACGCCGAGGGAAGCCATCATCGTCGGGGCCAAGGCCCGCTTCCGGGCGATACTCCTGACATCGGTGACCACCTTCCTCGGCGTCGCCCCACTGATGCTGGAGAAGAGCCCTCAGACCCAGCACCTGGTGCCGCTTGCCACCTCCGTGGGATTCGGAGTGGTCGTCGCAACCGCGCTGTTGATGCTGGTCGTGCCGGCGCTCGTGATGCTGCAGTTCAACCTTCAGTCACGGCGGAAGACGCGCACCGCGTAGCTGCTTCGTTCATCCGGGCATTGCCCTCCGGGTTCGCCCCTCCCCGCGGTAACGTTATAATACGCTTGCAGGCGCCGGACCCACCCCGGCGGGACCGGATGGCAGTAGTCAGATTGGAGCAGACACCGATGACAGGGACTCTTCCGCCGAGCGAAGTGGAAGGATGGGTGAGCGCCCACCCGAAGTGGAAGTTCAACGATGGGACCATTCGCAAGAAGTACGTCTTCCAATCCTTCCGGAGCGCCATCGTCTTCGTGAACCGCGTGGCCACGATCTCCGACGAACTCGATCATCACCCCGAGATCAGGGTCAACTACAACGAGGTCTCGCTGAGGCTCTGGTCGCACGACGCCGGTGGCGTATCCGAGAGGGACCTGAAGCTCGCAGAGCGAATCGACTTCGCGACTTCCGCGCGCTAGCGGTCGTCCGCGGTCGTCCGGATCGCTTCGACCAGGATCGCCAGACCTTCTGCGAGTTCGTCCCGAGTGAGGGTGGCCGGAGGGGTGAGTTCCACTACCTCGCCGTGTTCCCCCGCCGGGAGGAGGAGCAGCCCGCGCCCCAGTGCGTGCCGGACGGCCCGGGCCGCGCCGCGCCCGTGCAGTTCGACACCGAGCATCAGTCCGCGTCCGCGGATCTCCACCACGTCCTCGCTGCCGCCCAGGGCCGCCGTGAGGTGATCGAGGGCCTGCGCTCCGAGCCGCGCGGCACGGGCCACGAGATCCTCGCTCTGCATCGCCTCCAGAAAACCCAGTCCCGCCGCGCAGGAGACGGGGTGCCCCAGAAACGTGCTGGTGTGGATGGCTTCACCGGATGACGGCGGCCAGGCGTCCATCACCTGCGCCGGCCCGACGCACGCCGAAAGCGGCATGCCACCCCCCAGCGCCTTGCCCAGACAGACCAGGTCCGGCACGACCCGGTCGTGATCGGTTGCCAGCAGGGCACCGGTCCGCCCCATCCCGGTGAAGATCTCGTCGGCGATGAGGAGCGCGCCGCGCGATCTCGTGCGGGCGGCCAGCTCGGCCACGAACCCGGGCGGCGGGACGCGCACACCCGCCCGGCCCTGGATGCGCTCCATGATGACCGCGCCGACGGGGACGGGGGCTCCCGTGACGAGGATCTCGTCCACCCTGCCGAGGACCTGTTCCGCCTCACCCGACGTGGACGGGAAGGGCACGAAGTGGACGTGCTGGGCGAGGCGGCGGACGAACGGAGTGCGGAAGTGCTCCCGGTGCGTCGTCGCGAGGGCGCCAAGGGTGAGGCCATGATAGCTCCCCTCGAAGGCAATCACGCCCGCCCGGCCCGTCGCCAGCTGAGTCGTCTTGAGGGCCGCCTCCACCGCATCCGAACCGCTCAGCCCGAGGATCGCGCGCGTTTCCGGCCACGGCATCAGCGCGGTCAGCGCCTCGAGGAAATCGACCTTGACCGCAGGCGGGTGAATGTCGCCCATCCCGTGCACGAGCCGCCCGGCCTGCCCCCGGATCCGTTCCACCACCAGCGGGTGCCGGTGTCCGGCGAAGGCGACTCCGAACGCGCCGGTGAAGTCCAGGTATTCCCGGCCCTCTGCATCGAGGACGCGGGCGCCCGCAGCCTCGGTCCAGAATGGCGGGGGCGGTTCCAGGAAGGTGATGTTGCGCGACTCGACCCGCGAAAGGCGCTCCGCCCACCCGCGGCCGGTGCGGTCAGGTGACAATGGAGATCCAGACCGCAAAGGCAACATAGACGGCCAAAAGCAGCAGGCCCTCCCACCGCCTGACCATTCGGGCGCTGGCGACAACCGGCCACAGCAGGAGCGAGAGAACCAGCACCGAGGGAAGCTGGAGCGCTAGAATGGACTCGCCCACCGGAAAGTCCCCAACCAGGGCCGATGTTCCGATGACCGCGGTGAGATTGAAGATGTTGGATCCGACGATGTTGCCCACGGCGATGTCCGGTTGCCGCCGCGCGGCCGCCACGAGCGCCGTTACCAGTTCCGGGAGCGACGTTCCCACCGCCACCACCGTCAAACCAATCACTTCCGTGCTGGCGCCCAGCGCCTGGGCCAGATACTCCGCGCCTTCCACGGTCGCCCAGCCCCCGAAACCCAGTCCCACCACCCCGCCCACCACCAGCCCCACGTTGCCCAGGGGCCTCCGCGCCACCTGCGGTGCGTCCGGATCTTCCGTGATGCTGTCGACTTCCTCGCGCAGCCCGTGCATTTCCTCATCGATCGGGATAAAGGTGAAGCCGATGTACAGCACGAGGAGTGCCAGCAGGATCACCCCGTCGCCCCAGTCCACCTCGCCATCCAGCACCAGGGGGAAGACGAACACGGTGATCAGGAGCATGATCGGCACGTCCCGCGTGACCACGCGGTCCGCGACGCCCAGTGGAGTGATCAGCGCCGTCGCTCCGAGGATCAGGCCGATGTTCGCCAGGTTGGAGCCGAGGACGTTCCCCATCAGGAGACCCCCGTCGTCCCGCAGGACAGCGAAGATCCCCACCACCAGCTCCGGGGCCGACGTGCCCAGGGCGACCAGGGTCAGTCCAACGACCACCGGGCTGATGCCCATCGTGGAAGCGATGCGCGCGGCGCCCCGCACGAGCCACTCGGCGCCGAAGTAGATGGCGCCGAACCCACCCAGCAGCAGCAGGACATAGAACGGCAGCAAGCTCATGCACGCCCCCGGGCCGCCCATTCGAGCAGTTCCGCAAGCGTTCCCGCATTCAAGATCTGGTCTGGTCCCAACCAACCCCTCCGAGCCTGGTCGACGCCGTAGTGCATATTATCCAAACTAGCCACTGAATGGGCATCGGAACTCGCAACGACCTTGACCCCCAACTCGCCGCACAGCCGAAGACCGCGGTAGTCGAGGTCCAGGCGCCGGGGATTCGCGTTGATCTCGACCGCGACGTTCAGCGCGGCCGCCGCGCGCAGCACCTCGTCGAGGTCGACCGGATAGGGCGGGCGCCGGCCCAGCTTCCGGCCGGTGGGGTGGCAGAGTATGTGGACGAGCGGATTCTCGAGCGCCCTGACGATGCGGTCGGTCATCCGCGCCTCGGGCAGGTCGAAGGACGAATGAACCGAGACGAGGACCAGGTCCAGCTCCGCGAGGAACTCGTCCTCGATGTCCAGCGACCCGTTCGGAAGGATGTCCACCTCGCATCCACGCAGAATCCGGATGTCGGGGAAGTCCTCCTGTACGCGGGCGATCTCGGCCGCCTGTGCCCTGAGTTCCGGCCCGTTCAGACCGCCGGTGACGTTGGTTGACGGCGAGTGGTCGGTGATGGCGATGTACCGGTAGCCCCTGGCCAGGCAGGCCGCCGCCATCCGGTCCAGGGTCGCGGCGCCGTCGCTCCAGGTCGTGTGCATGTGGAGGTCGCCCTGGATGTCCCCGTGGGTCACCAGGGACGGGAGTCCGGCCTCGGCCCGCTCGATCGTGGTGAAGTTTTCCCGCAGTTCAGGCGTAATCCATGTAAGGGCCAGCGCTTTGTATAGGTCGGCTTCGGTGACGGAGGCCGCCGGCGTCAACTCGAAGCCGCGCTCGCGGGCGCGTGCCGCCAGGGCCTCGATGTACGCGGGAGGACCGGTCAGGTGGTGGGCGACCGCCTCCAGGACTTCCCGGGGAGCGGCGACCAGCCGGATCCTCACGCCCTCCAGCCTCAACTGGAGAGGGTTGTCACCCCGCGAGCCCTCGGTGCGCGCGCCGGGAATGCGGCCGGCCACGTTCCAGAGCGCATCGGCCGCCGCCGCGCAGACGACATCCACGCTGGCCACGATCTCGGTGCGGCGCAGGATGTCGCCCGCGAGCCTGAACTCGATGCCCGCATCCTGGTCCTGGAGAGCCG
>MKWU01005407.1_pt1 | contig 13947 bp, 19 predicted proteins | sample 809101 | NCBI WGS metagenome assembly MKWU01 (sample SAMN05860141, study PRJNA318959) | sponge metagenome | host: Aplysina aerophoba | place: Slovenia: Piran, Adriatic Sea, Gulf of Piran | collected 2013-05-07 | reverse complement strand
TGCTTGCCGCCAAGAACTGTACATGGTCACAGTACAAGCACTATAACACAGCCAAATACTTGATCAGTATCTTCTCCCAGGAGATGTGGTTCTTGGAGATAAGAGAATTTGATGTAGCTGATAGTGTCGCCCTCTATGGAAGTGCAGCCCTCTATGGAACAACCCTGGACATACCACCATAACTGGAAGGAGAGATGTGTTTGTTTTTTTTATTTTAGCTACGCTGATGTGTGCTGCACGTATGCCTACCTAAGAGCTGGTAAATGAGATACATCCTTGCACAAATTGCTCGTATTCAGTACGTAAGGATCTTCATTCCTGATGTAGGCAAGTTTTCGTGTACGTTTTGCGCTTTCATTGGTTTCTAGTCTGTAGTAGTAATCCAACAAATGCACCAGCTGTGCCATTTCTATGTTCGTCGAAAGGCTTCTTGCCAGACGGAAGTTAGTATGGAAATGCTCTATACGTATGTACAACATATATACAAGGCCCACGCTGTGCTGGAAAAAGCCTATAATAGCTATAGTTAACCCACTTACTGCCAATAATGCTGTGTACACGCAATAATGAAGCGGTATAATGCCACGCAATTGGAACACGGTCACTTCTCTGAACACTCACAAAGGCTTGAGACAGCACATTGCCAAGTGCGAAAATTGGTCATGAACCCTGCGCGTGACCCCGCGTGACTTAAGAATCTATTTAGGTTGCCCACTTGTGGTAACAAACATGACCCAGGCCGTAACGGCGCTGAGATGGTCTCTCCTCCATTCCTTGCATGCTGCCTCAACTGCAGGGTAGTGGGAAATCTGCTCCTGATGAGGGAGAATCTTGACGATGTGGTAGGGAACTCTGCACCTGCTTAGGAAGGATCTTGACGATGAAGTCCTCACAGCCAGCAGCAGAAGCCAGAAAGGCGGAAGGTGGACTGCTCTGCAGATCCCCAACCCCCGAATCCAACAGGCAGCGTGGCCTCACAATGGAATGAAATTCTTGGTCAAAACTCACAAGGCAAGGAGAGGAAAAACATGGTGCAGTCCTCAAAATTTAAAATATCTTGGGGATGGCGAGATGAGGGCATCATGCTTCTGAAAATGGGGCAACCCGTGTCCCATGATCTTCAGTGCCTCCAACCTGCTAGTGATGGCAGCATCAATTGAAGTAGACTCGCCAATCGGTGATCCCAGGAGAACAGGTTCCTTGAAGGTCAGGGGCCACCTGAAGAAGCTGCCCACCAGCAGATTCTTTGAAGATCACCTCAGTCTTGTGATGGTTGAGGTTTAGCCCCAGCAAGGCCACCTTCTGCTCAATCCGCTGGAAGTCCTGCAAGACCTCTGTCAAGGTGCCTCCACGAGTTCCATCGTCCAGATAGAAGATCTTGACTTCAGACTTCAGTTGCAGGACTAGGGGGTGGATGACTATGCAGAACAGAAGGGGTCCAAGAGAGTGTCAACCTGCTGTACCATCTCCACAGAAAACAAAACGGTTTCACCAAGGCAAAGCGTAGAGGGGGCAGAATAGCAGGAGTACAGGTAGGGGAAAAGCTCAGGTACAAACTCACTTGTAGTTTCAAGGACCTTGTCTCGTCTGATGGTGTTGAAAGCATTCTTGAAGTCGAGTTTGAAAGAACATGGTTGATGGGTAGGTCCTGAAGGTAGAGCCTGGCTGAATGGATTACAGTTTTACCTCCCAGTGGTGACAGTAAGAACCCATTTGTTCCATCACGGCCTTGCTAGCAATCTTAGCCACCAGTCGACGTAGGGTGCAACTGACTGCAATTGGCCGCACTCCACCTTCCTTCTTGTTTAGTGCTGTAAGCGAGGCCCCAAAGAAAAATGGTCATATCTCCTCATGGGTCTCTCCGCTAAGCACATAATTTGTGAAGGACGTCAGTGCATGCAGCAGCAGCTCCCCCCAGCCCCGTTGTCATGCTGGTCATGACAAGCAGGTGTTGTGGTCTAAGGCCATCTGGCCCCCAGCAGAACCCCTTGGGAAGGAATGCAGTGCCTTGGTCACTTCTCTCTCACTCACCACTGAGGGTGCTTTCAGGGCTTCCTCCTCAGATGGTGGTGGGAGGGTGGTGTCTGTATGGGCAGTTGGGTGTTTCGACTTTAGGGCAGCAATGGTGGCAGTGCTTGCTTCTGCGACCGAGTCCTCGGAACAAACCAGACGAACTGTGCGCCTAAAGTCCCCCTCTTCCAGCTTCACTGAAATCCTGGCCACAATAGCCTGTAATGTGTCAGGAGCACCTTGACGTGGTAAGTGCTCCCAAGGCCGGTCTCCGGTCACCCGAAGTTAAAGGCAGGATCGCTCTCCTTGGCCAGCTGTTGGTTGATCGACTTTGCCAGGTTCCAGTGGCGTCCTCTCTTTGGCACGCACGTGAAGGCAGCAGCTGGCATGCGTTTGTAGAGAAATGCAGGATTTAGGAAGAGGAAGGTGTGACATCACCTGTTGTGACAGAACCTGATCCACTCTATTTACTATTTGAGCCTGTGTACTCATCATTGACAGTCACCATTTCGTCTCTGCACTTCATCACAACATGCATCACTGCTGTTATTGAATCCTTGAATTGTGTCTCTCTGGGCGAACATGTGCGAAGTGCTACCCGTAACAGTACGGTGCTGTGGCTGGCCTGTAATTTGTGGCATACTGACACTGGAACCAAATACTTTAGCTTTGTCTTGTAGTAAATTTCTCTAGAAGGTCAAGATCCCTTCTCTGCTGGTTGTCCAATTCTGCGCCAAACACTGGGCTTTGGCCGGACTCACTCTCCTTCCACAGAATGACATCCTCTGGTTCTGCAGCGTGCTTACTTGACCTCCGTCCAATAGCTGGCTGCTGAGGGTGCATACCATTTTCTCAGCATGTCTCTGCCACTTTGTTCTGGCAAACATATCTACCTCGTAGGTTACTGGACCAACCTTTCTCAGTACTGGATATGGTCCTTGCTTGCCACTGGGTTAACAACTTCTTAGTGGAAGTCGGTAGTAGCACGAGTACTCGTTCTCCCACCTGGAATTTGCAGTCTTGGGCATTCTGGTCATACTGCTTCCCCCTACCATGGCTGGACATCAGTCTGCTGCCTGTAGGCCCTTGGTGTGCTGCACTCCATAATCCAAGGCCCGGTCCCACAACCTTGGGCAGCCCACACACTCTTGCACTACTGCCACAATGGGGGCCTTGGTCTGACACTTACTGAGGAGTTGCTTCCAGTCATGACTTCTCAGCTTCTCCTGTGAACCTCTTCCCCGTACCGCCTGAGCACCAAGAATGTCCATAGTGAAGGATAAATAAACCACAGGACTCTTCAAGCTCCTCACATTCCTTCACCAGGCAGGAGTTGGAGATGTTGTCACTCAGAGCCACCACCGCTCTCCCACTCACGCACAAGGAGCAGTTCTCCAGGACACGATGCAAGAACCCCAGCTTTCTTTCCAAGATTCTGCTTTTCACTGATTGCAAGCCAACCACAACCACAACAGCAGTGTTGGAGTGGTGTCTGGGCCACTTTAGAATTCTCTTTGCAATATCACCTTGGAAAGCCTAATCATGGCCCTGTTCAACAGCCAGTTCTCACTCCCAAAGAGGAGTACTGGCATCACACAAGTCTCCACCACAGATCTAGAGGAAAGTGGACTGAGGTCCCCTTGGAACGCCCCTATGCCGCCATATGCAAAGAAGGCCCTCCTTGCCTTCTTGATGTTCTCGGTGATGGCACGGGTAGCAAGCAAATCGCTCTGCCACCAAAAGCCCAGGCGCTTTCTTGCATACCCGGTTGGCAGGGTAACCCCCCCTACAGCACACGGTTGACTATCCACCGTACGACCTCTCTTGAACACTACCACTTCGCATTTATCTGCATTCAGTGTCAGTAAGTTCTGTGGCAAAACCCTCCACCAGGGCTGCCTGGAATTCTAGGGATTTCTTGCTGGATGCAAAGGTCCTGATGTCGGCAGCATGGTGGAATCCCCTGACGTAAAGTTAAGTGAGAGACCCAGGCCGATGCCTGTAGCTGCTTAAGCAGGGGGTCCATAACCAGTAAAAAGAAGGTGGGGGACAACACTGAGCCCTGCTTCACACCCCACTCCACAGGAAACTCCTCAGACAGTCTTCCGTCTACCTTCACTTTGCACTTGCCCCTGTCATACCAATCCTTCAGGATCCTCAATGTCTTACCACCAACTCCAGCTTCATGCAGCCGAGACAAAAGCACTGGAAACTCTACAGAGTCGAAGGCTTTCTGCAAATCATACAGACACATGAACACTTCATTCCCGTTGTTCACATACCTAGCAATCACCTCCTGCATTGCAAAGATGGCATCAGCACACGACACCTTCTTGTAGGCTGTCTGGTTCACATGGGGTATCCCTGCCTCTGAGAACACTGCTTCCAGTCTGCCCAGATGAGGAATTCCAGAACCTTTGCAATAGTCGATGTCACAGTGATACCACGGTAGCTATTCACCAAGAAGGGGTCCTTACCTCCACCCTTGTAGACTGGCACCAGGTAGCCCATCTTCAGGAAGCTAGGGAAAGCCTCCAACTCAACAATTGAGTTCAAGATGTTCATCAGCCAAATGACCAGTGTATCTCCACCAATTCTCAAGTGCTCAGCCATCAGGCCGTCAGGACCAGCCGCCTTTCTGAGCTGCAACCTGGATACAGCTTTGGTAACTTCCTCTGCTGTGAAGGCGATGTCCAATGGGTCCCTAGTAGCTCCCGGAGACTCAACACTAGAGGATACTGCCTGAGCTCTCCTCTGAAGCACATCGAATCCCGGTAGGACATCTCCTCTTGACTTAGCTAAGCCACCAAAGTGTTCCAGCCACACTTCCATCAACGCTTCCTGATCACTAACAGACTTGCCATTCACCACAAGCTTGCTCCCATTTCGCCTCCCTCCCTGTGACCTGAACCTGTTCTGGAATGTGCAGCCTCTCAGCCTTAGCAGCACAATACCTGACTCTGCCTCAATGCCCTCTGCAACCTTCCCATCTCATCATACAGGGGCCCTTCCTGTGGAGCGCCTGCCTCCTTCCATGCCATGCGAGCAGCCCTACTTTGAGCACACAACCTACTGAGAATGTCATCCTTCCAATGTGAACGTCCCCCCTCAGTTGTATCAGTGGCAATCGTTTCTCGGGAATCTCTACCAGTACCTTCGCCACATCGGAGATCTCGTGGTCGAATTGACCTACCCCTTCATACACATTGCACAACAGTGGGGTCAGCCTTACTCGTATACCTCCTCCACATACTCAGTCATTTTCCCAGTCTTTCTAGCATAGTCCCAGTCAACCCTGCACTCAGTGGATATTCCCTCGTCCCGGTTCAATTCCCGGCGGCTTCACCTTTCTTTCCTGCTCTTTCGCCATTTCAGAGGTCTTCAGACGTAATGGCATGATCCAAAGATCTACAATTAGACCTGGATTAATTGGTCTCCGGACCAAAAATAATTGGAGTCCCAACCATCGGACTCCCAGCTGTGATTGATCACAACCACACGCAGCTAATATCATGATCTTAATCATGTGTATTGTATGTTGTAACCTTATGATTTTGTGTAGGGTTGATCCGTGTTATAAACTGTTAGTCACAGTAAACATGTTGTGTGCTTGTGCCTGACCATAACCTTGTCATGACTGGTTTTATTCCCTTTTGTATATAAGGCTGATCTTTGTATGGTGAATGCTAAGAAAAAGCTATTGCATATGACCAAGTTGTCATATTTGGTGACCCTGACGTGATCAAATGGGCGAGAAGATCTTGAGTTCTGAGTTTCTCTTCCCCACCTCCTGCCGCCCAGCCGCACTCCCAGCCTGCCTCAGTCTCAGCAGTGGCCATCAAGATTCCACTATTTTGGCCAGCGGATCCTGAGGTTTGGTTTGCTCAGGTTGAGGCCCAGTTTTCTACGCAAAACATTACCAACCAGAGGACCTGCTTTGACCACATGATAGCAGCTCTTGCACCTGAAATTGCCACAGAAGTCATAGATTTGCTCCTGTCTCCTCCGGACGACCACCCATATGACGTGATCCGAGCTGGACTCATCAAAAGAACAGCAGCTTTGGAACAACGATGCCTGCAACAGCTACTCACCGCAGAGGAACTCGGTGACAAGCAACCTTCTCAGCTTCTCCGTCGAATGCAGCAACTCCTTGGTGACTCTGCAGTGCCTAACCCCGGCAACAGGTTTCTGCATGAACTGTTTTTACAGCGTCTCCCTAACCATGTTCGGATGGTCCTAGCATCAGCTGGTGACATGCCCTTGGAGGCTTTGGCCCGACTAGCCAACAGGATTACGGAGGTAGCCCCTCACACAGTCTCAGCAGTTTACGTCTCTCCAGTAGCATCTGCAGTGGAACAGCTCTGCACAGAGATTGCCCTTTTAAAGGATGCCCTTGCTTCCCTGCAGCTGCCTTCCACCCAGCGGCATCCAAGCCGTTCACGCTCCAGATCACAAGCCAGTTCCCGTGCATCCAGTCCTGCCCTTGCACCCACCAGGGACAAGCCCACCCTCTGCTGGTATCATCAGAGGTTCGGCAGCCAAGCCAACAAGTGTGTTTCTCCCTGCAACTGGTCGGGAAATGCCCAGGCCAGGTGCTGATGGCAGCCAGCACCCCAGGCCACCAGCCGAACTGAGCTGCCTTTTCTTCGTGACAGACCGCTCCAGTGGCCTGCAATTTTTAGTGGACACAGGTGCAGAAGTTAGTGTGCTACCCGTTTCCCGTTTGCCATGTTGTTCTTTCCCTGCAGGACCCACTCTTCAAGCTGTCAATCATTCAGCAATCGCAACCTTTGGATACGCCTCCCAGACTATAACCTTGGTCTGTGGTGCACTTTCAGATGGGTTTTCCTCATTGCAGATGTTAAGCACCCCATACTTGGCGCAGATTCCTGCACCATTTTAACCTTCTTGTGGATATGACCCAGGGACGTCTTGTTGACTCAGTCACCCACCTCCAGGTTAATGGCGTGCTGACCAGGGAAGTCTCCCCTAGCCCAAGTTTGCCCCGTTCTGTGGATGAGAACCCATACACTGCACTGCTCCAGGAATTCTCCTGTGAAGCACTCTGTCGTGGATTGCATTGACACTCCTGGTTCACCAGTTCACGCCCATCCTCGTCGTCTTGTCTCCAGAGCGCCTCCGTGTGGCCAAGCAAGAGTTTGACCACATGATAGAGCTGGGCATCGTCTGCCCCTCAGCTAGCCCCTGGTCTTCACCCCTCCACATGGTGCCCAAGAAAGCTCCTGAGACTGTGTGGCGACTACCGAGCATTGAACAACGTTACAGTCCCAGACCGTTACCCAATTCCCCACTTGCACGATTTTGCTGCCAATCTGCATGGCTGCACTATCTTTTCCAAAATTGACTTGGTGCGTGCCTACCATCAAGTTCCAGTGTCACCCGAGAACCGCCATTGCCACACCTTTTGAGTTTGTTTGGATGCCTTGACGACATATTGGTGGCCAGTCACGATGCAGCCGAGCATCTGGATCACCTCCGGCAAGTTTTCACCCACCTGCAAGAGCATGGCCTGCAGATCCACCCCGACAAGTGTGTACTAGGTACTGCCTCACTCGACTTCCTAGGGTACCATGTGGATCAGCATGGATGGGCTCAGATTTTGCAGCCCTTACATGACCTACTGAAGACAGCTCCCAAAGGCAATACTACAGACAGTGCCTTGACAGCCTTCAAGGACATCAAAGAAGCCCTTGCCTCTGCCAGCCTCCTGGTCCACCCTCAGCCGGATGCCCCGACCTGCATCCTCACTGATGCATCAAATGCAGCAGTGGGAGCCATCCTTCAGCAGATGATAGGCAACAAGTGGTACCCCTTGGCGCATTTCTCACGGAAACTCAATTCCGCACAGAAGTACAGCACGTTTGACTGTGAGTTGCTTGCCATTTATCTGTCCATCAGGCATTTCCGCTACTTTGTGGAAGGTCGCGATTTGTTCATTGTCACTGACCATAAGCCTCTCACGTATGCCATCACATCACCAACCACTCCCCTCGTCAAGCCTGCCTGCTAGACTACATTTCTCAGTTTACGTCAGATGTCCGTCATTTGCCAGGCTCTGTCAACAATGCAGCTGATGCACTATCCCGCCTTGATGTAGCCACCTTGTCACTGGCCCTACCCATTGACCTACCCACACTGGCCAAAGCTCAACAGGATGAGGATATCACCACGGCTGTTAAGGGTACTTCTCTTGTGCTACAATCTGTTGCCATTCCCACCACAGAGTTCATCACCCTTCTCTGCGACATGACTACAGGGACTCCTCGCCCTTATGTACAGTACTTTTTGGGTCGGTTGTCCCGATTGCGATTTGAAGTCTGCACTCGATCACACGGCACGTGGTATAGGAAACCATAGTTACTGATACATCACAGTTCGCGCGCGCTTCGCGGCACGTTGGGCTCTGGATTCTATCTGGGTCAAATCCGATCAAAATCCATGCAACCTTGCTGGCAAGGTGGGAGCCACACAAAAGACGTCGCGTTAATAGACTTGGCAGACGAATTAATAGCTGAGGCTTTTGTGGGCATGTGGTCGGTCGAAACCATTTCAAAATTGGTCATATTTGTTTCAGCAAGAAGAAATTGGCAGTTATATCTAGTAGGCTTTATGTTTCTGAGAAGGGAGTGCGCAGAATTCTGGATCTGTATATATCTACAGGTGATGTTAGTCCTAAGAAACAGCGATCAGGTCCTGTCCAAAAGCTGTCCGATCGTGAAGAGTTACAACTACTCGACGCTATTTTTGAGAATCCGGGCATCTACTTGGATGAATTGCAGGCTGTTCTGCAGTGTGTATGCAGCATGAATGTTTCTCTGGCTGTGATTTGTCAAACACTGAAGAAGATGGGACTTACTCGACAAAGATTGAAGAGTATTGTGGTGCGGAGATCGGACGAAGAAAGAGCAAAGTTTACGGTACAGGTACAGTGCATACCTGCGAACTGTTTTGTTTGGGTCGATGAGACTGGAAGTGATTACAGAGATAGTCATAGGAAGACGGGTTATGGCCTACGAGGAATTCCTCCAGTCGGCTTTCAATTGCGTGTAAGAAGCACGAGAATTTCTGCTGTATCCTGTATAAGTACAGATGGTGTTGAAGACCTGTATTTAACTGAAGGATCTGTGAATGGTGATGGTTTCATGGAGTTTGTTCAGCAATGTCTCCTGCCCATTTTGAAACCTTTCAATGGCCAGAATGCAAAATCAATTGTTCTTCTAGATAATGCATCAATCCATCATGTAGAGAAAGTTCAAGAGGCAGTCAATGGTGTTGGTGCATTATTGTGGTTTCTTCCACCGTACAGCCCCAACTTAAATCCCATAGAAGAGTGCTTTAGCAAGGTCAAAAAGTTTTTAACCAGTAACTCAGTAGCATTTCAAAGTACGGATAGTCTTCGAGTATTGGTGACAGCAGCATTTGCAACAGTTACAAAGGAAGATTGTTTGGGCTACATTCAGCATGCAGGTTATAGTCAATAATTCACACAATTAATTTATATCCATAGATGTAACTGTTCCAACTTATATCCACACTCATCACCTGTTGCTCATGCCATGCAGCTTATTGCAAAGTAATTCAAGATTGAAACTTACTGCAGCTAATAAACACATAATTATGTTCAATATTACAAATCAATGAAGTGGGGTTGATTGCATATAAAAATGGCATGCATGCATAATATAATTAGCTGGGGTAAAAACACAATGGCAAGCATATACATGATGTTGCTGAAATTCAACACAAAAGTTATGCATGTCCAGCACACTTTTAGTTACAAGGAATCCATCAAGGCCAGGATCTTAGCCTTGTGTTTGGTGAAGTCCTCCTCCGAGATGGCTTCTACATCGAGCAACTTGTGCAGTTCTCGAATCTGCTTTATGTATGCCGACCTAAGTGAGGCTGCCGACTTTGGGGTGGCGTCTGTACCAGTGGCTTGACTCTTACTTGGGGGTGTCGTAGATGCACTGACATCAGGTACAGGTGTTGAGGAACATGAGCAACTTTGCCCTCGGTGCTGGGGCTTAGGATTGGTACGTCTACTAAACATGGATCCAACAGGTGGCTCGTCTGAGCTGGCATGGCATCCGCTAACTATTGCTTCAGCCCACAGTCTGTACTGTGGGCCAGAATAAGAAGGGCCATGCTTTGTTTTAAGGTCTTTAAATAATGCCTACACTCTCTCACGCCTTTCATCTGATGCCGAGGGTTTCCTTCGCTTCTCTGTAGGAGGAGATACATCAGCATTCTCTTCGTCAGAATTCATGTTGTCGTCTTTTTCTCCACTCTGCATCATTCCATCGCACCACAGTGCACCTTACCCTTAATTAGGGTGCCAGCAATGAGCTTCTGTAGTTCACTATCAGTGTGGAACCACACCTTCTTCCTACCCTTACATGGTAGCCAACACTTCCTATTTCACGAATAGGTAAGTTGTGCACCAGGTAAAACTTCAAGTCTTTTATTGTTTGTATGTCGTCAACTTCTGGCAAGAGGAAATTTCTTTCCATTTTGTCTCTTCTGCAACTGAATTTCACACTAAGGTTCTGAATTACACCAGGTTCGCTGACAATGCTCTGCTCTGTGCTGCCACTAGGGTTAGGCAAGGTTGATATGCTGATGGACTGTTCCAATGACTGCTGAGGATGAGGAAGACTAGTACCAACTGGATTTGGACCAACGATCGACTGTGACTGCTCTACTGACTGCTGGGGTTGTAGAGGACTGGCAGTGATAAGGTTTAGATAAGCCCTAATGATGGACTGCTCAACCGATTGCCGAACTGTGAGTCTCCCAACAGATCCTACGTCCGACATTGCTCCGACAATATGGGGGTAGGTAGTGATGGACAGCTTTGCAGGCAACCGACTCCTGGGTTGTGGACAAACGGCACACTAACCCGATAACCCGACGATGATTCTCCAAAAAACGTGAACAGATGAAAGGTAGCTATCAATTGACTCATTCCCAACGTGCGAAGCGCGCGAACTGTGACGTGTCAGTAACTATGGTTTCCTATCACGTGCCGCGTGATCGAGTGCAGACTTCAAATCGCAATCGGGACAACCGACCCAAAAAGTATTAGAGTGCGCATTATAACTACCGGTGATGTCTCATTAAGATCGCGGAGGTCAAAGCCCTTTTGTTTGGTGAAGCCCTGCTCTGGACGAAGTTCAATAGTATCATAGAACGATTCTCTCGCACTTACATTATACAGTGTAAAACCATAGACCTATCTGCACATTTGCAGACGGAAGCAGTACGGTGATCGTTCACAATTGTAATCCCCTTTCCCCAGCTAAAGTGCGCTAGCAATGAAGGTAGCAGCATACAAAAATAGCAGTCGCGCGTGCGTAGCCAAGTTAGCTGGGCCTGTGCCAGTAAGAAACGCGCTGCTCTTGTAAGACGTTTGCTGAATGAGTACTGCCGGGTATCCGCTAAAGACACGCAACAGCGTATAATAATGAGAAGGATTAATCCACCGCCAAGATCCGACGAGCCTCACACTTGACACAGAAGCCATTTTATAATAGTACGCAATGTATCAGAGCCGCCTTCGCGAATATTTTTGTCGCGAATATTTTTACCCCCCTTCTAGACAGAACAGACAAACTTATAAGGTCAATCAGCAAGTTACATAAAACCACATTTTGAGTAGATTAGGAGTGTACAATGGTATGTATGTAACTCATTGCTAGAGAATCATGCTTGAGTTACAGATACAGTACTGCGTACATGTGCATGTATGTGTGTATGTGCATTAGTGGTGCATCAACATGTGAAATCTTTTGGTTTTGCGCTATCAACAACAACAAGACAACGATAGGATTTAGGTTAGGTTAGGTTCCATGAGTCCCCATTAGCAGTTCTCTCACTATAGCCATACCCTACCCTTGCTTGCCATTGAACTTGAAGGTAGGGGCTGTTACGTGAAGGTATAATACACTAAAGCTGCTACAATGTATTGACGGCCACAGGTCAGAATTTAGCCTTGTGTACATTGACCACTTTTGGCCATTAGTTTTGTTTGTAACTGTGCGAAACTGTGGAAAAGCATTATTGACACCTGACTGGCTAGGTAGGGCCACTTCACTGATTAAGGTGACAGTTGGCTACCAAAACGTCTCAACAAGTGTGTCAATGTTAGCTAGTGTGCAACAAGTGCTACGTGGAATGAATTAGTCATACTTAGGACACAAGTGTGAAATGTTTGATGATAGTCCCATTACTTGTGGCTTCTTTAGCCAACCTGAATAACCGTATCACATGTTTGTATATGCATATTATATAATTATGACAGTATATTTCTCATTTGATTTGTAACCTGCAGTCCCTGTGGTGTTCGAGCATGCCACCTATAATGTGACTGAAGGTCCAGGGGTGAAAGCCATCACCATCACCTTGAAAACACTTGTACAGCGTGATTACCCCTTTGCTGTCGTTGTGTCCACACAGAGCGGAAGTGCTGATAGTGGTAAGTGCCCATTGGTTACATACAGACAAGGCTTTTTTGAATGACACTGCATAAGAGTGTGATGTACAAACTGGAATAGTGTGTAGGGTGTTCTGCTGCATCTGTGAATAGCTTCGTACGTATGTACATATTGATCCAGCCTGGCAGTTGTGCTGGCTTTTTAACCACATTCAATCACTTTCAGATGACGATTTCAAAGATGAAAACTTTTTGGTGAGCTTTCCACGTCAAGCAGAAGAAGCCAGCTTTACTGTGACCATCTTTGATGATGACATTGCTGAGTGCTGTGAGGAGTTCTTCCTTGAACTGATGATCCCACCAAGTGCTGATAGAATGGGTGTTATCAAAGGAGACCTAAGCAATGCCAAAGTTATCATTAATGATGCTGATTGTGAGTTTTACTGCAATACACTGTGCTCCATTGAATGAAGCCAAAACCTTCTAAAAATTTGTATAAATTCTGAACTGAAAGGCTACATTTATGTAGTACCTATGCACAGCAAATTGTATTGCATTCTAGTTAAATGTGCATATACCGGTACCCTGTCATATCTGTCTTCATTAACACAGTTGCCGAGATGAATTTCAAGGATCAGACCTACACGTTTGGTGAGGGAGAGACAGTCGATCTCATGATTGAACTTGACAAAGACTTCAGCTGTGATCAGAGAGAAGTGTTCTGCATTCAGACCATAGACGGCACAGCTACAGGTAGTGCTCCACATGATTGTGCTGTGCAAGTCTGGTGATACCAGCTTTTATTTGTTTCTTCCACAATTGAATGCCTCCATTCCTTTGTCGTAGCTGGCGAAGACTACGTTAGTGTCAACAAGTGCTTTACATTTGAACCTAACACGACCTATTCAGTGAAAACCATTCCTGATGCAACAGCAGAGACAAACGAATGCTTCAATGTCACGATTTATGTCCCTGAAATGCCATGTGCTTCAAATGTCATAGTTGGGAAGAAGAACATGGCTACTGTTTGTCTGTGTGACAGTTCAAGTGAGTATGCAGTGATAAAACATAGTTGTTATGTGGTGCTCATTTGTGCAGTCCTTGACAACTACAGGTGCCTTGTATTCTGTGCAGTCCTTCATTTTAGCTGCACTGAAGTGCACGGAAGTGCAGCTATGTGTGACTGTGTGTATAAGTGCATGTGGCTTATGTACCTGCTATAGAACATTGTACGCTGGTGTCATACACGCTAGTGGCACCCTCATCAGTGTCCTCAGCAATTAACAGCAAAGCGTGTAACATGTGTATAATATGACAGTATTTATACAATCGTTGCAACCTCCAATGGGCCATATAATATGTGCATAGACACCCCTGGCTATTTGCATGTGCTCTTCCAAACTCGTGTAATGTAGAGTACACTGTTTGTGGTTATGCAGCTCTCAAACCATACAACCAACAAACTTGGATATTACCAAGGA
>MKWU01005406.1_pt1 | contig 13948 bp, 25 predicted proteins | sample 809101 | NCBI WGS metagenome assembly MKWU01 (sample SAMN05860141, study PRJNA318959) | sponge metagenome | host: Aplysina aerophoba | place: Slovenia: Piran, Adriatic Sea, Gulf of Piran | collected 2013-05-07 | reverse complement strand
ATTGTTAAACTGATCACCATCATGCACAAACTGACTGATTGACGTATGTGCAGTTAGTGTATAATATGCATGTGACGTGCTGCATGTAGATGCCTAAGATAAGTAGCTAGCTATATAGTTACGTAGGTAGCATGTACATAGCTATAGGCGAGGAGAGAGTGAGTAAGCCGAGTCCATGGGGCCAAGTATACGTAGGTGATGTAGATACTTCTATGAGAGGAGCAGAGACGTGGGATACAGAACAAAAAATGAAATGGGACTGCTGTGGACATGACTCTGTAGATTTCTTCTGTGTGTTGTAAAGTTCTTGAGTTTGGATGAGGAGCAGTTACTAGTATTCACCATAATAGAATTCATTCTCTCCCTCCTTAATTTGCCATTTCTGTTGATTTAAAAGGTGGAGTGCCCTATTTCCGGACAAACTTAACAAAATCGTCTGCTCATCTAACGAATTGCAACGCATTTCGATCCATCAGTAGATTAAAACATACCTTGCTGTACATTCTTACTGGGACGTAAGCGAAATTGCTCTCGACCCTTCCTGCCGCCAGACGGCGTCAAGGAATCAATGAAGGTGAAAATGCTAATTTTGCTGTAATTCCGAACACGTGCACAAACGCGAACGGAGGAACTGCGTGAACAGGGCAAAGCTGCAGTTAGTCTCGTACCCAGACCCACAAGTGCCCCCCGCTAACGCTCCCCGCAAAAGTGGGTCTGGTAACAATACTACATTTCGCTTGACCCTGTGACGTTTTCGTCTGGAACGTTGGACAGCCAATCACTGTGCAGCTAGAAACCGCAAGGCTGTGACGACACTATGACGTGTATCATGAGCCGTAGAATAATAGCTACGACGAAGCCGAGTGTGTAAGTTAGGAATATAGCTGTGCAAGTGATGCGGACGCTGAATAGTTAGCTAGTCTGGAAGGTTCGTATGCTAGACACCGTCGCTTCTTTGACATAAAAGGCCTGCATTTAACATCGGGCGGAAATGTCGTATTGTTACCAAACCCACTGTTTCTGGCAACATAAACAGCAACTCTTCGCAACTATTAGTGCCTTGCCTCTTTTCCATTCAACCTCCCGGCACGACTGTCCACTCTACGTATAGGTGTACATGTATTACTGCATTACGTATTATGCCGTCATCATATATTATTGCGCAATAAAGTCGGGCGGAATGTCGTATTGTTACCAGACCCATTTTTGTGGGGGGCGCTAGTGGGTCTGGGTATGAGACTAAGCTGCAGTTTGGATGCCAGACGCCGCCGGCTGCAATCATACTGAAGAAGCGATGTGTCCTTGAGCTGCCCAGACTATCCCGTCCACCATTTAAAAAAAGCAATGCAAGTTCTATTCCGGAAGCCTTGAAAGTACATTATGAAGATTTGCTTTGTTTTCAAACTCTTTGTAATTACAACGATGATGCCAGTTGAGAAGGGTAGGGGTGAGGCTGAGTTAGCTAGAAAAACAAATGACATGAAATTCTTCTTGCTTTCCGTGGAAGCCTTTTAACCCGCATGCACTTGCAGTGATACCAACGACGATTGTCTGCCAGAGAAACAGTCTGCGGTGACGTGGTTGCCATCATCGTGGGAAGTAAGGACTAAAGTAAGCTGTGATACATTAGCATCTGTGGTGGATGCCTCCAAGCGAACACTAGAAGAAAGTTTCGACACTCAAGCAGACATTTTTATTTCGAGTGACGAAGTTTCCAAGCCGATTGTGTCACGGAGAAGTGGGCCACAGCCAAATCATTATCCTCGTACTGAAGAGCAGGAGCTACGGTATAACTTGATAGGCGAACAAATAGGTTAAGTTTTGTTTGAGCCTTATCAATATTGTTCGGAAATAGGGTATATACTTTGCCTTATATCTAGTGTGATCACCTGACCACCTGTCATCAACATGCATTTAAAGGTTTGAGTGTTTTTATGTATCACGTTTTGCTGATGAATTAGAGACCACAGAGCTGCCAAAACGTCTAAATTATGTGATCCTGGCTAGTGGTATCTTAAACACAGATAAACGTCCTAGCCACTCAGCCCTCTTCAAAGTTAGTGTATCAGCATACAACAATAAATCATAGCTATATAGAAAGAGCTACATAAAAGAGAAGTAGCTACGTATTTGGTATAGCTAGCTAGTATATGGTGTCTGCACTACAAAGCATTCATTAGTCTGGGTTTACCTTCCTTGGCTGCACTCTCTAACTTTTCTGCCAACTCTGCTTGTCCATTTACTTTCAGAACGGCAACAAATGCTTCAAAGGCTTTTTCATCCTTGGTTACCAGAATATCTACAAGCTTCCTTACTCTGCAAAAGTCAGAAGATTGGCTCATAATGTCTTGCTCTTCCCTGCTGGTGAGAAATCCTCCTGGCACTGCTTCATGAAGGCTGGAGATGATGTGCTCAATCTTAACATTCTCTTCTAGCTGAGGGCGGAATTTAAACAGGGCTTTCTGCCAGCCACTCAAATCAGCCATTTTTGCAACTTATGAATAATACATATTAATTATGACTGGGACTTGTGTGGCTGTTAATGAATGTAGTCACTGGCCGCAATCTGTGCAGGGGAAGCTTCAACAGCTTAACCACGTTCTCTGCTACTTGTCAAACCTTCATCATCAATGTTGCTAACATATAGCAGCTATCTGCTATTATTGTATATAATACGAACATAGTTACATTCGCATCACACCCATTTACAACACACAGTCTACAGTACACCCGGAGTTTAATCTTCACGTTATTCACTGCCACTCAAACTAGCTTGGGCTGAGAGTATGCACAAGCCAAAAGGTACCTTCTGAGCTCACTCAGCCTCATCCCACAATGCCTTGCATTCCTCTAGTATACATAGCATACATATTGTGTGTGTGTGTGTGTGTGCATGTGTGTGTGTGTGTGCGTGTGTGTGTGTGATTGCGTGTGTTTGTATGTGTTTTTTGATAGAGGTAACTACTGTGTGTGGATAACCTTGTTGCTGTGTGACAACATCTCAAGCTAAACTAAGTTACTACTTTTATATTGTTAACATTCGTACTGTAATTTACATCATATACCTACCATACGTGCATAGTATAAGCACATGTATTACTCTTGGATAGTCCTGCATTGTAAAACTGTATGACTGCTGTTAAAGGGCAATTTGACTGCGCTATATGGCTATATACATAAGCTGATGAGTTACAGTCACTGTAGATTTTCGTTACGTTTTCTCTGTTTACTCTCTTCCGAAAAGAGTTTAATGCCAAAACTCACTTAAATACTGCTCCCCCAATGGTGCTTGTACTAGCTTGCTTTTCTAGTTTGTTGCTATTATAGTGTCTATTGCTCGTCTCATGTTTCTTGAATGTGTGCACTTATTTGTATAGAAGATGCCATGATCATCTGATGTGAGTCATATATTCAAAGGGTGTATCTTCAACTCCGTGTTTCAGGGTTTACCACTTCAGGCAGTTGTATTGCCCATTATATTGTATGGCTCTATCACGAAGCGCCACAGGGTAAGTGTCTTGACGGTTGTGCTGCCAAAGAAAAAAGGTGCCTCCCTCAGCTAACAATGCATTGGTATAGGAGGTGGCATGTCTTGCATTGTAGTACACTATCATTGTATCATTGTTGAGTATCCTGCATCAGTAGTGACTCGTACACATACATAAACAAACAGGACACTGTGTACACATGGTCTGATTGATTATAATATATGCAGCCCAGCATACATGAGTATATATATGTGTGTATATGTGTTCCAAATGGGGCATGTTCTCAATTAGTATGCATTTAAAACCTATGTACCAGTCTTGGAATATGGCTGGGTAGCTCTGTACATACCTGTATCATATCTTGCTGACTATGCTAATTGTAAGTAGCTGTGTACATATGTGCATGGGTGCATACGTATGTGCTGGGTGTTGCATCCCTATAGTGTGATGGTCTTTCTGATTTATTGCAAAAAGGTACTTACTGGTGAACTGTTGGAGCCACTGTGCTGTAAGGCCTTTTCGGGGAATGAAACCCATCGTCAGCAGCACTGGGCAGTTAGCGTCCAGAAGCAACCAAGCCGATGGTTTCAGTCTCTTTCTGATTTAGTTGATATTGCGGATTACACTCATATCTATATTCACCCTACAAATCCACACAGGTAATACGTATGTATTATTAAAGGCAATCAACATGAGTTTAGAGCAGCTACATAACTCGAGACATTGTAGACTGGTGGTTGCTGATGGGCATGGGAGTTGTGCATAGCTCAGAGTCACAGCATTGGCACTAGCTTCATATTAGTCCAACTTCGCCATTTCACAGATGAACGAACAGTATCGCCAATATATAGTGCCGTTAGTCTTTAGTCCAGTTAGTCTGTGAATGCATTGTAGTCCTAACCGTCACATACCGAGCTGTGTGAAGGGAGCGAACAGTATGCACCTAGACTCCTTATGAAGTTGCTCAAGGATGATATACACTATATTTATATCATATATACAGTGTGGAGCGTCATTCATCACACCATGAATGCATGCATGATGTGGCAGTGACAGAGAAGTGGAATGTCAGCAGTAGATATGTTTGTATTTGTAACTAGTAAATCAAGGCCAAGTGGAAGTCAAATGCAATGGGCTGGCATGTCAACTGGCAAGAGGCCAGATATACGTATATATGTATGTATAATATACGTATCTAGTGAAAGATGGAACGATATTGCAGGCTATTGTAGACAAGACCATACCTGTCACTGAGCAAATTCCTATGATGCTATATATGCTTAAGCTCATCTTTGAGCTTGCCATACACTTCTGCATGAAGGTGTGGACTCTGTTTCATCCTCTTCCTGGCAGTTGAATTGTCCCACTCCACTGTTGAATGCTGCAGTATACATTGAAAAATTGGTCAGACTGGCTGACTACCATGCCTTCTTATATCAGCGCTGCCGATGTTGTTGCAAGTGAGGGTCTCTGTGCCTTCACCCATACAGTACTTATAGCAGCATGACAATGAGTATTTTAACAGAAATAGCGACTACAATCGCAAGTATGAGCACTATCAAACTATATAGTAATATATATTTCTAGTAACAATCAGGGCAGTGGCTACTGGTGTATATTAACATAAAAGTATAATATAGTGTACCAAAAGATCACCTGGAGGGCATGTAAGAGAGCAAAGAAGTGAGTCAGCCACGGATTCATTTTATCATTATTATTTTGAATCCACCAAACAGTAATGTGCCTGACTCAATGCGTACATGTACAGTAGCATATGTACATGCTGTGGTGCAGCTACGTGTGTGCGAATGTGGTGGTATATAATTTGGGCACAGTGTGTTAGTTGCGAGTTACCTATTATAGGAAGCTGGGGTTTTGCATAACCTACCAGTACACACATATATAGCTTGTCTGATTGAAATGACAAGCGATGACTGAGATATATATATACATCATTCATATGGACATAACAAGCCTTTTGATTGGGTAGATTTAAATTTGTCCATGTATTATACTGGGGGCTGTAGCTAGTGACTTATTATGCAGTATTGTATAGTTCACGTGTATTGTGTTGTATATTGTACTGCATGTGTGCATGTCACATGGTCTGCATGCATGTGTATACCCTATGTATGTAGATTGAGTTCCACAGCTACCCAGAGAATGCATGATTGCAATCTTCCTGCATCATTGTCACTATCCATATACACATCTGTTGTCCACGTTTTGCTGTTGATCAGTACTGCATCGACATGTTATAGCAAATCCCTCTACATTCATAGCATGATTATCTTTATAGAGCCATATATAATATATAATAGCACAAAGTGTGACAAGTGGTTTTATATTCAATTAAGACACAGCTTGAGTTGTGTGGTGGCTAATCTAACAATTACTACTCATTATGTTTAAACCAGTAATTTGTATGTGCACTATGATACAGCTAACTGTATCATGTACGGCACCCCAGCCCATAGTGTGGAACCTTGGCAATTTGCACTCAGAGATCCACGTACTGTCATGCAGGTAACCAGAGCCTATATGTACATTATGTATGTATATTGTAATGACCACTTGTGCGCGTACCTTGTCACTTAGCAGAAATAAATATGTATTCAAAGAATATGTGTTGCTGGCTTACTGTGAATGTGTTCCAGTTCCAAGGTCAGAATGGCAGGCCTATCTGAGTCATCCCCAATAGTAGTATACATGCATACCACCAACTTGTCACAGCTTGTCACCTTGTGACTCTAGGCAATTAATTATTGAACAATTCAGCAAGCTAAACTCAAAAGCGCAGCATTCAGTCTACATGCAGTAATAGTATATTAGACAAAACAGACGCAGACAAAATGTATGTACGTATATTATATACAAGGTTTGTTCCTACATAATCAACTACTAGTAACATCATGTACAAAACTTGCATACAAATCATGCAAACAAATTGAATAAATGAAGCAAATGTGTAAACCATTGTATTACAAGGTGTCACTACAATACAGTACCAACGAAAGGTCATGCTATAGTCACGCATGGTTACCACAAGTGGAACAGCTTTGCAACGCCAGCCCCAAGTGCTCCTACAGCAGCTCCTGTGGCAATAACTGGAGCTGCCACTGCCCCTAATACAGCTGCACCAATGGTAGCAGCAGCGGCACCAACCATTCCTCCTGCTGCTATGCCGGCACTAAACTGAACAGCATCACCTAAAGTGCTTTCAAATCTCTCACGCCTTTCACCTTCCAACTTAATGACTGCATGGTCTTTTCACTCTGCCATTGTCTGCATCACCGGCAGACTCTAAAAGCGGTGTGGACGGGTTATGCGTGACTGGTGCTTGATTGGATATGCTGATATTGACTACAACTGGTTCCCTTGGAGCAACAATAGTTGCCTTTGGAGGAGTAGGCTGCAAGGGTGGACTGTGGGATGGATGCGACTCTGGGGGAAATGGTGGAACGGTGTAATCGTCACCTCCCTGGGATGATTTCTTTGCTAGTTTGGGTGGTGGTGGAAGGGTGTCATCGTCATGCTGCTGCTGCTGGAACGATTCTTGTATGTCTTTGCTGTGTGACTCTTGTGGGTGGTGAATAGGTGGTGAGAGGTGAATATCATCAGGCAATGGTTCCCTTGTTTCATTGTCACCGTATATGATGTTGGCTTTGTGAATGTCAACAAATCTTATCCTGGCAGCCGGCGGTAAGACTTCAAGGACATCCAACCAGAAGGGAATGTACCACTTTTCATCATTAGGAAGCAGTTCTTCATAGTCGCCAGTTGTTGGATTGATCTTGATCTGTGTGGCATCGAATTCTTCAGGGTGGATATGTTCAGCAAGAACTCGTGGAATTTCCGACCTCCACTCTGCAAGTCTCCGTTCAAAGTATGCCTTCTTACTGAATCCCTGTCTCCTCAGTCGTGAAGATGGATTCAAGGCATCAGCAAAAGTTAGGGCTATCGCTGTTTTTTTCCAGTCCACTCCAATTCTGGTGTATTGCTGAAAGGTGCGGATAATGCCTTGGTGTATTCTAGTTTCTGTCATCTTCAAGCAGTAGATGATCAGATGAATGGTCTCTTTACCAATCAGCTTCTTGATTTCTGCTAAGTATTCTTCATCTCGCTCTGATCTTGAGTCGGCCAGTCCAGGGGTGTCGTAGACCTTCACAGGCACACCATCAATTGTTCCTTCATAGCAACTCACAGCAGAGGTGGCTGATGTCATGCTGTATCCCACACCAGCCACATCTTCTCCCAAGAGGTTGTTGATGAGAGTGGACTTTCCCACACCAGTCACACCAATTACTAGTAGCCTAAGCTCCGGGCAGTCAATTTTGAGTTTGGAAACCCATTCTGCAATGAGCTTGAATGCTTCTGCAGCTGTTAGAGATATCTTGCGTGATGGCGTGGAGGCTATGCTTGTCTGTACTTGGGTTGCGGTACAAAGTAGAGTGGTGGGACCTATATGTACACACAGTAAGGAATAATGCAGAGAGGGTGTAGCATAACATTTTGGGAACAATCACGTTTCACTATTTGTAAAGGTCTTCTGCTAGGTCTCCCTTGCAGGTTAAACTTAATTGTAGTATGTAGCAATTACAACCAATCTTGATCTTTAGGCTTTGTATAGTAATGATTTGGCTGTGGTTCTAATAACAAATGAAGGGGGAGAAAGGGTGTGAACCAAATGCTTGAGTGTTTGATGGTGCTTAGGGATGGAAACAACTGCCAGATGATTACAGAGGGACCATTGATGCATGACAAGTGTAAGGTTGTTGTAGGTTGTAGGTTGTTGAGCATAAGTACTTGTGTGCAAAGCCAGGGGTATCTATTCTGTTGCACTGCCTACATAAATTTCTCTTCTTCCACGTGCTATGCCTCTGAGGGTGACTATGTTTGGCTCTGGTCATAGAGTCCTTACTACTGTCATCGTTTGTGACTCTGCCGTGTGAAGGGCGAAGGACAGATTTGGTGCATGTGCATGGCCCTTTTGGGCTGATAGGCCCATCATCCTCTCTGTCCAGGAATGGCAGTTCTTTGTCCACTGAATGCATGGTTCAATGCAATTTAGGTGCTTGTGAAAAGGATCAACCAGGTCTTGGGCGAAATGCGGGATTCGCAAGTACGTACATACGTACATGCATATGATCTACACTTTATGGCTGATTGTACGATTCGAATTCATTAGCCAAGGTGTGACTGGACCCTATTGTGTGTGTACTGTGTGTACTGTTGTTGTGTTTGGCCATGCTATGTGTAATGCTTAAATTGCTTAGGTGAATCATCATCTGCATAGAGCGGTGGTCCTTCATGATCACACTGCAGCTGACAGGGAAAACCCAGCAATCCTACGCCGTAGTGAATGCTACTGAGGCCGCTGAGTACCAGGTTATGAAAGATGCGATCATGCTGAGATATGACATTGACTGTGAGGTTTACAGGCAGAAGTTTCGGGAGGTGAAGCAGCAGCAGCAGAGGGAGACACCCCAAGAGCTGGTGACATGACGCTGTGACCTGGGTAGGAAGTGGCTGAAGGACTGTGACACAGTAGAAACTACCATTGACGTAATCATGTTGGAGTAATTGCTGGCGACGTTGCCGGAGGAGATGAGGATCTGGGTGGGCGAGCAGAAGCAAACCTCGAGTGCTCAGGCAGGACAGCTGGTTAAGGACTATCTTCAGGCCAGGAAGTTGACTCAAGCCACAGGAAAGGTGGATCCACCAAAGAGGTGGACAAGCGAGTTACAGCTGGACAACGTTGCCCTGCCTGTGGCGAATTGGGCCACATCCAGCGAGATTGCAAGAAAGGAGCCAAGACAGGGAGCAGCACCCCTACTGGAGAGGTCCCAGACAAATCTAACAGGGATGGTGTTCGCTGTTACAACTGCGGGCGATGGAGGCACATGACAATGAGTTGCCCAAATAAGGCCACTATGTATTGGGTTGGTTTGTATTGGGTTGGTAGACGGGCGCCAGGTCAGAGGTATACTGTTGGACATAGGGTGCTCCCGGATGCTGGTGCGGCAGGACCTTGTGCCACCTCCTGTGCCTAGAAGACAGATGGACGGGTATCCATCAGATGTGTGCATGGGAATGTTGGGTCATATGCGCTGGCTAACGTAAGGATGAAGACGGGGGGCCAAGACATCCAGGTGCGAGCAGGGATATCACCCAATCTTCCAGTTTCCATGCTGCTAAGGACTAATGCCCCAGAGCTGGTGACGCTGCTGCAGTCCCAGGATGATGGTGGAGTAACCCAGCCAGTGCTCGGAAGCGGGGCGAGGCAGCCCAGGCGAGTGGGGGAGTCAAGAGAAGGGACTACGCAGGAGAGTCAGGAGATGGGACCAGAGAGCCCAGAGTCTGATGTGGAGGAGAGATTGAGGGGCACCAAGATGAGGAGATGCCTTGAGTCAGTTGAGTGCAGTTTGAAGATGATCTGTTTGAGGGGGAAACAGAGGAGGCGACTGAGAGACCGACTGGAGGGTGAGTCGGGGAGGTGCAGGTGATGGGGAGGTCAGACTCTCATTCGACCTGACAGTGTAAAGGCTTCAAATGCTGCAGGAGGCCGTTGACAGCAGCGAGGAGTGCGGCACAGGGGGAGATACACTCTGCAGGCCAGAGGTTCTTCTTACAGGAAGATCTCTGGAATTGACGTTGGGAACCCCCTGGACATAAGGGAGATGTGGAGGCAGTAGAACAATTAGTATTGCCGGGCCGTGTCGCCAAGCTGTGATGCGCCTAGCCCATGAGATTCCCTTGGCGGGCCCCATGGGAAAGAAGGAGACGGCCCACAGAATTTTACAGTGGTTCTACTGGCCTAGCCTTTACAGAGATGATCCTTAGATCCTGTGAGGAGTGTCAAAAGGTATCCGATTGAAGCCCGCTTCCTTGGTCCCTTGCCAATCATAGAGGAGCCCTTTTCCCGGACTGCCATGGATGTGGTTGCCCCATTGCCCCGTAAATTGTCAGGGAATCGATTCATCCTAGTGATATGTGATTACGGAACACGTTACCCCCCTTCACGATCGGTTCATCCTAGTGATATGTGATTACGGAACACGTTACCCCCCTTCACCTCCCACGTCTGTCATAAGATGTCCATCATCCCCGGGCCCCGTACTTGCTTCCCATAGAACAGTTCGAAGGGGAAAACCCTGTCGAAGACTGGGGAACCTCCCGGTAAGCAAATAGCAGGTAGGGGATCATGCAATCCCAATTCTTCCCATCCTCTGCAGCGGCTTTCTTGACCTGCTATTTGCTTACCGGGAGGTTCCCCAGTCTTCGACAGGGTTTTCCCCTTCGAACTGTTCTATGGGAAGCAAGTACGGGGCCCGGGGCTGATGGACATCTTATGACAGACGTGGGAGGTGAAGGGGGGAGCATCTAGAGAATCATTTCGTCTGTGCTGCCATGCAGGAGAGACTGTCCAAGATGTGGGAGCTGGTCCAACAGAGCCTGGAGCAAAGCCAGGCAGAGTAGAAGGAACGCCAGGGTCAGGGAGTTTGAGTCGGGGAAAAGGTGCTGGTCCTGCTACCAACCGCTGCTAGCAAGCTGCTCACACGACGACAAGGCCCTTATAGGATTGTGCGGAAGGTGGGACGAGTGAACTATGAGATTGCATGAGTGATACAAAGAAGAGGAAGCGGGTGCTTCATATCAATCTCCTTCGAAAGTGGTATGAGCCAAGTGAGGCATACGTGGCCCTGGAGGATGGAGCCAACTGGGATGGTGAAGTACCAACCTACACCAGAGGGGTTGGGGAGGTGGGCGGTCAGCAAGGGCAACGTTAGTGACTGATTGACACCGGACCAGAAGGCAGAGCTGTATGAGATTCTGGGGCAGTACCCAGAAGTGCTGTGCGATGAACCGAGGAAAAGCCAATTGATTGAACATCGTATTGAGACTGGGTCAGCCAGCCCGCTTCTTCAACCACCGTACCGGGTATTCTATGCACAGCAGGATGCTGTCATGGAAGAGTTGAAGGGAATGGAGGACCGGGATATAATTGAGCCATCTACCAGCGAATGGTCCGCTTCGATTGTTGCTGTGAGGAAGAAGGACGGAACGTTGAGGCTGTGTGCAGACTACAGGCAGTTAAACAGTGTTACATGCATCGATGCCTATTCCATGCCCCGAATTGATGAGTTACTGGATGGTATTGGGCAGGCCCAGTACATCAATACCCTAGATCTCTCACGTGGTTATTGTCAGGTGCCTGTTGAGGCGGAGACACGGCATAAGACAGCCAAGGGGCTGTACCAGTTTACTGTGATGCCCTTCGGACTATGGGGCGCCAGCCACGTTTCAACGGTTAACTGATCGTCTGCTATTGGGGCTGGAAAGCTGTGTGGCAGCATACTTGAATGATATCATCATCCACAGTGACTCCTCGGAGGAACATCTCAGCCCCATCATAGCAGTACTGAACAGGCTGAAGGAGGCTGGATTGATCCTGAAACCCCACAAGTGCCATTTAGCCATGAAGGAGTGTGTATATGTGGGACAAGTTGTTGGAAATGGAGTGGTGCGCCCAGAGTTAGACAAAGTAAAGACAATCGAGCAGTTCCCAGTACCCACGACAAAGAAGCAAGTCCACCAGTTCCTGGATCTGGCCAGGTACAATCGTTTGTTCATTCCCGAGTTTGCTTTCATCGTGGTGCCTCTTATTGAACTGACACGGAAGAAGGAGCCAGTATGAGTTGAATCGTCAGAGGAATGTGACACAGCGTTCAGTATGCTGAAGGCGATGTTAGTGTTGAATCATGTGTTGAGGAGTCCTGACGTCGGCCTCCCACTCATGCTGGAGACAGATGTGTCTGACTGGGGAGTGGGAGCTGTCCTCACCCAAATGAGCACAGTGGGAGAAGAGCGCCCAGTGGCCTTCTTTATTAGGAAACTCTTACCCCTTGAGGAGAAGTACGCTACTGCAGAAAAGGAATGCCTTGCCATCAGACTTGGGATATATAGAAGCATTCTGGGTGTACCTCCTCAGGAGGACATTCACTGTTAGGACCGACCAGCGGTCCTTGGAATGGTCAGGCCGAATGCGTGATAGTAACTTACGACACACTCGCTGGAGTCTGGCCTCTGCAGTCGTATATAACAGTTCGAAGTCTGCTACTGGTCTGGCAAGTCAAACAGCCCTGTAACTGGAGCACCGCCAAAGTTCTCTACCACCATCAAGACACATTAAGATTGTACATGCACTTAAAGAGAATGGTTACCCCTCCAGCTTCATTTGCAAGCACTCGTGTCTAACTAGGCGGAGACAGGAAGTGGAGTAACCCTGCCCTACATCAATTGTCTCTCTGAGGCAGTGAGACGGATCCTCACACAGCTGGACATCAAGGTGGTCTTTCGTCCACTGAGCACCCTCTGCCACATGCTGGTACACCCCAAAGACCCAGTACCACTGGACCAACAGAAGGGGGTTGTGTACTCTGTACCTAGTAAAGGATACTCCAAGGTATACATTGGACAGACTGGCCGAACCCTCAGACATCGACTGGCAGAGCATCAACAGGCCCTAAAGAATGGTGATGTAGCTGTATCAGCCCTCGCAGAGCACACTTTGGACACAGGCCACCCACTGGATCTCACCAAAGCCATTGCTGACCATCACTCGCACACCATGACGCGATGACTATTAGAGAGTTGGCACATTCAGAAGAACCAAGGCACACTGAATAGGGAGAAAGACATCCTACCTGAGATGTACAAGGCACTCTTAGAGTAATGTATTATAAGTAGTCACAGTTGTCCATTGACTGTTCCTTGTGTTTTAGACAGCAAATTGGTTTTGTTAATATTATTAATGTAACATTATTCATGCCTACTATTACTGTCATCATCAGGTTGCCGAAATATCTGTAAATTAGTGAATCTTTTGGCTAGCTAGTGTGAACAAACCTCAATAATAGTGCAATCATGCAGCCAGGTAGTTCATATAAGTTGATCTATTATAAGTTTGGTACTAAATTATAATATATACATTTAATATGCTGTGATGTTGTTTTATTGACACCTTCCAGATTTAGGGTGCATAGTTACTTATATTATTGTATTGGACAAACAATTACTTTGTGGTGTAAAATTTGCATTTGTGCAGCCTTACTGAATACGAGAAGGAATAGTGTGCCGAAGGTCCTTGTTTGCTCAGTGTGTTTACAGCTAATGCATATTCATGCTACTTATAGATTGGTATTGATACAATGCAGTGTGTGTGTGTGTGTGTGTGTGTGTGTATGTGTGTGTGTGCATGCTAGCCACCTAGAAGTTGCCAAGTGTAGAAGTGGGAAATCTTCCAATCTCCAGGATGGATATTCACAGCCAAAACTGTATACCACATAGCCAGTCTAGCTGTGGTAAATACAATTACAAGTACAAGTGGTGTGTGTGTGTGGTGTGATGTCCAAGTGAGCAGAGGAATATATAACTCATGTATTGGTGCATGTGTACAT
>MKWU01005405.1_pt1 | contig 13949 bp, 12 predicted proteins | sample 809101 | NCBI WGS metagenome assembly MKWU01 (sample SAMN05860141, study PRJNA318959) | sponge metagenome | host: Aplysina aerophoba | place: Slovenia: Piran, Adriatic Sea, Gulf of Piran | collected 2013-05-07 | reverse complement strand
TTTGACCGGCCGGCAGCCGAGTTGCCCGGCTCGCCCGCCGAGGCTCGAGACTGTCCGGGCCACGCTGCTTGACGGGCGCCCGAGCACCCCATTGCACCAGCGACCTCGACCGCCCCGGCCGTCCGACAACTCGCATCTTCGGAACCCGCGCAGAATGCGCATATTCCTCTTTCGCGACAGAGCGCGCGCGGCGCGGCGGCCAGGGCTACTTGGAAAGAAGAGCAGGCCGCGCCAAAGACCGGACCTAGGCTCCAAAAGCACCGGACGGGAACCGAAAACACGCCACTCGCATCTTTTTCCAAGCAGGCCGAAAACGCGCCCCAAATAATCAAATGGCCGCGCTTTTTAGTTTCTGTCAACAGGTACCACACTTCGCGCTGCCGCATGACCCGCTCGTCGTTTCGCAGATGCAGCCGGATCAATACATTCTCGGCGCGTTCGCAAAACTCCTCGGGAACGGCCTCCGAGACCTGTAATAGCAAGGACGGCAGATAAAGTTCGAACCAATCGTCCTAAATTTCATGCGAATCGCGAAGATCGCCTGCCGGTACTTTGCCCTTGCTCGAATTGATCCATGCCGGACAGTAGCGGTAGTTCTCCCGCTCATTGGCCTTCGAACGGTCTTCATCGACGCTGACGATGTGGTCCACTGTTCCGACCGGGTCGTACATCGCCGAGTACGCGCAGAGATTCCGAAAGCCGTCGGCCAGCATTCCCTCGAAGGGCCGCCAGAAATCCCTCGGGCGCGTGCTGTCCGGATGGTCGGCGAGCCATTGATTGCCCGGCACCCTGGCCCGCCGGTCGAAGTCCGCCGGCTCGGGAACGCGCTCGAAACGGATCATTCTCCGCCCTGGCGCTCCGTCCACACGACCCAGCGCGGCCAGAACGGATCGTGCCCGGCCAGCACGCGCTGAAGTTCCTGGTGTATCCGCTCGGGTTCCCGGAGGTTCTCCGGGCATTGATGCGTATCGCCGCGCATATATGCCTGGGCCGCCTCAATGACTTCCTCGGCCTCGACCGACCGCGCCTGTCGAAGTCCGAAAACTTCCGAGACTAGCCAATTGAGCGCGTCCCCCTGTGCCGCCCATCGCACGATATCGAGCTGCACCCGGCCCTCGCGGAAATCGAGGTGAAACAGCCGGTCGCGCTCCTCGTCGAAATGCGGTTCCATCGAGGCCAGCACAAGCGGCGAGTGAGTGGCGGCGATGAGCTGTACGTCCGAGTCGCGACCGGTCAGGCGATCCGCTACTCCAAGAATTGCGGGCACGATCGTTCGCTGCCACCGGGGATGAAGATGCGCGTCGATTTCGTCGAACAGCAGAATAACCCGCCCGGTGACCGTGCGGCCGAGCTGTTCCGCGGCAAGCACATGCTCGCTCCAGGCCCACACGAGCATGTAGGCCAGTCCCGCGATCCGGCGTACCGCGGATGACGCATGCACAATGGGGACCGCATTGGAGTAATCGGTCCTGATCGAGGGAACGTCCTGTGCGTCGTCGACGGACAGGCGCAGGATCGGACCGACGTCCCACGGCTCGCCGCCAACGCCCAGCGCACCGACGACCTCCGACATGCGGTGCGCGTGATCCCCTTTTTCCCTGATCCAGCTCGACCAGTCGTCGAGAAGGCCCTTGCACACCTTGGTCGCCCGACCGTCGATCTCTGAGATCAACCCGGTCCAGACCTCCTGGGGCGAGAAGACGTACCCCGGGAGTCGATCCTGAATGTCGATATTCCCCCGTTTCTTCCAGTAGTTTCGCGCGGGATCCCAGACCGAGAAGCCGCCGTCGGCGTGTGCGTGGATGACCAGTCCAGGGCTCCGCGGCCGCCCGGGCGGACCGGTCCAGCCCTGGTCCTGGACGGAATACGTGCTCTCGAATCTCCTGCTTTTACCCGCATCGGTCGTCAACTCGAAACGCAACTTCGCCGGCCTCGCAATATCGGTCGGGCGCGCCGGATAGCCCGATGTCAGGCGCGGATTCAGGTCGCGGGGCCATTTGCGCGTCAGCGCCCACCACGCGACGTCCAGCAGGAAGCTCTTGCCGAGCCCGTTGTCGCCGGTGATCAGGTTCAGCCGGCTTCGCAGGTCCAGCGCCATTCCCGGCGCAGGACCGACATTCTCCAGTTCAAGACGTTCGAGCATTCGATACCGTGCCGGGCATGAGTGAAGTTGGCGGGAGTGTATTCGTGCGCTCGCCTGCGCCGCGACTACCGGATCGCCGCGTCGTTCCGCAACCGCTTCGACATCCATAGCCCGGCGCCGGTCCGGGCGTGGCGATAATAACCGGGGATCGCTCCGGTTGCTTCGGACGGCCATTCGTCGCCATCGTTCGCCGCCGCCGTGCCAGAGCGAGCGACCGGGAAAAGCGCCCGACGCATTCCCGGTCCGCAATGTCTTCATGCCGCCGCCACAGGCGCGCGTCCCCGCCGATTGCAGCGCAACCGTCGCGCACCGGCCCCTGCATTGGCGGTTCCCCGACTGCTTCACCCACCGGTGACGGTCGACCGTCCACTGCCTTCGTCAGCCGTGGAATGCATCCCGACGCCTTCACGCCGAGCGCAAGGCCGCCGGCCTCTGCATCCGCTACGGGCATGTCCCGCCCGAGGAGGGCCGGCAGAGTTCCGGGCCTGCTGTGATGCCGCGCGCGCCCGCTACGGCGTCCGCAGGGCCGCCGGGGTCTGCGTCAAGCGCCGGCCCCCTACCTTCGGCGGCGCGGCCTATTGCGCGCTCTGCGCCATCGCCAAGGCCGAACGGCGCGCCAGACAGCAGCCGGTCGACGGCCATGGACAAACGCTCATCTGAGTCCAACCAGAACTGGGCGAACAGGGAAAGCGGATCGACCATTTGGTTCCTCGCCAACACCCGCGGATCGTATCGCCAAGTCGCTAACGCTCCATCCGATCCGTACTCGGCATCTCGCCGATCCACCCACCCCTCGGCGATCAGTTCGCGCATCTGATCGGAGGTCACGGCATAAGCCGGCAGTGTCGCGGGAGGACTCAGATCGGTTAGACGGGCGAGGGCGTGCTCGCCGGCCAGCGGCAGACTCCACGGTTTCTTCCGCCATCGGATATGGTCCACTCGCCGCTCGGGACGAATCAGTAGCGTCTTGGCAATATCGATCAGCAAGCGCCCTTCTGCGCGAAACGACAAGAGCTTCCTGCGACCGCGCCGTTCGATCCGGGCAAGGCTAGCGGCGGCGAGCTCTTCGAAAGCGCGGCTCATGGTCATGACCGAATACCGAAGCGGCTCCGCCATCTCTGTCGGCGTCCATTGCTGACCCGGGTCACCATTGAGGAGGTGGAAAAACAGAACCAGTTGAGCCGACGGCGACAAACTGTCGGGCCGTTTCGGTTTCGGCCCCCTGAAATGCTCGCGCAAGTCCGTCGCTAGTTCCGGAACAAACAGCTGATTTCCGGGAACTGCGAAGGCGATGCCAGCCGTGACAAGGCGTGCGCGAGAGCTAGCTGTAAGTCTTTCCGACGAATACACGACTATACCGTCATATCCTCTCTTAACGAGATCCAGGTGCTTCCCGATCTCCTTTGGCGTGTGTCCATCGTCTGGTTTTGCGAACATGAAGAGTACTGGAGCTTGACCAACCCGCGTTTCGAAGAATTCATAGAGACGAGTGAGGAAGACGGGCAGTGCCTCCTGCCCGTACCAGTCCCGCAACCGGACATCGAGCTTCAGGACCGCTGCGAGATAGCCTTCAAGCCGGTCTCGATACAGGTCCCTTTCCGAAGGGACATGTCGGGTTTCTAGCTCCATTCCCGAACACTAACATGAGTTGTGTTAGTGTTCAAAATATATGTTAGCCCGGATTTCGCCTCGGCTACGTCTGCCTTCTCCTTGCCAAGCCGACTGCCCCGACGCGAACTTGGCCAGCTCGACCGGTCGCCTCCTCTTGATTTGCCGCTCCATCCGAAGAAGCTCACTCCATCTGAGGTCGGAGCGCCGCAATCCTAGGCATGCTCCTCGACCACCCTGAAATGCGCAGACTCCCGATAGTTCCCGTCGCCTCGGCCAATCGCTGCCTTCCCGGCGCCACACCCACGGCATTCCCATCGGCCGCTACAAGCTGTCCGTTCCTCTGAATTACCTGTGCAATGACCACCTGCCCGGTGATCGCATGCTTAGCAGGGTCTGGAACATCCATGCCTTCCCGTCTTCAGGCTGGCTTGCATAGCTCCGTCATCTTTCCGACATGGCGCAGAAGTCTTCCCCGCATTAGCATCCAACATTGACCGGTCGGTGGTATTTCCTTGAAGTCCTTTCGGTTTATCCACACCGCAGACATTCATCTCGACAGCCCTCTGATAGGCATTGCTGGGCAGGAGGGCGGCGCGGCTGACCGTATCCGTACAGCAACCCGCGAGGCGCTTGAATACCTTGTGGCTCTGCATGAGGAGGCCGCGTTCGTCATCATCGCAGGCGATCTCTATGACGGAGACTGGCGCGACTACCAGACGGGGATTTTCTTTGTCAGGCAGATGGGCCGGCTCGTAGCAGCTGGCGTCTACTAGGTCTTCTTGCTTTACGGCAACCACGATGCCGAGAGCCAAATTACCCGCCGTCTCATTCTCCCGGAGAACGTAAACGCATTCTCTTCACGAAAGCCCGTAACATTCCAGTTGAAGGAGTTCGGCGTCGCTCTCCGCGGTCAGAGCTACCGCCAACGCGACATCGCCGACAACCTGGTGCCGGCCTACCCTGAGCCGATTGCAGGATGTTCAACTTTTCGAGCGTGCTTGCCTGATGGCCGGTTTCGCCGGCAATGCGCTGCAGGGTCTGGATCGAAGGCGGCGCCATTCACACGCCCTCGAACTGAGGCTCTATGACCGCGATGGGCAGAATTATGTTCCAGCAAGGGTCCACGGCTCTTGGCCTTCTCAGTGTTCAAGTCGGTCGGATCATTGGATGGGCCACGGTTCGCCAGACTGTGCCCCCTCGTGTGCTTCAACCCGCTCAATCCGAACACGCTGCGCCAGAGAACGGTGACATCCTGACCCGCCCAACTGTCGCGCCGGCCCGTTCGGCACGAATTCCTGCAACTGGAGATCACTTCACGGAAGCAGATGATTCCGGAGATAGGAATCCGCGGTTTCCGTCGGAGGCGATCAGGTCGAACCCAGCGGACGTTCTTGCGGCATTCGAGGGCGCCGTATTGAGATGTTGGTCCCCGGTCTTCATCCAGTTACGCTCCCCGCCGCCTGAGCACGTTCCTTCGCGCTACCGCCAGTTCGGATCCCGGCAAACATCCCCTCTAGCCCGAGAGGAACGCGGCTTCCGAAGGCGAGTTCGTGCAGGTCCACTGCCACCACGTCCAAGATCGGCTGCAAAGGTGTTTGCAGTCGGAACTGCCGGACGAGACCAGGGGCGCACCCTGCCGAGGCCGGATACACAAGAGTGAGCTGTCGGCACCCATACCTGCCAGCGTACGCGTTCATCTGGTAGGCGTCGGCGCTCGAAACATCAGCGTGCGGCTCGTCCGCTCGCAGGTGCTTCCACTTCGCATCAAGTATGGCCTCGACCCGATCATTCACGAAAACGGCGATGTCGGGCCGCAACAGGAATCCCTCAGTTGCGAGGCGGCGCTGCGCACTCTGCAGTTCGACGCGGAGTTGCAGATCGGCGAGAGTTCGAGTTGCACGACGGATCTTTTCCCCGAGCACCTCTTCGAAGAGACGTTCCATGTTGAAGAGCAAGGCCGAGCCCCGGCTGTCACCGGTCCGGACGTCGGGAAACATCCCGTCCAACAGCCACCGGGCTTGCTGAAATGCGTTCCGCCAGTAATCGTTGGTGCGGTCGAAACGGAGCGCATCCAAATCCGAGGGCCGCACTCGCTGATCCGTGACTTCATGGAGCCGGTGCAGAAGCGATGTCACACCGGCCCTTGTCGAAGGAGCCAGCGCATGGCTGAGGAGGGCACGCAGAACGTGCTTCAAGGCGCGATTGAACGCATTGTCAACAGTGCGCTCGTCGAATCGGCACAGCAGTCTGGAATGATCGAAGGCATTCCGCGCCAGATGCTCGGTCAGGCGCAACCGACCCCGAATCGCGCTCAGATTGGCATCCGTCGCAATGTAGGTGGCGATGGCGCCGCCCCGTAGCGCCGACTTCACACGCTCGCAGAAGTCCTGAATGAAGATATCCAGAAGATGGAGGTTCTGACGGCCGAGGTCGGCGTCGCCAATTCGACTGAACCGGAGGCGACCAGTCGATGCCAGCATGGCAACCAGTAGTCCCCGTGATCCGGCCGGGGTCGAAGCGCCCCGTTCAATCTTCGGCAACAGTTCAATCGTCAATTCGGAGGTGCGAAGTACGCCGCAGAACGGGCCAAAACGCAGTGCGCGGCGCTCCCAGGCCAGCGAACCCTTGGGCATGCGATCGGCAAGCTTCGCGATGCCGTCGGCTTCGTGCTCCGAAAGCGGGCGGCCTTGCCCCACGCCAACGGTGTCCCGTTCGCACAGGGTCAGATATCTCATTCGGGTGTCTCGTAGACCTTGCGGATCGCGTCTGGTGTGATCTCGTCCTCCCGTATGACCTCGTAGGCTGGCTTGTCCGGAATGTCGCTGATCTCCATATTCGGAAACAGTTGCGTCGAAGTCTGTGCCCGCGCGCGAACGAGCTGGAATTCCTCGCCGACGGTCTGATCTGCCAGCACCAGCCTGATCTGGTTCCAGTCGTCGTAACACGCCTCCTGGAGAAACGGGAGGATTTCCTGTGCGAACACGCGACGCAGCTCGTCGAACGTCGCCACCTTGTGGAAGTAGCTGTGGCCGATGGTTTGATCGCGATGAAGCAGATGGGTGAGCCGGTTGTTAATCGTCTCAAGCAACTGCTGGAGATCGATGAACCCATCCGCGCCGTCGTCGATGGTCTTGAGCAGCCGGGGTTGGGGGGTTAGTTCCTCGAACCGGAAGCGCCGCCGCAAGGCGGAATCGAGAAGGGCGATCGAGCGGTCTGCCGTGTTCATGGTTCCGATCACGTCCACGTTCCTCGGCACGCCGAAGGGCTCTCCGGAATACGGGAGCGTCACTTCCAAGCCACTGCAAGCGGGAACTCGGTACCCTGATGCGTCAGTGCGGATGCGCTTGTCGACCTCGACGAGCGAAATCAGCTCGCCGAAGATCTTTGGAACATTGCCGCGGTTAATCTCATCAATGAACAAACCGAACCGCTTGTTCGGCGCCTTTCTTGCCCGATTACAGATACGCCGCAGGGCACCCGGGCGCACCCGATACTTGATTGTGCCGTCCTCGGTCTCAGGGCGAATGCCTTCGACAAAGTCCTCGTAAGCGTAGCTCTGATGAAAGGTGACAAACTCGAAACGATCCTCGCCGTTTTCCCTGTACCGGGGAAGGTACTCAGTCATCAGGCGATAGGTTTTTCCGGTTCCCGGCGGACCGTAGAGAATCAGGTTGATCGGATCGACCGGTCGAGTCGCCGCCTGCTCACGACCCTCCATGCCCGAGGGCTCTACGGGCAAGGAGATTTGCGGCAGCGCCTTCCACCGCCGCTCAAGAGTTTGAGCCGCCTGTCTCCGAAGCTCGATTGCAAGAGACTGAGGGGCCCAGTCCTGCTTCGGGGCGATGCGCTCAAGGTCCTCCAGCAGGACGATGCTGTCGTGGTCCGCATGCCGGACTGCGTCGAATTCCAGGTCGATAAAGCGTTCGAAACCGTTCATGTCTTCTCGGCTGGAGTCCCAGCTAGGCACCTCGTACGGTGCGCGTGTCACCGTCCCGGTCGCAACAACCCCTTTTGGCTCGACACCTGTTCGCATGAGATATACGCGATCGCCCTCGCGCAGCTTCGCAGAGCCGCAAGGCCAACTGTTCGAAGCCCTCCCTCCGGCGAGCGCAACCTTCCGGTCGGTTGGCATGGACGCCCACGGCCATTTGGAGGGGTTCCAGTTCAGCAGCCAACTCGTCGTCCGGGCGCGCCATACGTTCGTGAACTCCTCCAGGTAAAAGTCGACATCGGCGCCTTGCTCGTTCTCAAGCCGCTTGCGGAAGTCGAAAAGCGCGCGATCCATGGCGATCAGATCCCACTTCCGAACCTCTTTCTCCGGAATCTCGCTAAGAGTCGCCAAAATCTGCTTCTTGTCCCTCTCCGAACTGATCCTCTCGAATGTGTCCGGATACAGGAGATGAGCCAGAATGTGACGAAGCTGGCGGTTGCGCGCCTCGGGTATCCCGTTCAGCCAGCCGGCGAACGCCCAGGGGTCGGCAACAATCTCAGCACGTTCGTTGGGCCCGCGTCTCTTGAAGTCACGAATGCTGGCAATGAGACAGACGAGTTCTCGCCTACGGTCCGTGTTGTAGGCGGTTCCCGTCGATCCAATGCCATGTAGAACGGCGTCGCTCAGATGGGGAAGCTCGTCCGGCAGCTCCTCCCCGGACCAAGACCAAATCTGATGAATCCGGTCCAGTTTCGTTGCCACGCTGATGTTCGATTGGAACAACATCAGAATCCACAACTGCTCGGCCATCAGCTGTTTGCAGGCGGGAGATCCCGGCAATAGCTGAGCCTGGAGCTTCTCCCAAAAGTCCCCATTGCCCTCGTCGAGGTTCTTCACGAAGCGGCGATCGAGTTCATCCAGCAGCGTCGAATTCCAGAGGCTCCTCTCATCTGTCAACACGGATCCGTCGGTCTCCAGGCAGTTTGACCTCCACTGCGCGGCTGCGCCATAAACGCCTGTTACCGTACGGTGCGGATTGAATCGCGACATCGGCTGTGACCCAAATAATGCAAGCGGCAGCAGCCGCATCTGCGCTTCGGTCTCGATCGTAACAGACACGTTCCAACAGAACAACGGCCGATAAACACAGCACTAATGGCAGGATCAGTCCAGCAGTCAATCAGAAGCTCAGGTAGGGGTGGAGATCATCCGGATTTTTTGGCCGGCTTCTACCAGTTTGGTTCGGTCATGAGGATCGAGGGCCGGCGCAAGCTTTCCACTGAGCCGACCGCAGGCGGGTAGAACACCGAAGCGCTGGAGATTGCGGTCGCGCCCCTACCGGCGTGACCGAACAGTAATGCCCTGAGGTGCCTGGAATGCCCCAAATACCGTTCCGAATGCATTCCGAAATCCATCCGGAAGAGAACCTCCAGAAAACGAAAACGCCGCTAAGAGATTATCTTAGCGGCACTGTCTTTGGTTGCGGGTGTAGGATTTGAACCTACGACCTTCAGGTTATGAGCCGGAATGTGCACGACTTCTCCCAAGAGTGCCTGCTCGGACCCTCGCGGGGCCAAACAGGACCTTAGATGGGCCACGTGGTGAAGTGAGATCGCTTAGGGTACACTTACGGTAGATTTCGCCACCATCGCTGTCAACCGCAAACGGGAATGGGAATAACGTGGCTAGGCTCGAATACAGGACCATCTCGCATCGCAACTTCCACGCCTTGCCGGTGGGCGACAAGGACACCGTCTATTGGGACCGCAAGCTGCAGGGGTTCGGCGTCCGCGTGTATCCCTCCGGGTCCAAGGTCTATGTCGTTCAGACGCGGGCGTGCGGAAAGTCGAAGCGCGTCGCGTTCGGCCGCCACGGTGTCATCACGTCGGAACAGGCCCGCATCAAGGCCGACTGTCGCCGAGCGGTATCTGGTTGAGCACGTCCAGGTCCGGTGCAAGCCGCGCACGGTCGAGGCCTGCCGCTGGCTGGTGAAGAAATTCGTGATCCCCGATATCGGCAAGATGGCGATCGACCGGGAACACATCGCCGCCCTGCACCAAAAGCACCGGAACACGCCCTACTAGGCGAACCGCATCCTCGAGGTAGTCAGGAAGATGTTCAATCTCGCGGAGGCCTGGGGCCTGCGCAAGGACAAGGAGAAGAAGCGCGAGCGGTTCCTGACCGACGAGGAGTTCCACCGCCTCGGCTAGGTCCTCAACGAGATCGAGGCCGACGGCTCCGAGACGCTCTCCGCAGTGACGGCGATCCGCCTGCTCATGCTGACCGGCTGCCGGACGAGCGAGATCCGGACGCTACGCTCGGAGGACGTGAACCTAGAGGCGGCGGAGATCAGACTCCGCGACGGCAAGACGGGTGCGCGGATGGCGCTGCTCTCCGCCCTTCCCCGCTTCGAGGACAACCCGTGGGTAATCGTCGGCAGGAAGCCGGGCGCCCATCTGACCGATCTTCAGCACCCCTGGCACCGCATCCGCGCCCGGCTCGGGCCACGACGACGTGCGAATCCATGATCTGCGGCATTCCATTGCGTCCCGGGCCCTGACTCTCGGCAAGAGCCTTCCGACGATCGGGAAACTCCTCGGTCACACCCAGGTTCAGACCACCGTGCGCTATGCGCTCGTGGCTAACGAGTCCGTGAAGGCCTCGGGTTCGTGCGTCGGCGACAGCATCGGCTTGCACATCGCTCCGGCGGAGCCGGCATAGCCTGTTGTCAGAAGGGCCGTTCGGCTGGGCTTTGGCATCCGGCGAATACCTCGCAATCGTTGCTTCGTCGGACGCACCGACCAGGCGCGTCCTCAATAAAAAGTCTGTGAGCCAGACTTCGTGCCCACTCGCCGTCAGCCCCGCAGGCGCGCATGCATTTCCAACACTAAGACCCTGAGCGGAGCCATCGGTTACTGTCCGCCAGCCGAATTCTTCCGGCAGCCCAACGCCACAAACGGGCACTGACACGCTGCCGGCTGTTGGAGAACCAGTTCCTGCGCAGAATGCACGTCAGGAACAACCGCATCAAGCTACGGAACAGCAATACCGGGGGCCGCATCGGCCCGCTAAAGCCCGACGCTCGTGCGGTTCTCGACGACATTCGCCGCCAAAACCTTCATGATTTTCTGCGTTTACTTACCCCGGAGCATGAAACTCGCGTGTAACTGACGGTTGCCGGGACGATGTCGTGGGGTGGCGCTGTTGCCGGGACCGGAGTATCCTGTGGCCCATGGATCGGGTGCCGGCGGCCAGGGGAAAGTGTGCTCAAAGCCCGAAAAGAGTTTCAGAGAAAACTACAAGCCTCCGTCCCCTAGCGATCCAAGGCAATGCGAAGTCGCCTCGCTCGGTCCCTGAACGCATCCTCTCCACCTTCCAGGATGTCGCACACGACCTTGCGGATTTCCGCCTCATCCAGGCCGCCGCTCCTGTACGTGATGGCCGGAAGACCCTCCGCCGACTGCGGTCCGACATGTGCGACAATAATCTGGTCCGCATCGGTGTTGACCACGAGGTTCGCGTTATGCGTAACCATGATGACCTGCCGCTTCTTCTTGGCCTCATCGAACAACGGCACCAACTCGTCGAAAATGGACTTCGGATCGAGATTCTCTTCGGGTTGGTCGATAATCAACGGTCGGTCATCGGCATCGTCGAGCGCAAGGTAGAGAAGAACCAGAACTATTCCCCGGCTGCCAGGTGACAGTTTTTGTATCTCGATTCCGTCGTACTTGATGTCATACTTGAGGGAAATGTGGCTTGTACTGTACAGCCATTGCGCGAAACGCCTCGACCAGGGTCGATAGTTCAATCGGTCTGTACGCGGGTATGGGGCCTTTTCGAGAAGCGCCTCCTGATGCTTCTCCTGAAACGCATTCATGGCCTTGGAAACCGCAGCAGAATTTCCCTCCCGCCAAGCGTCCCTCAGCATCTGGTTCGCTTCCTTCTTAAGTGAGCCTATGCCCTTGAACGGGCCTCCCCTGAGGTCGAACAACTCATTTTCACCCTGCTTTGCCCACTTGCCCACGTCGGCCACCCTGGAGACAGAGAACGAGAGCTTCCCCAGCGTACCGCCGGATTCTTGCAGGCGCCGGATCAGCGGACCGTACAACTCGTTGAGCACTCGCTCTTCCGCAAGCAGGGCATCGAAGACGCGAACGTAACCGTCCGCCCGGTCCGCAACGAGGATCCTCGCCCTGCCATTCGCCCCCTTGCAATTTGCGAGCCTTTCTTTCAGCCTGGCAAGCTCATTTCCTTCTTCGGCGATCCGTTCGGAGACGGCAGAAACCTTGCGCGCGCTTTCCCTGTCTGCTGCGACCAGTTTTTCCATCCTCTCGATCTCTGCTTCGAGGACGCCAAGCGGGGTCCTCGCAAGATCGGCACCTTTGGGAAGGAACGTCCCGCTGGCATCCACTGCAACAGAAGGCTTCTTCCCTTTCAACCCCTTCGTGCTCTTCTCCACTTCCTCGGACTTCGCCGCTACGACCTCATCGACATCACCCACGTATTCGAGAAGAAAACGCCTCCACTCGCCCTCATCGAGAGAAAGATTCCTATAGTTCTCCCTCATGCCCCGCAGCGCCTCGGGCGCCCGGTTCTGTCTCAGGTCCCTGATTTCGTTCCTGACCCCGACGATAGATGCCCTTCGATTGCCGAGCTTCCTTAGGTGGCCGCGTACCCGTTCGGCAGCGGCGATCAGTTTCTGGAGCCGCCTGCCCGTCTTCTTCCCATATTTGGGCAACAAGGCCATGCGATCCTTCTCGTAGCGCGCAATCAGCTTCTCTTTCGCGGCGATCTTCGCCACCAGCGGTTTGACCTCACGCGTCTTCTCCATCTCGATGCCGATCTGGTCAGAAATATTCGCCAGCGCCGCCTCTTCCCGGACCCGTGCATCGCGATGACCTCCCGCCCGCAGTTCAAGGAGCTCGCCGAAGTCGACCGCGCCGTCGCGTTCGAGTGAAGGGTGCGCTTCGAAGATGACCCGCTCGATTTCCTCGATCAGTGTGGGCGTGCCCTCTATGGAGCAGAGATCCTCGACGAATTGCTGCGACAGATACCTGGCACGGGGATAGTCGTCCAATGAACTATCCACGGGTGCGTCGAGCGGCTGCGCTTGCGAAACCTCGCCACTCGACCATTTCACAACAACACTCGATCCCGACAGGTGTTCCCTCGCCCGCGCAAGGAAGGACGGATTCTCTTCCGACTCCATGTACGAGCTGCAACCGGCCGCGATCATGTCCACCAGCGCGGTCTTGCCCGATCCCCGCCCACCAATGACCGCCGTCAAGCCCGCATTCAGCTCCACAACGGGTGTCATGATCCACGACGCGTTTTCAACACGCACCTCGTCAATGATCTGAGAAACCGCCGACCATGACGGCGGGGCTGAACCGACGTACGCACGTTCCGGCACGCGACACGCGTGGCGCAGCGCATCGAAGGACGCTCGCCCCTTTAGCCAGCAATACCGGTTTTCCGCGGGCTTGGCGACGCGATCCAGACCATGCGCATCGCTGCCCCAAAGGCACGGCTTCGGGCTGCGATATCTCTCCTGAAGTTCGGCCACACTCGCCGCCCCGCTCCCGAGCCAGAAATCCCTCTGATTCAAGCTCGAGGCAAAGATGACGTGCGCGGCCTTTTCGATTTCTTCTCGCAGTGTCGTATCGGCCGCATCCCTCACGCCCGAAGTGCCATCCGCGTTTCCGGCGACCGCGATAATGATGTTTCCCTGGGCCCAGTCGATGCTGCTGTACATGTCGAGCAGATTGTCAAGCGATACCTTGAACTGGGGTGTAAACCAATTTGGTTGAAAAGGCGATGCGGGAAAGATTGCTAAAGAAGACCGCCGCTCCGCCGCTCTTGAGAATTGCTCCTCGCGAGACTTTCGACTATGATAGTCGGCGCTTGCGTGGACGGAATTGACCGGAGAACACGGTCGGCGCCGCGCTCGGCATCGAGCAGGAGCATTCACTATGGCAAGAAAAAGCAAAGCGGCGGGCTGCCGCCTTCCCAAGGCGGTAGAGATTCTGGCGGACTTTTCCGAAGATGAGGCGGCGGCGCAGCCGCCGGTTCTTCTGCTGAAGCGGGACGACGGCGGCTACGCGCAGTACCGGCTCGAAGGCGGCCAAGTGCGTTGTGGCGAGGCGGACTCCGCCGCCGGCGAGAGCCGGCCGGGCGCGCTCGAGGCGCTGCTCGCATCGGGGAGGAGGAATTTCGAGGAGCTGCTTCCGAAGCTTTCGGCGGAGCTGCGCGGGCCGTCGC
>MKWU01005403.1_pt1 | contig 13952 bp, 11 predicted proteins | sample 809101 | NCBI WGS metagenome assembly MKWU01 (sample SAMN05860141, study PRJNA318959) | sponge metagenome | host: Aplysina aerophoba | place: Slovenia: Piran, Adriatic Sea, Gulf of Piran | collected 2013-05-07 | reverse complement strand
CGGTTCTCCCAGTGCAGCTGTCTATATCTGTTAGGAGGCACAGATGCGTCCGGAAACGGCAGAAGGGAGGCTGAACGAGATGGACAGCGAATACTCTTGCGCTGGAGACATCGTGATGCTCAGGAGCGGTGGCCCGTGGATGACGGTCGAGGACACCGAGGATGGGGAGGTGCATTGCAGCTACTTCGTCGAGGGTCATCTGGAGCACGCGACATTCCGGGAAGAGGCGCTCCTCAAGCTGTTCGAAGCGGAGCCGGCGGACGAACCCGCTGACGAGCCGGGGCATTCTGCGACCGACGACTGACCGGTGAGTTTTGCACGGTTTCCCCCGACGGCTGTCTATAGTCCCTCAGAGAAGCCATTCTTCACAGACGGGTGATGATCCCAAACCGGGGGAGCCCCAGGCAACAGGAGAGAAGACGTTGCGCAGATTCGCCTTGGTACTCATCTTGATCAACCTCGCGCTGGGACGAACTGTCCGCAAGCGGGGGGCAGATCTAACGCGGGAGCATCGTATATCGGTGTGGACGCTCTTGCCCGTTGTGATGGCAGCATGTGTCGAGCCCGGCGAATCGGGAGCAAGTGGTGGCGAGGTCACCGTCACAGACTCGGGTCACATCCAGATTGTGGAGGTGGGAGGAGCGCTGCTCAGCAATCTCCCGGAATGGTCGCTTGACCAACGGCCATTGCTGGAGATCGGTGAGAGGATCGGGGGAGATCCGTACATGTTCGGCAGGATCGATGCCGCGGCGCGGCTCCCCTCCGGCGAGGTCGTGGTAGTCGACGGCCTCACATTTGAATTCCGTGTGTTTGGTCCGGATGGCCTGTTCCGGAGGCAGTTCGGACGCGACGGAGAAGGTCCCGGGGAATTCAAGGCGGTATCCTTGCGGAGGCTCGTGAACGGAGGGTTCGCGGTGGCTGACGCCCGATTGGACAGGCTAACCTTGTTCGATTCGATGGGAACTCTCACAGAGAGCCGGGGGAGCATTTGTCGCAGTAACGGTGCCGGTGTATACCATGAATCCCCGAGTTATGTTGGCAGGTGCGCATTCGCCGGTCTCACCGGGGATGGCATGGTTTTCTGGTCAGAAACCGTGGGCTCCGAGCAGCCGGCCCTGCGACTGGACGTGGCTCACCACTACGTCGGCGGGACGCGATTTCTGTTCCGCCCTGCGGGCGATGCCCGTCTGGTCGTTGACTCCATCCCTGTTGCGAATCAAGTCGCGATATTGACAACCAGGTTTGGACCCAGGTATCTATGGGTCATCTCGGAACTGTTCGAGGCGAGTGGAAACTGGGCCTTCGGCCCTCGCACCGTTGCGGTAGCGGAAGCGGAACGGTTCGAGGTGAGATTTCGCGACTCGGCCGGGACGCTCCAGAGGGTTCTGCGCGTTGGAGTGGTTCCCGAGCGTGTGACCACCGGGCACATCGATGCGATCAAACAGCTGATGGGCACCTCAGCAAGCCTCAGCCCCAAGGAGTTGGCGCTGGAATACCTGGACGATGTCCCGGTCGATGGCCCGATCCCGTTGATCGGAAAGATGCGCTTTGACGAATCCGGACGCCTCTGGATTGGCGACTATGTCCCGGATCCCGTTTTGGTCATCCCGCAGGAGTGGCGGTGGACGATCTTCGACGAAAACGGTTTGCCTCTTGCACGCATGACCACCGGTGCGTCGGACGACATCCTGGAAATCGGTGGCGACTACATGCTGGTGCGCGAGCGGGACGACATGGATGTCGAGAGCGTGGGGATGTACCGCATTGAGCGGGAACCGGTGAACTGACCCATGTTGGTCAGGAATAGCCGACCGCTCCGCTGGGTGGCCATGGTCACTTCGCTCTCTGGGTGCGCAGAGGATTCCGCGTCCCGTTCTGCGCCCACGGGCGTCACCGTCACCGACTCGGCGGACATCCGGATCCTGGAAGTGGGTGGAGAAGTGCTCGACACCCTGCCCGAATGGTCGCTATCCGACGACACTGCAGTCACAATGGGCGTCAATACCGGCGACGATCCCTACTTGTTTGGGTTGATTGCCGGGGCGATCAGGCTACCCTCCGGCGAGATCGTGATCGTGGATGAGCACGGGTTGGAGTTTCGCGTCTTTGGTCCTGACGGGGTCTTTCGCAGAGCGTTCGGGCGGGAGGGTGAAGGTCCGGGCGAGTTCAGACGGGTCGTGTTCATGCGAAAGCTCGGGGATGGTGGCTTTGCGGTGTTCGATAGTTCGCTGAACAGATTGACGTTCTTTGACGACCACGCCGTGCTCGTGGAATCTCGATCGAGCGCGTGCAGTTCAGTCCTCACTCAAGCCCTCCGTGGGCGGGGTGCACTCCGCTGCTACTTCGATGGACTTGTCGGCGACGGAACCTCTTTCTGGTACGGCCCACAGGAACCGGATGAACCGGAGCCGGCGCCACGACACAATGTGGTCCGCCGGTATCCGGGGAAGACTCATATTCTGGCGCTCGAGGTGGACGACGGTATCGAGCTGATCGATTCGGGTTCGGCCAGAAGCTGGGCCAGAATTTCGAGGACTGTCGGTGGTATGCTGGCAGTCTGGGGCGTTCCGGAACTCTTCTCTCCCCACGGGCACAGGGCCTTTGGTCCGCATGGGCTTGCGCTTGCGGAGTCGGAACGCTGGGAGGTCAGGTTCCGCGACTCCTCCGGTGTCCTCAAGCGCATCCTGCGGGTGCGCAAGGAACCGGAGATTGTGACCCGGGCACACATCGATGCGATCGTCGGTGCGGTGGGCACCCCTGCGAGCCTGAGCCCCGCAGACCTGGCGCTGCAATACCTGAACACGGTTCCCACGGGAGGCCGCGTACCGTTCTTCAGTGAACTCCGTTTCGACGATTCCGGGCGCCTCTGGATCGCCGATTACGTTCCGTCACCCATCCTGGTCAACACGGAAGAACTGCGTTGGACCATCCTCGACGAGAACGCTTTTCCGCTGGCCCGCATGACGACGGGACCTTCGGACGACATCCTGGAAATCGGTGACGACTACATGCTGCTGCGCGAGCGGGACGAAATGGATGTCGAGCGGGTAGCGATGTACCGCATCGAGCGATTCATGAAAGAAATGAGATGAAATGACGAGCCACAGAACCGGACCGCTCCTGAGGGTGCACTTCTCTCGATTTCACCTGATCGGCCGGCTTGCGAGTGCCGCTGTCGCATCGTGTGTTCCGCTTGCCCACATCAGTGCTCAGGCCACGCCAATCGCCGAATGCACGGCACCATGTCCCCTTTTTCTTGAGCTCGTAGGCACGTTCGGAGACGATGCGGGCCCGGGGATGCTCGGGGCCTCTGTCCGAGGATTTTCGGATAGCAACGACCGCTGGTATCTGGTTGACAGGCCACCCACCGAGGTCAAGGTCTACGACGGTGCGGGCGCCTTCCTGCATCGCTTCGGCCGAAGCGGCGAGGGGCCCGGAGAATTCAGTCTGATCAGATACGTCCTCCCGATCGGCGACGGCGTCGTCGCCGTGCTTGACGACCCGAGCGGGCTCAAGTTTTTCGACTCGGCGGGCAATTTCCTTCGTGAGGCGCGGTTGCCGTTCGCACCAGGTGGGAACGGAGCCGTGTACGCCGACGGCCTGGGGTTCGTGATTTCGGCGAATGCGCCAACTCCCGGGCGAGCGGGTCTTCCTCTTCACATCGTCGATCTGGACGACGGAAGCGTGGACGTCTCCTTTGGGTCACTGACGGGTGAGTATCCGTTCAGTGATGTAGATGGTGCGAGCCGCTACCTGGCCGAAGGACCGGCGGCCGGTGCCGTATGGGCAGCCCGGCTGTACGAGTACCGCATCGAGCTTTGGACACCGGACGGTCTCCAACGCTCCCTGGTGCGCGAGGTGTCGTGGTTCCCGCCGGCGACCCAATCCACCCTGGCCCATGGGTGGTCTGAACGACCGAACACGATCCTTGTCGGTTTAGCGGCAACAGGGTCGGAATTATGGGTCAAGTTCAGAGTCGCAGACGAACGTTGGATGGAGGCAGCGGAGGAGAATCCTGTGAATCCTGACCGTGGCCTCTTCTATGACACCATGATCGAAGTTATCGACCTTGATGCGTCACGAGTGGTCGGCCGGGTTCGCCTGGACGAGGACTACAGCAACTTCGTCGCGCCTGGAATGATTGGCAGGACGGTGGTCACGCCCGCGGGCTCCGTGCGGTACCAGGTGTACCGAATCTCGAGCAGAGCGCCGGCCAATTGACCGCATGCGTCCCGGCGTGATGGCGTCCCGAGGGCCCTGTCCCAAACCCCCCGCGATGAGGTCCCCAAAATGAACCACCCATGCCACATCCGTAGCGTATGTGCCACCGCAATCCTGCTCGCGGGATGCGGGGGCGATCAGGCGGCAGATCGCCATGAGCCTTTGGTCGATACGCTTCGCAGTGGCACGGTTGTCGTCCAGAACTCGCCGCAAGGCTTGTGGGACTTGGATCCGGGGGCGCGTTGGACCGTTGTGGAGAGTGTCCGGATTGGCAGCACCGACGGGGGCGGTCCCGATGTATTCGGGTCGGTTCCCACGCTGATTGTCGACGATCTGGACCGCATGTGGGTCGTTGATGCGATGGCGAACGAACTGCGGGTCTTTGACGCGGCTGGCGCTTCGTACGGACCATCGGCCGAACAGGCGAGGGGCCCTCCGAATTCACGCGAATCGGTCCCGTTTTTCACGGTCCGGATGCAACGATCTGGGTCGAAGACCTATCTCTGGTCCGATGGGAGGTTTTTGACACCGCGGGGATTCGGGTCGAAGGGCACCCGAGCCCCACCAACCTGCGTGGCGGATTGCGACATTGGACGCGCGACGGCCTCTTTCTGGTCCTGGCGCCGCACCCGGAGTCGCCGCCCCAGGTCGGCCTCGTGGCCTACCTGAGGACACAAGAGGGGGCACTCGAACGCGAGGGTCGGGTCTTCGAACTTCCGCCGGAGCCCAGGCCCGTGGGGTTGGTGACGGTCAAGTCCGATCGCATCAGCACTCAGGTGCCCGCTCCGTATACGCCCAAGTCGTTCGGGGTGTCCGGACCCAATCTCGACTATTGGTTTTCCGACGGGCGAGCCAGAAGGGGCAACTACGAGATTCGCCGGATCAGTGTGGACGACGGGGCCACGCGGCTGACGATCAGGCGCCGTTTCACTCCGACGGAGATTCCGGACTCGATACGGACCTGGGCGATCGACTCCCTCCGGCAGGAGTTTCGCGAGAATGACATGCCCACCGAGGCGCTCACACTAAGGGTCGTGCCCCGGGAATACCCGCCGTTCAGCGACTTCTTCCTCTCTGCCGACGGCACGCTATGGGTCCGTCGCGTCTTCGCGGACGGGCTTGTGGGGTTCGATGTGTTCGCGGCCGATGGGCGCCTTCTGGGGCGTCCAAGCATGAAGGCCGAGCTTGCAGGAATACGGATTGTTTCGATCACGGCGACGAACATCTACGGGATCGACACCGATGAGCTCGGAGTGAACCAGGTGGTTCGGTTGGAGATTCAGCATTCACCAGGTGTGGCCCCGAGGCCGTCTGAGTCAGAAGGCAGCGGTGAAGGAATGGCGGATGGTACTTTACGGTAAGCAGCGTTGGGCAATGGTGATACCTGACGATTGGAGCGATCATGCGATTCATTGGCCTCACGGTGAGGAACCCGAAAGCCGCAAGGAGATGGCTACTCGGACCGGCGATCGGGCCCCGGGTTGCGGGGTGCCTGTCGGGGATGATCTCCATCCTGATCCTCTGCGTGCTGACGGTGAGCGCGGGCTGCACTGATCCAGACGCCCGCGACCTTCCGCCGTCTTCGGCAAAGGACTCCGCAGGAATCGAGGTGATTGACATTCGGGGGTCAGGTTCGGAGGGAGATGGCGTGTGGCGCTTGACGCCCGATCCCATCTTGACGATCGGGGTCGTTGGGGGGGAGCCGGAGTACGAGTTCTCCTATGTCGTGGGCGCTTTTCGGTTGGCGCCGGATACCATTGTTGTCCTCGATGACGACGCCGGAGAGCTGCGGTTCTATGACGGACTCGGCAACCACATTCGGACGGTTGGGGGGCGGGGCGAGGGCCCGGGAGAGTTCGAATGGGCGACTGACATCTCTACGTTCGCAGGAGGGGTGCAGCTGAAGGCGAGCAACAAGCGGATTCGCTTTAGCTCGTCAGGGGACCTGATCTCGGATGACAGTTTTCGTTGGACGCCGCTGCAGCAATACTTGTGCCCGTTGACTTTCCTTGGCGACGAAGTGTTCTTGTGCGACTTCGTTGAGGGAGGAATCGTCCTGGATGATGGAAGCCAGGCGCCGCAGTACCGTCTTCTGCATACGGTATGGGGAGGACAGCGGTTCGATACTCTGGGCCTGTTCACCGGGCTTGCCACAGCGTTCCACCGGGGGAATGACGGCAGGTTGCAGGCAGTGTCGGATCCGTTTGAGCGCCAGGACCATGTGGCGCTCGGAGGATCGCCACCTGTCGTTGTGACTCTGCGCCGAGACCTCTACGAGTTGACGATCATGACGACGGAGGGCCAACCCCTTCGGATTGTGCGTCGGCACGAGGCAGAGGAAGCTCCCGGGGACGAAGTGATTGACTCGCTCTACCAGAGGGCTGCCAGCGGTCTATTCGAGGTCGCACGCGCCGACGTCGAGCGCCTCTTCCCCCGGCGGCGCGCTGTCGTGGGGGGCTGGGAACTTGCCGTCGATCGTGTCGGGAACATCTGGGTAGGGGTGGAGAAGGAGCGGGTAGACACCACTGGCCGTCGCTACGACATGTATGAAGTCTTCCGGACCGATGGTTCGCTCCTTGGATCAGTTGCGGTCCCTGCCGGGGCGCGGCTGGCGGATGTCGGCGAGGACTATGTCTTGCTGGTGACCAGAAACGAGCTGGATGTGCCATTCCTGGCACTGTATGGGCTCGTGAAGGATTGACCGGCGGCGAGTCATCCACGTTGGACAGGGAAATCGGCCACATGCCTACCCCGGCGAATCCTCCGTCCCTTCACGCAAGACGGCGAGGTAGCGCTCGTGTGGACGTGCGCCAGGCCTGCCTTGACGAGGACGGGAAGACCGTCGTCGTTGGCCGTGATTCAGGGCCGCGACGGCGTTCGACGTTTTCAGGACAGTCGCTGATGGACGCACCGGGAGCACACTCTGAGGTGTCGCTGGCAGGTGGGGTCGTCGGGTGGAATCCGAACCTTGGCGTTGTCGTAGGAAAGATTCGAGGCTCTTGCTTTCGTTGGCGTCCCTGTTGCGAAAGAATCATTGCTATGCTTCCCTCGGTCGCCGGTTTTACGAACGCGAATAGCTGTTCACTTTCTTTAGGATTGTCGTAAGGAACGGACTTTTCGTTACGGGTTTGATCGTCGTCGGGCGTGCCCGTCAGTTCCTGGACGCCCCGCGGGGGATCGCGGGGCCTGTGCCCTGGGGTCATCGCCTTTTGCGTGCGTACAAGTCTTGCACGCTTTGGCTCCGGGATCTATCCATGAACAGGGAACGCCCGCGCCCTTCGACTGCGGGCACACAAAGGAGTGGTGCCATGCACAGCTCCCGTTGGCAGGTCCGCCGGTTCATCGTCGTCTCAGGGTTTGTCGCCCTGCTGGTCGCGGTGATGGTTTGGAATCGCCCATCGCCCGATTCGGCGCCGGCAGTGACCCCGCCGGACCATGACCCCATGGAGGCTCCCGCGGAAGCGGTGCTGTTCCAGGAGGTACTGTCGGTATCCGATGCCGTGGTGCGTGATGGCGTGTGGTACGCGATCGACATATATGGCCCCTGGGTTCATCGTCTGGACGCTGCTACGGGCTCTGTGCGCACGTTCGGTCGTAAGGGCGAGGGACCCGGCGAGTTCCGGGGGATTCCCGGCGAGATCGTGATGCACGGCGACTCGATCGTGATAACTGATGGCCAATCACTCCGCATTTTCGGCCTCGAAGGCCAACACTACGAGGACCGGATTGTCCGTATCCGCAGTAGTTGTAGCATCGAGGAAGCCCTTTCCCTGTCGGGCTTCCTGTTGTTTCTGGTCAGGTGTCCCAACCGGGAAGACACCTCCTACCATGTCCTGCACGAAGCACGTAGCGGCTTGCTCACCGAGGTGTCCTCGCTTTCCCAGGAACGGGGGGCGCCAACCACGGGAAGAGTGGTGTTGGGTCCACATCCCAACGGATTCGTCTTCGGCCAACCCTACCTCGATTGCCTTGAGCTGTATGGTTTCGACGGTGCCCCGCTGGGCGAAGAGTGCCACGAGTGGATCGAACGGCTCCCGATGCCGGAAATGACGGTAGACCAGAAGGCGGAAATCGAAGCGATCAAGGAACAGGCCCGGCAACGCGGCATCGAAGTCGAACTGCCGGAGTACATGCCGCCGTTCGTGCGGGTCTCCGTGACGACCGACGGCGAGATGGTGTACCTGGCGAATGCACCCGACGGCAATGTGCCCCGGCTGCTCACACGAGCGGCAACCGGAGATCAGGTCGTTCTGCCTGTGCGCTCCGCTCCCATCATGATCGTAGACGGCGACCACATCCTCTTGGGATGGCGGGGGCTCGATGGGACGCGCCTCCTGTTTGTGGACATTCCCGGGATCCCATAGGAAGATACTGGAAGTCGACCTGTCCGCCGGCTGGACCATCAGCGACGACCCGTGGCGTTCCATGGGGTCAGTCGGCGAGGTAGCGCTCGTAGATGAGGTATCTTGGAACAGTCGACCGCGCTGGAGCCTGGAAGCGGGAGATGACAAGCAACGGAGATGAAACCATGAGCGCGACCTGCATGTCCATCCGGCCCTCGCGGAGACCCCCAATGCGCACTATTCGACTCGGCAACGCCATCTGGTGTGCCGTTTGTCTGCTCTGCTGGGCCTTGCCCTTGCGCCTGACCGCCCAGGTCCCCGTCGTTGAGCTCCCGGCGGAAGATGTTCCACTCTCCGCCGAGTTCGAGGACGTGTTTCGAGTGGGTGGTGGGGGAGCCGAGTGGGAGTTGTTGACCTCCATCACCTCCCTGGCTTTTGACGCTTCCGGCAACCTTCACATCACCGATGTCGGCCCGGACGGTGGTGACATGCGGATTCTGGTGGTTGATTCGCTCGGGGAATTCGTCACGGCGTTCGGGCGTGCCGGGGAGGGCCCGGGAGAGTTTCAGGTCGCCAACTCCGCCGTCACCTTCCGGGATGGGACGATGGCCGTGGCCGACCTGGGCCACAGAGCGTACCACGTCTTCCGGCCGGGGGGTGAACTCGATCGAATGGTTCGGTTTCCTTCGGAGGGGGAGCAGGATCCCTCTGGCCTGGGAACAACCCTTCCGGGCAACCGGAGGACTTACCTACTGCGGGCGGAAGCTGGTGGAACGCTGCTTGGCTACCCCTACCTTACGCTGACTGTGTCCGCCGGCGAGACACCCGACGGCAGGTTTTCCTATTCGGCAAGACCGGGCCCGGGGCCCAGGGTGCTCGAGCGGCTGAGCATCGACGGGAATCCTGTCCGCGTTGATGAGATCGCGAGGGCCTGGGTTCCGGCAGAGGCCGAGCAGGCGACAAGGGTGCCAGCCTTTACGCCGAAACTCCTGTTCGATGTCCTCCCCGATGGCGGGTTCGCGTTCTCGGACTCCACTGGATACGCGATCAGGTTCGCTGCTTCTGACGGGACCATTCGGCGGGTCGTGACGAGGCCGATCATGGCGCGCACGGTAACCGAGGAGATGCGGGACCAGTATCGTGAATGGCGCGTGGCGGAGGTCGAGGAGGATTTCGGTTTCAACGAACTTCCTCCTGAAGCGAGGAGCCAGATGCGCGAAATCATGGACTACGACGGCTGGCTGAGCGTTGCCCGGTCCTACCCGGTCCACGGAGAGATTCCGGTCATTGACGACCTCAGAACCACCTGGACAGGCAGCGTCTGGGTGCGGCGCACTCCGGACGGTGGCTACCCGTGGGAGGATCACGTGGCCGGCAGCGTGCTGTCGGGCCTGGCATTCAGCACTGCTCCGGCGCCCGCTTCGGCCGTTGACGTTATCAGTGCGGATGGCCGGTACGTGGGGACGTTCCCTCCACAAGCCGGCGCCATCATGTTTTCGGCTTTCGGACCCGGCGGGCTGGTCGCCTACGTTGAGACGGATGAGCTGGATGTGCCGACGGTGGTGGTGAAGCGGGTGCCGCCTGAGGTGAGGTAGCTGGCGATGATCGCGAGGCATGGACGACTGGGACACATGAAACGCACCCGACGTGCTGATAGCCTTGCTCTGGCGTTGGTTTTAACATGTCCGTTTGGTCTTTTCCCTGACGGCCTGGGTGCCGCACAGACGCCTCGGTCGGAAGCGACGAGGCCGATGGATGTCTGGATTGACAGCATCCCACTGATCTCGATGGACCAGGAGGTTGATCCGCTCTACGGAGTGGTCGGCGCGGTCTTTTCCGGGGATACCCTGATCGTCGGCGAACGCAGTACGGGTACCCTTCGCTACTACGATCGAACGACCGGCAGACAGCTTGGGACGGTTGGCGGGAAGGGCGAGGGACCCGGGGAGCACCAGTGGATGGTGTTGATGCAATCTGTCGGTAATCGGATCTATACGTATGACGTCCTGGCGTCGCGCGTGACGGTCTTTGGCTTGGCGGGTGAAGTGGAAAGGACGGTGCGTGTCGAGCCATGGGGCGCGGCTGCGACCGCTCCGCAGGTAGTCGGCTTCTTCCCGGACGGATCAATGCTGGCTACGGCGATGGTACGGGATTGGAGCGACCGAATCGACGAACCGACCGTTCGCCGAAACACGCGGACCATTTCCAAGCACGACGATATGGGCGGTTTCGAGGACAGTCTTGGCATGTACCTCGGTAATGAGGTCTATGTCGAGCCTTTCGGACGTGGCGGGGAGAGCATGCCTGAGTGGCAGGTGCCCTTCGCCAGGAGAGTCACGGTCGGCGTGATGGGTGCCGAGTACTATATCCTGGAGAACATGAAGTCGGCCATCGCCGTGTACGATCAGAAGGGAGAGCCGCACCACGAGTTCGGTCCCCAGCGCACGCCGGAGCCACGAAGGATTTCGAGGGAAGACGCCAGACGCTTCCAGGACGCCGACGAAGTTGATCGCGAACACCCGGAATTTTATCCGTACTACATGGCGGTTCGCTACGTCGCGGACGCACTGTGGGTCCTCGACTACACCGAGCCGAGTGACGTCTACAGCTGGACCGTTTTTGCACCTGACGGCAGTGAAGTGGGCCGAGTGAGGTCGTCAGAGCGGCTCCTGGTGCTGGATATGGATGGCGACATCGCTGCCGTGCTTCGGGTGGATGAGATGGGTGTCGAATCGGTCGAATTGCGTCGCATTCCGGGATGGCGGCAGGGACGTTAGACTCAGTACCATGCCCATCACGCACCCCCGCCGCCTCCTCACCGCCGTCACATTCCTGGCGGCCGCCGCATCCGCCCCCACCGCCGCCGCCCAGCAGATCCTGGAAGTCGACCTTTCCGCCGGCCGGACCATCATCGACGACCAGTGGCGTTCCATGGGGTCGATCATTCTGGCCGTCGACCACGACAGGGGCATCCTCTACGTCAACGACGCCGAGGAGCCGGAAGGGATCATGGCGTTCTCCCTTGCCACGGGGGAGCGGATCCGGGTGCTGCCGGCGCGGGAGGGCGATGGCCCGCACGAATTCTCCCAGGGTCATACCGGGATGACGATGGGCCCCGCCGGTAGACTCTACGTTTCCGGCCTGCTGAGGGTGATCGAGTTCGATTCCACCGGCGTGCCCGTCAGTTCCTGGACGCCGCGGGCGCCGACGAGCAAGCTGGTGTGCAATTTCGGCGGCCAACCGGCGGTTCCCGCACAGAATGGTGTGATCCGCAGGGGGCCCGGCGGCGCGGACGAGGGCATCGGCCCCAATGTCGTCAACAGCCACGTGCTGATGGCGCGAGATCGTGAGGAGAGCTCGGCGATCAGCGACCGGATATGGAGTGCACGGATCGCCTGTACGGACGACGCAGCGTACGTGGCGACGGAATACGCCGAGAGTCCGGACAGCGTGTTCGTTTACCACCGCAGCGGCGAAGAGACGCGCCTGCCGGTTCCGACCGAGTTCACCCTCGACCATCTTCTACTTGAAGTACGGTGCAAAGGAGCACCATGAATGATGCCGCCACTAACCGATCTACTGCACAGTCATCGTGATCGCCGCGGACCGGTAGACCCGCTTGAACTATTTGACTCTTTGAATCTCCGGAGCGAGGTCGTTCAGGAAATGTGGCGCCCACAGGCTGATGCGCTTCGTGATTGGCACAAGGCTCGGAATGTCCGTGACATCTTGTTGAAGCTCAACACTGGTGCCGGAAAGACGCTTGTAGGACTGATAGCAGCTCAGTCGATAGTGAACCAAACCCAGGGTAAGGTATTGTACGTATGCGCGAACAATCAGTTGCTAGAACAGACCCAGGACAAGGCGAGGGAGTATGGGGTCACAACATCGACCTACTACCGTGGCCGGTGGACCGGCGATGCGTATGATAGGGGCCTCGGGCCGGCGCTTACAAACTATCAGGCCGTTTTTAACGGCAAAAGTATTTTTCAGCGCGAGAACCTCGTAGGCGCTGTGTTTGACGACGCCCACACCGCCCACGCGATCATACGCGATCAGTTCACGATACGCGTTGATCGAGAGCGGTTCACGAGCGTTTACGATGGGGTCATTGAGATGACGCGAGATCACTTCTGTGACATGGGAAGAGGAACGATATTCGATGAGGTGGTAGTAGGGCGCGATTCTGCGTCAGTGCTATTTGTTCCAACATTTGTCTCGTCGCCACTGGCGGATAGACTAGTAGCCTTGCTACGTGAGAAAGGTGTGCTGGAGGTGGGTCAAGCGATGTTCGCATGGCCCCACTTGCGCGGGCATATCAAAGACTGCGCCGTTCTTCTCAACGCACGGGGGATTGAGATCACACCTCTCCTTCCACCGGTGAAGCACTTGCGACCATTTCAAGATGACGTTCGTCGCCTCTATCTCTCTGCGACGCTACCAGCGGACGATGAGTTTTGTCGTACGTTTGGAAGATACCCAGGGAAGATTGTCGAACCGGGGGGGCGTGCTGGGGAGACGGAACGCATGATTCTTATCGCACCACAGGAATCGTCGGATGACAAAGCTGTTGAATGGGGTAAGCAGTTGGTAGATGAACGAAAGACATTGATCATGGTCCCCTATGGTGACGCAGCCAATCGATGGGTGGACTTCGCTACGGTATTCCGTTCAGAGGATGGACACGCTCGAATACGTCAGTTCGCGGAGTCGGAGAACGAAAAGCTGGTATTCGTGGCTCGATATGACGGCGTCGACCTCCCGGGGGAGGACTGCCGAATACTCGTGATCTATGGACTTCCTGTAGGTGCGACGCTGATGGAGCGGTTCTTTAGGTTCCACCTGGAGATTGGCCGTGCGTCGGATACCGTTATAGCATCGCGTCTGGTTCAGATGTTGGGTCGAATCAGCCGAGGAATGGCGGACTATGGGGTGGTGTTAGTGCTAGGCCAGCAGCTAGTGAGATGGATTCTAGCTCCGGAACATCTCGCTCTGTTGCCGTCTCACCTCCGTCGGCAACTGAAACTGGCGTTGGTGCTTAGAGATAGCCAGGAGGAGTGGCCGGCACACGAGCTGCTTCCGAAGTGTTTGGGGCGTGAAGAGGAGTGGCTCGAATTGTACGAGGAATACATGCGGAAAGAGGGGAGGAGCGCAGAAGCCGACACGAGGGTCGGTGGCTGTATTGATGAGTTGAGTGATCTGCGATTGCCGGCAGGCGAACGTCGGTTTCTCGAGCTCATGTGGGATGGACGCCACCAGGACGCGGCCAAAGCCATAGATCGTTACCTGACCTTGGCGTTCGATGAAGATCCGCGGCTAGGTGCATGGTATTTGCACTGGCAGGCGCACGCCCTATTGAGTGCCGGCCTTCTGGGGGAGGCAGAGTCT
>MKWU01005402.1_pt1 | contig 13952 bp, 14 predicted proteins | sample 809101 | NCBI WGS metagenome assembly MKWU01 (sample SAMN05860141, study PRJNA318959) | sponge metagenome | host: Aplysina aerophoba | place: Slovenia: Piran, Adriatic Sea, Gulf of Piran | collected 2013-05-07 | reverse complement strand
CGATTTGTAATCGGCAGGTTAGGGGTTCGAGTCCCCTCTGGGGCTCTTTCAACGGGTCTCTGAAACACACTGGAGAACTAGATACTGTATCGACTTGGAGGGGTGGGGGAGTGGTTAAAGCCACCAGACTGTAAATCTGGCGCCCTGACGGGCTTCGCAGGTTCGAATCCTGCCCCCTCCACCACTGTTAAACAAAAACCTGAGGCCCTGACCGGAATCCGGGTATCCCGCAACAACCGCCGACATATCAAACCACGCCCAAGTAGCTCAGAGGTAGAGCACGTTCTTGGTAAGAACGGGGTCGGCGGTTCGATTCCGCCCTTGGGCTCCACCAGCGCGAATTCCCCGCCGGGGCAAACCCACAAACCCGCGGGTAGGCAAAACTGACAAGGAGCAAGGAGTAACTCCCAACCATGGCTAAGCAAGTCTTTGACCGTTCCAAGCCGCACGTGAACGTGGGTACCATTGGTCACGTTGACCACGGCAAGACCACCCTCACCGCTGCCATCACCAACGTGCTGTCCCAAGAAGGTAACGCCAGTTTCCGCGATTTCGGCAGCATCGACAACGCTCCCGAAGAGCGCGCCCGCGGCATCACCATCGCCATCGCGCACGTCGAGTACGAGACCGAGCAGCGGCACTACGCCCACGTTGACTGCCCCGGCCACGCCGACTACATCAAGAACATGATCACCGGAGCCGCCCAGATGGACGGCGCGGTCCTCGTGGTCTCTGCCCCCGACGGCCCCATGCCCCAGACCCGGGAGCACATCCTCCTGGCCCGCCAGGTGGAGGTCCCCTCCATCGTCGTCGCCCTGAACAAGGTCGATATGATGGACGATGAAGAGTTGCTGGAACTGGTGGAAATGGAAGTCCGCGAACTCCTCGACACCTATGACTTCCCCGGCGACGACACTCCCATCGTCCGCGTCAGCGGCCTCAAGGCCCTGGAAGGCGACGCCGATGCCATGGAAGGCGTCCGGGAACTCGTCAAGACCATGGACGACTACATTCCCCAGCCGTCCCGCGTAACCGACCAGCCCTTCCTCATGCCCATCGAAGACGTTTTCGGCATCAAGGGCCGCGGTACCGTCGTAACCGGCCGTGTCGAACGCGGTCAGCTCAACGTCGGTGAGGAAGTTGAAATCATCCGCTCCGGCGACGTGCGCCGCACCGTCGCCACCGGCCTGGAGATGTTCCACAAGTTGCTCGACACTACCGAGGCCGGCGACGCTGTTGGCGTTCTGCTCCGCGGTGTGGACCGAGACGAGGTCGAACGTGGACAGGTCCTGGTGGCCCCCGGTTCCATGAGGCCTTATCGCAAGGCCGAAGCCGAGGTGTACGTGCTGAGCCAGGCCGAAGGCGGCCGCCACACGCCGTTCTTCACCGGCTACAAGCCCCAGTTCTACATCCGCACCAGCGACATCACCGGTGAAATCGCCCTGCCCGACGGCGTGGAGATGGTGATGCCTGGCGACAACATCACCATGACTGTTAGCCTCATCACGCCTATCGCCGTTGAGGAAGGCCTGCGTTTCGCGATCCGCGAAGGCGGCCGAACCGTCGGCGCCGGCGTGTTCACCAAACTGCTGGAGTGACCTTATGGCGCGCAAGTCCACCGACGCACGGCAGATCATCACGCTGCAATGCACCGACTGCCGGGAGCGTAACTACTCCACCATCAAAAATCGGCGCAGCCACACCAGCCGTATGGAACTGCGCAAATACTGCAGCCGTTGCCGCAATCACATCGTGCACCGTGAAGTGAGGTAACTGGCCGTGGCCAGAGCATCAGCAAGACGACCTACCCCGATCTCTCCCCGCTCCGTGGGGAGGGTCGGGCCCGTCGGGTTCCTTCGGGAAACCATCTCTGAACTGCGTAAATCGGTATGGCCGAGCAAGGAAGAGACGGCCCGTCTTACCGTGATCGTGCTGGTGCTCGCCATCATTATGGGCTTCTTCCTGGGGTTGCTGGACCGGGTTTTCGCTGAGCTATTCACCCGGGTGATCCTCAACCCCACCGTTTTCTAGCGCAGCTTTCTACGCCGGTAAATTCCGTCGGTCGGCGTGCGAAAAGCGCCGGACCTTAATGGCGGACTGGCGTAGGTTGCCCGGCCAACGGTGGCAGGCGCACTACCTACCTTCTGATCGACTCGACAAATTCACAGGCCCGTTATGACCACAATGCAACCATTTGCCGACCTGCGCTGGTATATCGTCCACACCTATACCGGCCAGGAGGATATGGTCAAGCGTAATTTGGATCTGCGCCGCCATAGCTTCGGAATGTTGGACCGGATCGCGCGAGTCGAGGTCCCATCCGAGGACGAGATTATCCGTAACAAGGGTGAGCGCACCTCCCAGCGTCGCAAATTGTTCCCCGGTTACATCCTGGTCCAGATGATCATGGACGATGAGGCCTGGTTCCTGGTCAGGAATACCACCGGAGTCACCGGGTTCATATCCGCTGAGGAAGAAGGGGGCGACCGCCCGAGGCCGGTGCCTCTCGACGACCGCGAGGTGGATGAGATACTGGAGCGCGTCGCTTCCGGAGAACCCAGGGCCGTCATTGGCATGAATCAGGGCGACACCGTGCGGATCTCCGAAGGACCATTCGCGGACATGCTGGGCAAAGTCGAAGAAGTCGATGAACACCGTGGGCAGGTCAAGGTAATGATATCGGTGTTCGGAAGAGAAACACCGGTCGAACTGGACTTCATGCAGGTGGAGAAAGTCTAATCCCCTGCGTCCTAATTTGGCTCCTGACCTTGGTTGGGAAACGTGACATTGGAGGCCTTTAGTGGCTAAGAAAGTAATGGCAGTGATCAAGCTGCAATTGGAGGCGGGCAAGGCCACGCCCGCGCCGCCGGTGGGCCCTGCATTGGGTCAACACGGCGTCAACATCATGGCCTTCGTCAAGGAGTACAACGAACGTACCGGCAGCCAGTCCGGCACCATCGTCCCGGTACATCTGACCGTTTACCAGGACCGCTCCTTTACCTTCGTAACTCGCACGCCCCCGGCTTCAGACCTCCTTCGCCGCGCCGCCGGCGTCGAAAGAGGCCAGGGCGACGCCCGTGAACCCCTCGGTGTCACCATCGACAGCGAAGTGCTGCGTGGCATCGCCGAGGAAAAGATGAAGGACCTGAACGCCAACTCGGTCGAGCAGGCCATGAACATCATCGCCGGCACCGCCCGCAGCATGGGGATCACCGTCGAAGACGACTGACATCGACGCGCAAACTGCCAAGGGAGACCAGCGCCATGCCGAAACATAGCCGCCGTTACAACACCGTCGCCGAGCGCGTGCCGGAAGACGCCGTATATCAGCCCCGCGAGGCTATCGACCTGATCAAGGAACTGTCCACGGCCAAGTTCGACGAGACCGTGGAAGTACACCTCCGTACCAACGCGGACGTCCGCCACGCCGAACAGCAAGTGCGCGGAGTGACTGTTCTGCCCCACGGCCTTGGCAAGGAAACGCGCGTCCTGGTGTTCGCCACCGGCGAAGCTGTGGACATCGCGCGACAAGCCGGCGCCGACTACGTGGGCGACGACGACCTGATCGCCCAGATCGAGGGCGGATGGCTGGAATTCGACGTGGGATTGGCTATCCCCGAGGTGATGTCCAAGATCGGCCGTTTGGGCCGCATACTGGGACGGCGCGGGTTGATGCCCAACCCCCGAACCGGCACTCTGGTCCCGGCTCGCGACCTCCCCCGCGTTATCCAGGAATCCAAGGCTGGCCGCCTCGAGTTCCGGACCGACCGCACAGCCATTATCCATGGCCAGTTCGGCAAGTCCTCCTTCGAAACAGATTCGCTGATGGACAACCTGACGGTCTTCATGGATTCCGTGATGCGGGAAAGGCCCGACGCAGTGAAAGGCGCGTTTATCAAGTCAGCCTATATCACGTCGTCCATGGGCCCCGGCATCTCTGTGGACGTTGCCACGCTGCAGACCATGAAACCGGATTAACCTACTGTTGCGTTCCCGGAACGCGGATGATAGGCTACTCTCAAATCTGAATACAACATACAACGCTTGAGACAGCGGGTCCCTAACACAGGGATAATGGCTTGAAATCGCCGCCCGCCGAGGCGAGAGGTACAGTGATACGTCCCCATTGGGGATGTTCAGCCCCGCGTCTACGTCTCAAAGCGCGGGGCTTTCGCTTTTACCCATCGCGAACATCCCGACCGAAGTCTGAATACGAGGAGGAAAACATTGCCAACCCAGGCAAAAGTCGACCGCGTAGCCGAACTGCGTGAGAAACTGGAGAACTGCTCCATCGTTATCTCCACCGGCTGCTCGGGTATAGGCGTTAACCAGATGGTGAGCCTGCGCCGGCGCATGCGCGAAGGCGGCGTCGAGTTCATCGTCATCAAGAACAATTTGCTTAACCTGGCGGCCGACGGCGCGAACGTCCCCCAGCTCAAGGAGGTGGTCGCCGGCCAGACGGCCATCGCCCTCGGCTACGATGACGCCGTCACTATCGCCAAGGCGGTCTCCGATGCTGCCAATGCAGACGGCACCCTCCAGATCCACGGCGCTGTGATCGGTGATGGACCGGCGATGGCTCCCGCCGAGGTATCTCGGCTGGCATCGTTGCCGCCCCAACCTGTATTGCTCGCCCAATTGTTGGGCAACATGCAGGGGCCATTGTACGGTCTGGCCACCGCGCTAAACGCCACCATCGCGAGCCTTGCCTATGTACTGCAGGCTCGCATGGATCAAATGCAACCCGAGGATGCTCAGCCCGAGGAAGTACAAGCTGAGGACGCACAACCCGAGGATGCTCAGCCCGAGGAAGTACAAGCTGAGGACGCGCAGCCCGAGGATGCTCAGCCCGAGGAAGTGCAAGCTGAGGAAGTGCAGCCCGAGGCTGTTGCGGCCGACGAATAACCGATTATCTCCCGCACAACAAACGCTACCAAACACAGGAGGCAAAACCATGGCAGTGAATCAGGAAGTATTGGAAGCCATCAAGAACATGAGCGTTATGGACCTGGCCGACCTGGTCAAGGCCATCGAGGATGAGTTCGGCGTGCCCGCCGCCGCGCCTGTGGCAGTAGCCGCCGCACCCGCAGCGGTGACCGACGACGCTCCGTCCGCGGCCGCCGACGATCAGACCGAATTCACCATCACGCTGGCCGACTTCGGCGCCAACAAGATCAACGTCATCAAGGCCGTGCGCGAAGTCACCGACCTCGGTCTCCGCGAGGCCAAGGAACTGGTTGAGTCCGCGCCTACCCGGGTCAAGGAAGGGGTCAACAAGGAAGAGGCTGACTCCATTAAGGGCAAGCTGGAAGAGGCCGGAGCCACTGTCCAGGTCGGCTAAGTTTCCCAGCGCAATACAATCCGCTCGTGGGGGCAGGTTTCAGACCTGCCCCCATTGCGTGGGCTGGTGTACAATGCCGCCAAAGTAGCCGGGAGGCTTTCCGCTCATGGATTTGGAACTCAACGGTAAATCAGCGATCGTCACCGGCGGCAGCCGCGGAATCGGCAAAGCCGTCGCCCGCGTACTGGCCACTGACGGTTGCCGTGTGGTTATCACAGGACGTTACGCCGACACGCTCTCGGCCGCTGCCGAAGAAGTGGCAGCCGACACCGGAGGCTCCGTTACCCCCATCGTCGCCGATATGACCAGCACTGAGCAGGTCAACGCGATGGTCACCACCGCCGCTGATGCCCTCGGTGGACGCATCGACATCCTGGTCAACAACGCCGCCGCGCCTGGCGGCCTGGCCCGCGGCTCTCTCAGCGAAATCCTGGACGAGGACGTGATGCTGGACCTGGACACCAAGGTCATGGGTTACCTGCGTTGTGCCCGCGCCGTCGCCCCCTACATGCAACAACAGGGTTGGGGTCGCATCGTCAACGTCGGCGGGCTCTCCGCTCGCCGTGGCGCCGGCAACCTCAGCGCCGGCGTACGCAACGCCGGCCTGTCCAACCTCACCAAATACCTGGCTGAGGAGTTGGGCGGCTCCGGCGTCTGCGTCAACCTGGTGCATCCTGGAACCACCCGCACCGAACGCAGCGGCCCCATGTACGCCGAGCAGGCCGAGCGAGAAGGCACCACCGTGGAAGAAATCGAACGCCGCGCCGCCGAGGGCAACTCCACGCGCCGCATAGTGGACGCCGAGGAGTTGGCGTGGGTCGTGGCATTTTTCGCGTCGCCCCGCAGCATCGCCATCAGCGGAGAAACCATCGCGGCGGGCGGCGGCGCCGGCCTCAACGTCTATCATTAATTGCAGCTGACCCTTCGCCCGTTCCACCCGTAGGGGCGAATGATCCTTCGCCCCTGCATCCCAGGAGGTACACCCATGATCAAGGTAACCGTTTTCTATGGCAACGAGGAAGGCAAGTCCTTCAACATGGACTACTACGTCAACACCCACATGCCCCTGGTGCAGGAGCGCCTGACGCCCTTTGGCATGCGCTACTACAACGTGGAAAAGGGCATTTCCGACACTGATCCCAACGCGCCGCCCATGTATGTGGCCGTGGGGTATCTGCTATTCAACGATGTTGATGGCGTGCACGAGGGTTTCAAGACCCACGGTCGCGAACTGGTCGGCGACGTCAAGAACTTCACCGAAATTGAGCCCAAGTTCCTGATCAGCGAACTCGTAGCGTAGTTTTTCCGGCATCAACTGGATGGGGGCAGGTTTGAAACCTGCCCCTACCTATATACGCTGCCAATGGAGTCAGCCACCATGAGCACCGCAGTTGATACGTTGGCCGAACGGGCCATCCGCGAACACTGGGATTTCCTGCCCACCGCCGGCAGCCGGATCGGCAGGCACGAGTACGACGGACGCTTGCCAGAATTCTCCACCGGCCGGGTTCGCCGTCGCGTGGAGCAACTCCACCAGACCCTTGCTCAGCTATCTGCCCTGCCTGCGGGCTCCGGAGACCGTGGCTCATCCGACCGCGACGACCGCATGGATCGACTCTCCAGCCGGCTGCTGGAATTGTTCCTGCGCCGGGAGTTGTTCAACCTCGAGGAGATGCGCACTCTGGAAAACAACCCGCAGCGCCAGGTGGGATACATCGGTGTGGGCAGCTACGTGCAGCGTGATTATGCTCCCCTGCCCGACCGCCTGAGATCCGCCACCTCGGTTCTGCTACAAGTTCCTGATTTCCTCGCCACGTTGGACTCGTTGACCGACCGGGAGTTGGGCGAGCCGGTACTGGACGCGGCGGTACGGGCCTACCGGGGAATGGCATCGTTTTACCGCACTGGACTGTCGGACGCCGCCGCGGAGTGCGCCGTCATCGCTCCGGATGTGGCCCAAGAGTTCAACCGGGCCCGAGAAACTGCCGCTCAAGCGGTGGATGGATTCGCGGATCGGCTTCGGGCACGCGCAGCACGCCCGGAGTTCGCCATCGGATCCCAGCTTTACCAGAGGATGCTGTCGGTGGGAGAGGCGGTGAGCACGCCCCTATCTGATGTGTTGTCCATCGGGCAGGCCAACCTCGAACAAAATCTCCGCAGGTTGGACGAGGCGGCCGCGATGGTCGCGCCGGGCAAGTCGGTTCGTGAGGCCGTCGCGTTGGTCAGCGCTACCCATCCCACCGCCGAGGGACTGATTCCCGAAACACAGGACATGCTGGAGGATATCCGACAGGCATTGATCGACCACGACATCATCAGCCTACCCTCTCAAGAGCGCTGCCAGGTAACCGAAACCCCGTCGTACATGCGCTATGCCTTCGCTGCCATGGACTCTCCCGGCGGCTTGGAGGAAGTGGCTACTGAGGCGTTTTACTACGTTACGCCGGTGGAGCCGGACTGGACGCCACGTCAGCAGGAAGAATGGCTCAGCAACTTCAACTACCACACGCTGAAAGTCATCAGCATCCACGAGGTATATCCCGGGCACTACGTCCACAACCTGCACAACAGGCACGGGCACGCCCAGCGCGGCGGCGACCTGCCCTTGATCAACCGGGTTGCCACATCCTACGCCTTCACCGAGGGCTGGGCCCATTACACCGAAGAAATGATGCTGGAAACGGAGTACGGGCGCGACAATCCGGCGCTGTGGCTGACGCAACTGCTGGAAGCCCTGGTCCGCAACTGCCGATACCTGTGCTCCCTTGGCATGCACACTCAGGGTATGACTCCCGACGAGGCGACCCGGTTCTTCCAGGACCACGCCTACATGGAAGAACACCCCGCTCGGCAGGAGGCGCTGCGCGGGACGTTTGACCCTGGATACCTCAACTACACGCTGGGCAAGTTAATGCTGCTGAAACTCCGGCAGGACTGGCGGCGGCAGGAGGGCAGCGCGTACACCCTGCGACGTTTCCACGACGCGGCTCTGGGCTGGGGCGCCCCGCCGGTTCCGATGCTGCGGGCTGCCATGCTGGACGATGACGACGGGACGATTCTGTGATCGCGGGGCGACGGGACGACGTTGTTCAGCGCGGGAAGCCCCACGCCGAGCGTGGCCAGTAAATCGCCCAGACCTTGCCAATGATGTGATCGGTTGGCAACGGTCCCCAATGGCGGGAATCCTGACTACCGGTCCGGTTGTCACCCATCACGAAATACTCGCCGTCCCCCAACCGGACCGGGTGCATGCTGGTGCGGGAGATGCTCCGCAGATAGTCTTCTTCCAACTGCACTCCGTCCACGCTGACCTGCCCGCCTTCGATCTGCACCCGCTGTCCCGGTTCGGCGATGATGCGTTTCACGAACTGCCGCTGCGGATCCTCCGGATAATCGAACACGACCACATCACCGCGCCGCGGTGAACGTCCCAGGTAGATTCTACCGGGCTCCTCGGGCTGCCAGAACGGGATAATCATTCCGAGCCGTTCGGTATCCAGCGGGAAATAGACCAACTTGTTCACCATCAGGTAATGGCCCGGCAGCAAAGTCGGCCGCATGCTAGATCCTTCAACACGGAAGTTGACCACCGCAAGCTGTATAGCGATAAAGACGACCGCGCCGATGTACGCGGCCTCCACCAATTCCTTGATCCAGTTGGAGTCCTTCAAAGTTGATCCATTCGTCAGGTTCCGGGTTCAATTCTATCAAACGAAGCGTCGCCCCATTCACCGGGACCGGATAGGCGCTGAGCGAATACGTCCGACACCGCACGACAGGTTTCCCTCCTCGCCCCGGACGTAGGCAGGCGTCGGTCCCCGCTCCGGGCCGTTGACTACCAACGTCAGCCCAATTACCATTGTTGGCCCGTCCCCTCCGCCGATTTGGCCGGCTTACCGCCGGTCGCCTCTCCCGTCGCAGTTGCGCGAAAGGTGCTGTAATGTCCGTGCTTGATGCCAATGAACTCAAGGTGTTTTCCGGCAACGCCCACCCTAAACTCGCCCAGGACGTTTGCGATTACCTGGGAATCCCATTGGGTGAAAGCGAGGCCTTCAAATTCGCCAACGACAACACCTTCGTCCGCATACGGGAAAACATTCGCGAAAGGGACGTGTTCATAGTCCAGCCGACCGTGGCGCCGACCAACGATAACCTGATGGAGTTGCTGATCATGATCGACGCCTGCAAACGGGCGTCGGCCGGACGAATCACCGCCGTGATCTCCTACTATGGTTACGGGCGAACTGACAAGAAAGACCAGCCGCGAGTGCCGATCACGGCGAGGCTGGTGGCGGACCTGATTTCCACGGCCGGAGCGGACCGGGTCTTGACGTTGGACCTGCACGCCGGTCAGATCCAGGGATTTTTCAACATACCCGTCGACGAGTTGACCGCCGAGCCGATCCTTTCAAACTACTTCTTCGAGAAGGGACTGGAAGACCTGGTGCTGGTCGCCGTTGACTTCGGCATCAGCAAACGGGCCCGGGATATGGCCGAGCGCCTGGGAGTGCCGGTAGCAGTTATTGAGAAACGTCGCACGGGAAACGACGACCGTTCCGAGACGCTGAACGTGATCGGCGACGTGCGGGGAAAGCGCGCCCTGACCTTCGATGACGAGATTCTGACGGGCGGCACCATCGTCAACGCCGCCAACGCGCTGCTGGACGCAGGCGTAACAGAGGTCTACTGCTGCGCGACTCATCCCGTCTTTGCGCCGGCGGCGCCCAAGCTACTGGGTGAAAGCGCGTTCACGGAAGTGGTGGTCACGGACTCCGTGCCGCTGACCAAGGAGCAGAAGGTTGGGAACCTCACGGTACTGTCCATCGCGCCGCTGATGGGAGAAGCCATCAAACGGATCCACGAGGGCCGGTCCGTAGGGGAACTCTTCCAGTAAAAGAATCACCGGTAGGCAAACCTGTGTTTGCCCACGCCGTGGAGTCTGGACATCACGGCGGCGTATCGGTATCATCATCTGATAGGTTGGAATGCAGCGCCGCGCCCGGGGTGAGGGGCGGGCTGACGGAGGAGGCCGCCTATGGTAGAAGTCGCCAGTGACTCCACGGATCTTATTTCACGCGTATGCGAGTACGTGGAGGAGACCGCCCAGGTTGACGCAATTCGGGCGGCCTACGACTTCGCCGCCAAATGCCATGATGGCCAGAAGCGCCTTTCGGGCGATCCCTACATTGTTCATCCGCTGGCGGCAGCCACAATTCTGGCCGACCTTTACCTTGACCCTGACACCATCAAGGCCGCCCTGTTGCACGATGTTGTCGAGGACTGTTCCGTAGACATCGCGGAGCTGGATTCGCGTTTTGGCCCGGACGTCGCCCGGCTGGTGGACGGGGTAACCAAGCTGGAGCGGGTTGACTACCGCCCGCCGGGATCCAACGGAGTGAATCCGGCGGACGCGGAAAGCCTGTACGCAGAGAGTCTCCGCAAAATGCTGGTAGCCATGGCGGAGGACATCCGAGTGGTCCTCATTAAACTGGCGGACCGGCTGCACAACATGCGGACGCTGGACCCATTGCCCGAAGCGAAACGCCGGCGCATTGCGCAGGAGACGCTGGACGTCTATTCCCCATTGGCGCACCGCCTGGGCATCTGGGAGCTCAAGTGGCAGCTGGACGACCTGGCTTTCCGGCACCTGAATGAAGCCAAGTACCGGGAGATTTCCCGGATGCTGCAGGCGCGGAGGTCCCAGCGGGAGGCCTACGTTGCGGAGGTATCCGACCGGCTGCGAGACGAACTGTTTGTCAACCAACTGAACGCCGATGTCAGCGGCCGGCCCAAGGGCATCTACTCCATCCACCGCAAGATGCAGAAGTACGAAGCTGAGGGGAAGGAACTGAGCGACATCTATGACCTGTATGCGATGCGGGTGATCGTGGACGATGTCGCCGGTTGCTATGCCGCCCTGGGCGTGACCCATCGCATGTGGAGTCCGATTCCCGGCCAGTTCGACGACTACATCGCGACTCCGAAGCAGAACATGTACCAGGCCCTGCACACCACGGTTCACTGCGAAGGTGGGCACCCGCTGGAAGTGCAGATCAAGACCCGAGACATGCACCAGGTGGCCGAGTACGGCGTCGCCGCACACTGGAGATACAAAGAACGCGCCGGCTCAGCAGCCGGCGGTCGTTTTGAAGAGCGCATGACGTGGCTGCGGCAGTTGCTGGAATGGCAGCGCGAAACGCCGGACACCAACGAGTTCCTGGAGTCGGTGCGGGAGGACCTGTTCCACGATCAGGTTTTCGTCTATACGCCGAAGGGCGACATCGTAGAACTGGCCTCCGGAGCGACGCCCATTGATTTCGCTTACAAGATCCACACCGACCTGGGACATCGGATCTCGGGCGCGAAGTTGAACGGCAGGCTGGTGTCGCTGGACACCCCGCTGGAGAACGGAGACACCGTAGAGGTGGTCGCTGGCAAGACGGGGCGCGGGCCGTCGCCAGACTGGCTGAATCCGGCGCGTGGATACGTGGCCACCAACAGCGCGCGCCAGAAGATCCGCTCGTGGTTCAACCGGCAGGCCCGCAGCGCGAACATCACGCGGGGCAAGGACCTGCTGAGGCGGGAACTGCACCGCATGGGCGTAAAGCTTTCGGACCGTGAAGTCCTGGAACTGTGCCGCTTCGAGACCATGGAAGACCTGCTGGCCGCACTGGGGTCGGGCGAGTTGAGCGACGCCGCGCTGGGCGACCGCCTTGCGGAGCACCGGGGCAAGGAGGACGAGGCCGCCGCGTGGATGCCCCCCATCAAGGGGTCGCTCAGGTTGGACAGTCCCACCTCCGGAATATCGGTGTTGGGGGTTGGCGACCTGCTGACGCGAATTGCCACCTGTTGCAGCCCGATTCAGGGCGATGCGATCATCGGGTTTGTCACCCGGTCCCGTGGCGTCAGCGTTCACAAGGTTGAGTGCATCAACGTGCTCAACGAGGACGAGAAGGAACGGTTGGTTCCCGTGTCCTGGGGGCAGAAGCAGGAGCTTTACCCGGTGCGGGTGCGCATCGAGGCCATTGACCGGGTGGGCCTGCTGCGCGACGTATCCACCAAGCTGTCCGAGGACAAGATCAACATCGCTTGGGTGGTCACCCGCGAGAACGACAACGCGACGGTTAGCATGGAGTTGACCATCCACATAGCGGGGTTGCAACAGCTCAACCGGGTCTTCTCCCGCATCGAAAGCGTGCGCGGCGTGACGTCGGTGAACCGGGTTACGAGCAGCCCACTGAGGCAGACCGAGCGGTGAAATCCGGCTCCGCGCCGGAATCGACCCCCGTATTCCGGGCGCTGCTGACTCCGACGGCCGCCAAGCTGGCGGTCGCCTTGGCGGTATTCTTAGCAATACTGCTGATGCCCACGCCAGAGGGGTTGACCCTGCAAGGGCAACGCGCCCTGGCCGTGATGACCTTTGTGGTCATCCTCTGGGCCACCGAGGTCGTTCACTCCAGCGTTGCCGGGATCATCGGCGTAGTGCTGCTGGTGCTCTTCGGAGCCGTCTCAGGCATCGGCGAGGCGGTGTACGGGTTCTCGCAGCCGGTGTGCTACTTCCTGATCGGCATCCTGACTCTGGGACTGGCGGTGCATCACTCGGGGTTGGCCGAGCGCATGGCCGTATTCCTCATGCGCGGGGCCGTGGGCAGCCCGTACCTGCTCTACATGCAGATGCTTTTCTCGTTCGCCGCCCTGACCTTCGCCCTCCCGTCCGCCAGCACCAGGGGCGCGATCATGGTCCACGTATACGAGCAGGTGCTGGAGCAGTGGAACGTCCCGCAGGGCCATCCCTTCTACAAGGCCACCATGATGGCCATGGGCGCCCTGAACCGGTTAGGATCCACCGCGCTGCTGGCCGGCGGCATCACCCCGGTGGTGGCATCGGGTCTGCTGGGAGATTTCTCGTGGACCCAGTGGTTCGTCATCATGAGCGTGCCGTTCTACGCCAACCTCATCGTCGGCGGCACGATGCTGTTCCTGTTCTACCGCTCCGGTTTTCGCCCCGAGAACATCGGCAACGCCACACCGCCGGCGCCGGGTCCCATCAAGTCCGCAGAACTCAAGGCGGGAGGCATCGTAATACTCACCGCGTTGATGTGGTTCACGGACTTCGCCCACGGGCTGCATCCGTCGGTGCCGGCCCTCATTGCGCTTTGTCTGATCCTGCTGCCCAGGGTGGGAATCCTCAGCTGGAGTGAGTTTGAGCGCAACGTAGGCTGGACCAACTTCTTCGTTATCGCCACGTCGCTTTCGCTTGCCCACGCCCTGGTATCCAGCGGGGCCGCGGCCTGGTTCTCCGAAACACTGGTCGGCGGCGTATCCCATCTGGCAACACAACCCTGGTTGGCGCTCCTTGCCCTCGCAGTGTGCTTCGCAGTGGTGAGGATGCTGATGCCCAACATCGCGGGCTACCTGGCGCTGGTGATACCGGTGGCGATGGCGACGGGCGAGTCGTTGGGGTTGAACCCGCTGGTATGCGGCATGGCCGCAGTGGTCGTGGGCGACTCGGCGGTATATTACGGGGCCGGCGGGACTTCAGCGGTGTTCGTATTCCAGCGCGCCAACATCGGGAACGCCGAGATATTCCGGTTCGGCATTGCGATGACGG
>MKWU01005401.1_pt1 | contig 13952 bp, 12 predicted proteins | sample 809101 | NCBI WGS metagenome assembly MKWU01 (sample SAMN05860141, study PRJNA318959) | sponge metagenome | host: Aplysina aerophoba | place: Slovenia: Piran, Adriatic Sea, Gulf of Piran | collected 2013-05-07 | reverse complement strand
TAATATTATGAAGGCGTACCGGCATGCTGTTGAGGCTGAATACCGGTTTTTCAGTTATGGTGATGCCATGTTCATCAACCGGCATCAGTCGGGGACAGACTTAAATCTGTCCCCTGTGTCTATGGATTGATATGAAATTTGAATTACTGGCACAGGACAACGGCGCCCGGCGCGGCCGCATAACCCTCGCTCGCGGCGCCATCGAGACACCGGTATTCATGCCGGTCGGCACCTACGGCACGGTGAAGGGTATGACGCCGGAGGAACTGGTTTTGCTCGGCAGCGATATTATCCTCGGCAATACCTTTCACCTGATGCTGCGTCCCGGCACGGAGATCATTGAGCGGCACGGGGGCCTGCACGGGTTCATGCACTGGGATAAACCGATCCTGACCGATTCGGGTGGTTTCCAGGTGTTCAGCCTGGCGGAGGGACGCAAAATAACGCCGGAAGGCGTGCATTTCCGTTCGCCGGTGAACGGTGACAAGGTCTTTCTTGGGCCGGAGCAATCCATACGCGTCCAGCACAGCCTGAATTCCGACATTATCATGATCTTCGACGACTGCACGCCGTTTCCGGCGAGCCGGGACCAGGCCAGGGCCTCCATGGAATTATCCCTGGACTGGGCAAGGCGCAGCAGGGAAACCCACGGCGCTCACCCGTCTGCCCTGTTCGGCATCATCCAGGGCGGTATGTACAAGGAGTTGCGGGGACAGTCCGCGGCAGCGCTGGTTGAGATGGGGTTCGATGGTTACGCAATCGGCGGTTTGTCCGTGGGCGAGCCTGTCGACATGATGATGGAGATCCTGGCGCATACGGCACAGTTTATGCCGGAGGACAGGCCGCGCTACCTGATGGGTGTGGGCACCCCGGAAGACCTGGTCGCCTCGGTCCAGTGCGGTATCGACATGTTTGATTGTGTCATGCCGACGCGCAATGCGCGCAACGGCCATCTGTTTACCTCAACGGGCGATATCCGGATACGCAACGCCGAACACCGCGCCGGCGAGAAGCCTCTTGATGAGGATTGTGACTGCTACACCTGCAGGAATTACAGCCGCGCCTACCTGCATCACCTGGACAAGACCAACGAAATTCTTGGCAGCCGCCTGAATACCTGGCATAACCTGTATTATTATCATGGGCTCATGCGCGGACTTCGCCAGGCAATTGAAAACGGGAGCCTGCCGGAGTTCGTTGCCGATTTTCATGCCAGAAGGCAGTAGCGGGCACAGAGAAAAACAACACGCGATAAAACCAATGAAAATGACTCTGGACAGTGTTGGTTCCCCTGGCCGGCTTATCGCCGACAACCATGCCTGGTTGCTGGTTGCCGCTGCGCTGCTGCTGTTGTCTACCGAAACCCTGTCCCTGGTTCCCCAGGTTATCATGGCGGCGCTGGGGCTTTACCATGTCGGCCGCTACCCGGATGCGGTCTACCGTGACAGCACGGTGCGGGTACTGGTGGGCCTGTTTTTGTGCCTGTGGCTGCCGCAACTGGTCTCGCTCATCGGCGCCGTGAACCTGGCGCGTTCGGCGAAGATCGCAGCGCTGTACCCGTTGTACCTGTTTTGCGGGATTTTCATCCTGCGGGAACTGGCGCGCCCGGGAAACCTGCGCCGCCTGTCCCTGGCGTTGCTGGCCGTTGTCATCTTCTGGTGTGTGGATGGCCTGGTCCAGTATGCGAACGGGAAAAACCTGCTCGGCTACCCCTACCAGGACGGCATGCTGAGCGGCATGTTTTATCCGAAACTGCGCCTGGGCATCATACTGGCTGTGCTGGTACCCGTTGCCCTGGAGACGGTGAGGAATGTCAACAGGGACAGCCTGTTCCCGTGGCTGTTGTTGATTCCGTTCACCGTAGTGGTGCTGCTCAGCGGCCGGAGAAGCGCATGGCTCATGCTGATTATCGGGTTGTCGGCCTACCTCCCCCTGGTCGTCCTGTCCTTGTCAACCAGGGCAAGATATATCATCACGGGAGCACTGTGCGTCTCCGTGTTGCTGGTCGGCTGGGTGTATTTCTACAGTCCCGACATCAATCGCAGGATCGACCTGCTGACGGGCATGCTGAGCAATGAATACCTGGCCGAAAAAGCGACGTCCAGGCGCACGCCGATCTGGGACACGGCCTATAACATGCTGCAGGATAACTGGATAAACGGGGTAGGCCCCAGGGGCTTCCGCTATGCTTACAGAACGTATGCGGATGAAGACAACTACTTCGTCCGCCGGGGGCAGGAGGGTCAGACCCATCCGCACATGGTTTTTCTGGAGATCGCCGTTGAAACAGGGGTGATAGGACTGGTGGGGTTTATCCTGTTCTACATCACCCTGCTCCGCTATTGGTGGCGGGGAAGACATTCCACGATAACCGGCGCCTGGACCGCGACACTGCTGGCCGGGACGTTCCCGCTGAACGCGCACCTGGCGTTTTACGGTTCCTACTGGAGCGGTTTCATGTGGCTGCTGGTATCCTGTGCCGTGCTGGCGGCCGCGTCCACCCGGGCCGGCTGATTTCAGTACGCGCCCGTGTGTTTTACGCTGGGGGTGCCTCAGCCGAGCATGTCTTCATACAGGCTCTCAAACTTCGGCACCACCACGTCCGCAGCATAGTTTTCCTGAAACGATGACCACGCCGCCTGCGCGCGCTGCCTGCGGCCGTGCGCGTCGGTGATTGCCGTTCTCAGCGTGCCGGTCAACGAATCCTCGTCGGCGTCGCACAGCCAGGCGCTGCCGTCATCCAGTATTTCAACCGGACCGTGGCATTTCGTCGCAACGATGGGCAAGCCGCAGGCCATTGCCTCCAGGACTGCGATGCCGAATGGTTCATACCGGGAAGGCAGCACGAAGAGGTCGCCTTGCAGCAGGAAACTGCGTATATCATCCTGCCAGCCGGCGAAGTGAACTTTTTTATCGATGTTTAAAGCTGCCGCCAGGTCCATCATCCGTTGCCGTTCAACACCGTCCCCGGCGAGGTACAGGTGGATATCGTCTGTCTCCAGCCGGCTGAGGCTGTGTAGCAGCAGGTCGAAGCCTTTTTTATGCACGAACCTGCCGTGCGCGACTATCTTCGTCACCTTGTCCCTGCAGTGGATGGCAGTAACGGTCCGGAAACTGGAAAAATTGGGAATCCACCGTACCCCCTGTGCGGGAATCCCCCCCCTGATCAGGTAATCCCGTTGCGCTGCAGTGGTAGGGGTGAAAACGCCCGCGTGCCTGAAATATTTCAGGTCGACAAAATCATGGGTGTGGGCAACCAGGGGGATGTTGAGCCGGTGTGAAGCCGGACCCGCGAGGTGTGCGGCGCGGCTCAGAGATGTCTGTATGACCTGGGGTGCAAACGCGCGCGCCAGTTTCGTGATCTGCCGGGGCGCCAGCGGGTCCCAAGGACCCAGCACCCGTACCGATGCACGGTTGATGTTCGGCAGTTTTTCAAGATGCAGCGCGGCTTTCGAACGGGCATTGGAGATGGCGAGGACGTCATGGCCGCGCCGGGCCAGGCCGTTGGTCAAATCCACGTAGAATCGCTCTGCCCCGCCGAACTTCTTGGCGAGCATGATCACGCAAATCTTCATTCAGACCGGTAAATCACGCTTTGTTCAGTGATCGGTACGGCTTAACCGTGACCGAGGTAGGTATGGAACACCCCGTCGGGGTCGTACTTGTCTCTGACAGCCTGTATTCTCTCCCAGTTCGCCCTGCTGAAAGAACGTTCCGAGCGCTCCGGGCTTGCCTCAAGATCGGCCTCGCTGATGAAATGCCCCGCAGATAACGGCGCCAGTATCTCCTGCGTACGCTTCAACCAGGCAAGGTTTTGCTCATCCTCCTTTTCATCCATCCAGAAGGAATAGGGGGACAGGAACGTGCGGCGCCGCATGGAGTACGCGGTGTCGTAAAGGTTGATGGGCTTGGGTTTGACTTCGCACAACACGTTGCTCATCGGCGACGGTGCGGCGGCAAAGTGGTCGACGAATTGTTCCATGACCTCACGCATGGAGATATCGAAGAAAAACGTATCGGCTGCCGCCCGGCACGGCGGGAATGACAGATCGACAAGGTTGAACAAGTCGTCGAAAGAGGCGGGTTTGACCTCTTCCACCGAAACAGGTTGCGCTATTGAACGGGCCGCCTGCACGGGTGACAGGAGGTGTGTTGCCTCGTCTTCCGTGTCTGCGAACGCAACGGCTGTCACGTTAACGACCTTTGTCACGCCGTCCACCGGTTCCGGCAGGCCTGACAGGAACATGAACAACTCGACCGTGTCATCCAGGGCCAGACCGGCCTCCGGCAACCATTCCGAGACAGCCAGGGTATCCTGCAACGGCCAGGTATAGCTGCTCAGGTGTATCGCCGGCGGCAGGTCGTATAACTTCAGGTGGTAGTTGGTTACGACGGCCGGAAAACCCGGGCCGGACCCGCGCGCAGCCCACAGCAGGTCGGGATAATTGTCTTCGTCGACGCGTACCTGCTCCCCTTGCGCGGTGACCGCGTCGAAGCCCAGAACGCTGTTGCAGGCGACCCCGTTCCAGGTCCCCCAGTTCCAGCCCTGGCCGCCGCCCAGCAGGTAACCCCCCATGGGTATGGTGCTGCAATGGGCCGTGGGAAAACCCAGGCCCTGGCGGCCGAGCACAGCTGTCAGCTCCCGGGCGTAGATTGCCGGTCCGACGACGGCCGTTTTATTTTCGGTATCGATCTCAAGGTCGCGAAACCGGCTCATGTCCAACGTCACGCCGCCGTCCCGTACTGCCGAAGACACCCAACTGTGACCGCCGGTACGAACACCCACTTTCATCCCGTTGCGGCCGGCAAACTTCAATGTGCCGGCCACGTCGTCCGCCGATTTTGCCTGGACTATTGCGTCCGGTTGACGGCTTGTCTTGCGCAGTTGCCAGGTTAAGCTGTTTACCCGGGCAGCATAATCCGCACGGTCTTTGGTAATTACATCACCGGTGATTTTTTCCTGTAACTTACCGAAAACCTTGCTGCCGGGAGATGGGTCAGAGCATCCGCCGAATGAAAAAAAAGCGGCGAGACCCGCGCACAAGCGGCCGGCCAGGATCGAGAATTGACGACGAGACAGTTGCTTGATGATCATAAGTAGCTCCCGCAGAATCGGCTTGCCAGGCTATGATATATTATTAGCTGGTCGAATATTTGAGAAATCGTCATGTCGGACTTCATAGAAATCATCGATGTCAGCCCCCGGGACGGCCTGCAAAGCCAGCCGGTACTGCTCGGCGTCGAACACAAACTGGAATTGATCAAGCGCCTGATTGACGCCGGGATACGGCGCATGGAGGCAGTCAGCTTCGTCAACCCCAAGCGGGTGCCGCAGATGGCGGATGCCGAGGAGGTGGTACGCGGCCTGCCGCAGCGGGACGACGTGACGTTTATCGGACTGGTGCTGAACCTGCGCGGTTTCGAGCGGGCCATCGCCTGCGACATAGACGAGATCAACTGCGCGGTAGTGGCTTCGGACACCTTCAACCTGCGTAACCAGGGGACCACCACGGAAGGGACCATGGAGCTGATCCGGGAGATTACCCGTGAGGCCCGGGCTGCCGGCAAGAAACTGGGAGTGACCGTCAGCGCCGCGTTCGGGTGTCCCTTCGAGGGAGAGATGCCGATGGAAAAGGTGACAGGCCTGGTTCAGCGCCTGGCTGCAATGGGCTATGACCACGTTTCCCTGGCGGATACCATCGGCGCCGCGGGACCTTCAGACGTGGCCGGCATGATAAAACGCATCAGGACACTTGAGCCCGGACTGAGCCTGAGCTGCCATTTCCACAATACCCGTAACACGGCGGTGGCAAACACCTATGCGGCCATACAGGAGGGGGTTAAAATTTTTGATGCAAGCTGCGGCGGCGTCGGCGGGTGTCCCTTCGCCCCGGCGGCAACGGGCAACGTGGCAACGGAAGACCTGCTGTACATGATCCATCGAATGGGGCTGAAGACGGGCGTCGATATCGACAGGATAATCGAGACGGCAAAATGGCTGGAGGGCCCGCTGGGGACTCCCATGCCGGCCATGGTCACACGCGCCGGCGTGTTTCCATCGGCAAAAGCCGCGTAACACTACAGGTGAGGCGCGGACTGATACAAATACGAAATGCTGTTTATGATAAATAGCGATCTCAACATATTATTGTTAAGATCGGCATGTGATTCATTATCTTTCGGTAACTAACTACCACTCGATACGGGAAGAGACGGTCCTCGACCTGCGTATACCGAAGACTTCTCCTGATTACGAGCGGTTCCGGCCAAGCAAGGTCAAACCGGATATCAGGCTCCCCTCGGTCGTCGTACTCATGGGTCCTAACGGTTCGGGCAAGACGACATTGCTCCGTGCGATAACCACCATAGTCCGCATTGCCTGTAATCCATGGAGATCCCAGGAAATACCGATCAAAACGGTTGTTCCCTTTTTTTCCAGTGCTGCCTGGAACAAGCCAAGCCGGTTTTGTATAGAGTTTGAAGCGAACTGGTCTCCCGGCAGTTCATCGAGATTATTCCGCTATGAGGTTTCCACTAATGCCGACCAGATATTGTATGAAGCCTTTTACCACTTTCCCAAGGGCCGTTTGCGCCGTATTTTCGAGCGGGGCCGACCCGGTGAACCTGTCTATGTATCCCGCGATCTCGGAATTACGCCCAAGGACAACCGCCTGAAGGCAGTTCGGAAAGATACCTCAGTAATAGGTACGCTCGCCATGCTCAATGTGCCGTTGGTCATGGAGATTACGGAAAAACTGGACCACATGCTTGCTGCTACCAATATCGTGTATCACCAGAACTGGATGCTGCCGATCGAAGCAGTAGTGGAATTGTTTGTGCAATACCCCGATATAAAAAAACGGGTCATACAGGAAATTCAACGCAACGATATAGCAATCAAGGATATTCGAATCGCAGGGAACGGAACGGGAGAGGAGGAGGTCCTGTTTGAACACCGGGGACTCGATACGCCGGTTCCCCTGTTCGGCGAATCGGGCGGGACCAAGCGGATGTTCTACCTGCTGCCGCAGATATACATTGCCCTGAATAACGGTGTTGCCTCCGTCATCGATGAAATTGACGGAGACCTGCACGTGGATATTGTCAGACAGATTCTCCAGCGCTTCCAGTCCCGGGAGACAAACCGGCACAATGCACAACTGTTCGTTACGTCACACAATGTGGGACTGCTCGACGACATCGAGAAAGAAGAGCTTTTCATTGTAGAAAAAGGCGAAGATGGAGGAACGTGTGTCCATGGCGTACAAGAGATAACCGGCTTGCGCAGGGACATCAGACTCTATCCCAGGTACCGCTCCGGGGCGCTCGGCGGACTGCCGGACCTCGCTTGAAGAATATTACGGCCCGGTAACGGGACTCCTCGCTCGGGGGAGAGTGGTTCTGTTTCAGAAATATTTTGCTACAGAAGTTGGTATAATCGGAGCATGACTACTGAAATTGAAAGAATAGAAAAGGAAATTCACTCCTTGAGTACAAAGGAAAAAGCTTACCAACAGGGCAACGTCAAAGTAGTTCCGGGGCACGAAGCAATGCAGCGAGCGTGTCAACGCCTCAAGTGATCGACTACCGGTATCTACTTCCTGCCGAAGCAGAGCCGTTGCTCTTTTTTAAAGTACCTTATAAAGGATTAGAAATTTCCCGCCTTTAGGCGGCGGAGTATTCACGGCCACACGGGCTCGCCGCAGTGGGAGGTGTGTCCTTGTGTTCCTTGCCGGCAGGCCTGGTGGCCGAGGGCGCAGGCGATGAAGGTTTTACCGGCGTCGCTGACAAAGCTGAGTCGTGTATTCATCTGGCAGTTATTGAGCGACCGGGTCGATGACCTTCAGGAAAGTGAACTTCAGAAAATCCCGGTCGTGTGTATAAATTGTGCGAATGTCGTGGATACGCATCAGGGCGGCGAGGTGCGCGTCTGGCACGAGGTTCCCGCGTGTTGTAACCCCCGCAATGATTTCACGAAAACTCGTCATAAAATCGTCACTCTCCACCACGACTCGACAGCGCGGCATTTGCATCAAGCGGGCAATATTGTCGATTGCTTCCTGCGGGCTCATGGGATTATCGAATATCCTGGGATGGGTCGCCAGTCGAATATACCCCATGATGGTTGGCCATGTCAGGCATAAGATCTCCGGGTCATCCGAACGCTTGCGCAGGAAGTCTGCTGCTGCCACATGGAACGGCGAGGTCCGGTCTGAGGCGTAGAGCAGGATATTGACGTCGATGGTGTAGCTCAAGGAGAATCTTCGTCAAGGAGCGCGTAAACGGAATCCTTGTCGGCAAGGTCTACGCGCGCGCGCATTGGCTTACTGACCCATTCAGGCCTGGGTTCACTCACTTGAGGCTGCTGCGCCTTAAGTGCGCCAGCCAGCAGCCTGGAAACAATTTGCCCGAGGGAACCGCCCTCCTTACTCTGGATCTTCCTCAGTTCCTCGAGAATCGGCGTTGCAATGTTGATGGTAGTACGCATGATGCATGATGTTAGTTAACTATACATCAGATGTCAAATATTTGGCTTTCTGTAGCCCTTTTTTCACAGTATGAACTGAGTTATTGAAGAATCTCTCCACCCCAAAGCCCTTTGAGGAAATCAAGCACAGGCATGATATGGATATCATCCCGGAGCGCGGGGCGCTCACCCAGGTAGATGCCGTAACAAGTCGTTTTACCCTTGCCCAGGGCGTCCCGGACCCGGTGCAGGCCACGGTTGAAGCGCTTGTCCCAGCGCGTTGCGGCCTTGATTTCAAGGGTGACGAAGCCAGTCGCCGTCTCGCACAGCACGTCTACCTCCGTGCCGTCGTAATTGCGCCAGAAATAAAGCGGGTAGTGTTTGCCCGTATAACTGAGGCAGGCGCGTAACTCGTTCAGGATGAAGGTCTCCAGCAAGGGTCCCAGTTCTTCCGTCACGGGCGGATAAGGCAACCTGCCGGTCAACGCCCGTGCTACTCCGCAATCAAAGAAATAGAACTTGCTCTGCCGTACCTGTTTTGTCGAGGATTTCAATTTCCAGGCTGGCAACCAGTAGCCAAGCAGCGTGTCTGTCAGTATCTCAAAATGATTCTGCACGGTCTGACGATTGATGCCCGCGTCGCGGGCAATTCCGGTAAGATTGGTAACCTGGGCATTCTGGCGTGCAGCTATCTCGAGAAACCGGGCGAAAGCGCCCAGGTTGCGGGTCAGTGCTTCGGCCTGCACTTCCTGGATGAGGTAAGTCTCGGCGTATGTGCGCAGGTACTCCTGTGGGTTGTCACCCGTGACCGCTACCGGCAGGGCGCCGAAGGGTAAAACCCGTTCCAGCTCAAGCTTGAAGTCCAATTCGGCGGATACCAATGGGAACAAGGAAGTCGTAATCGCGCGGCCGGCCAGCAGGTTCACGTCACGGCCGCGCCGGATTTTGCGGGCGCTGGAACCGGAAAGCACGAACCGGAGGCGGTTGGACTCGATCAGGCGATGGACTTCATTCAGTAGTTGAGGTGCTTTTTGCACCTCATCAATAACTACCCAGCTACCGGCAGGCAAGGTTGCAAGTTCACTGTACAAAACCTGGGGATCTTTATTGAGCCTCAGTACTTCGCCGGTATCAAGCAGGTCGTAAGTGACAGCATTCGGAAAACGCGCGCGAATCCACGTTGACTTGCCGGTTCCGCGAGGGCCGAACAGGAACACGGATTGGGCGGGGCTTGGCAGTAATCTTGTGTACATAGTTAGCGATTTTACCGGAAAAACGCTAACTATACAAGCATTATTCCGGTAAAATGGATATTAATGCCCCGAATTTCAAGCGTACGGGTGTCAGCTTTACCGCTTTAGTGAAGTTTCAGTCGGGGCCGCGTGCGCGCCGCGAAGAAGCTTGCGATCATGAGGTATATCGTTCTCGTCATGCCGAGCACCGACATCAGGTGCATCTGATAAAGCGACAAATAGGCCCAGCGCGCCAGGCGTCCCTCGAATGTTATGAGTCCCAAGGCTTTGCCCATCAATGTGCCGACCGCAGATTGATCGGCGATTGAAACCAGGGAACCCCGGTCCCTGTATTTGAATTCCAGCAGCGGCTTGCCGGCCAGACGGCGCCGCATCTGCCCCACCATGAACGCGGCCTGCTGGATTGCGGCCTGTGCACGCGGGGGTATCGGCGTGTTTTCGTCAACCCAGGGACAACAGGCGCTGTCGCCAAGCACGAAGATATTGTCAAATCCACCGGCCCGCAAGGTTCCGTCGACCTTGATGCGTCCGATCCGGTCATGCTCAAACTGCCCGAGTGCCTTGAGTTCATCAGGCGCAGAAATGCCGGCCGCCCAGATCTTCAAATGCGCATCAATGCTCCGGTCATCATTCAGTATTATGCCGTGCCGGGTTACGCGGGTGACACGGCTGTTCAGGTATACGCCGATGTCCAGTTTCTCAAGCTCACGCCGAACCGCGCGCGACAGTCGTTCCGGCAACCCCGGAACCAGCCGGTCACTTGCTTCGATAACGCTGATCCTGACGCGCTCCGGCGGTATCAGGGCGTCGATGCCGTTATGGGTTGCTTCGCGCAGTTCAGCCGCCAACTCCACGCCGGTGGCGCCACCGCCGACGATGGCGATGTCGATTGCATCAGCGCCATCCGCCAAGGCGCCGCTGTCATAGCGTAAACAAAGGTTCAGGAATTCGCGATGCAGACTCTGCGCCTGCTTTTGATTATCCAGGAACAGGCAGTTTTCAGAAACGCCGGGTACGCCGAGATCCGAGCAGATGCTGCCGATAGCCAGGACGAGGGTGTCGTAAGACAAGGTGCGTCCCGGGGCAATGGGTTCTCCGGCGTCATCAAGGACAGGGTCGAGTATGACAACCTGTTTTTCAGTGTCCACCCCGGAGAAGTATCCAAGCCGGAATTCATAGTTGTTCCTCACCGAGTGCGACAGGAAACTGATCTCATCGTCGCCGATGCCGCGTGAGCCTGCCGCAAACTCATGGAGTGACGGTTTCCAGACGTGGGTCAGTGCAGCATCGACAAGTATGACCGAAATATCCGGCCTGGAACGAAAGGCCCGTCCCAGTTTTGTTGCCAGGTGAATACCGGCAACCCCGCCGCCGATAATGACAATATTCTGTCCGGCTTGTGGCGTGGCAGATGGTTTCGTAATCACATCACGCGGCAGTTGCGACGGACGGCAGGCCGGACAGCGCCATGGCGAGTTCCTCCTCCGAATAGTCCTGGTCGTACAGTTTGCCGGAAAAATAGTCCATGTACGCCTGCATATCGAAATGCCCGTGACCGCACAGGTTGAACAGGATCGCCCTGCCGGCGCCCTCTTCCCTGCATTTTATGGCTTCTTCAATCGCGGCGACGACCGCATGGTTCGCCTCCGGCGCCGGGATGATCCCTTCGGCCTTGGCGAATTGCAAGCCTGCGTCGAAACAGGCGGACTGCGGATAGGAGCGCGGCTGCACCAGGCCGAGATGTACCACCTGGCTCACCAGCGGCCCCATGCCGTGATAGCGCAGGCCGCCGGCATGGAAACCCGGCGGGACGAATTTCGATCCCAGGGTGTGCATTTTCACCAGCGGCGTGAGATGCCCGGTGTCGCCGAAATCATAGGCATAGGCGCCCTTGGTCAAGGTGGGGCAGTTAGCTGGCTCCACGGCGATAATACGCACATCCTGCCCGCCGCGCAACTGCTCTCCCAGGAAAGGAAACGCGATGCCGGCGAAGTTACTGCCCCCGCCGGTGCAGCCGATGACGATATCGGGATAGTCGCCGGCCATATCCAGTTGTTTCATGGTCTCCTGGCCGATCACTGTCTGGTGCAGCAGGACATGGTTCAGTACGCTGCCGAGAGCATAGCGGGTGTCGTCCCGTTGTACCGCCCGTTCCACCGCCTCGCTGATGGCGATGCCGAGACTGCCGGTGCTGTCAGGGTTTTCCGCGAGAACGGCGCGGCCCGCTTGCGTGGTATCGCTGGGACTGGCGATGCAGGTTGCGCCGAAGGTTTCCATGAAGGCGCGCCGGTAGGGTTTCTGGTTGAAGCTCACCTTCACCATGTACACTTCGATTTCCAGGTCAAAAAATGCGCCGGCAAAGGACAGCGCCGAGCCCCACTGGCCGGCGCCTGTTTCCGTGGTGATCCGTTTCACACCTTCCTGTTTCGAATAAAACGCCTGGGCCACCGCGGTATTGGGCTTATGGGACCCGGCCGGACTCACGCCCTCGTACTTGTAATAGATACGCGCAGGCGTATCCAGGGCTTGTTCCAGCCGGCGCGCCCGGTACAGGGGTGATGGCCGCCATTGCTTGAGAATATCCCTTACCGGGTCCGGTATGTCGATATAACGTTCGCTGCTGACTTCCTGCTCGATCACTGCCATCGGAAACAGCGGGGCGAGATCATCCGGCGTAATGGGTTGGCCGGTCCCGGGATGCAGTACCGGCGGCAGCGGTTCGGGTAAATCCGCAACGATATTGTACCAGGCCGTGGGTATGTCGGCTTCCTGTAACAGGTATTTGGTTGAGTCGGTCATGTCGGGAATCCCTTATGTTGCCATTATTAAAGGTGCGTAGTGTGTCACAGATGGTTGATAAGGCAAGATATAATCAATTCCTAATTCCTAATTCTTGCGCTTGCCTTTCGTGTTCTTGATCATATCCAGGAAATTTCTGATGGTAATTCGTTTTATTTCTTCCAGCTGATCCGCCCAGGCCTTCTCATTTCCCACGAACACGGTCAGACCTTCCATCGCTGCGCACATGAACAGCGCCATGCGTTCCGCCTCTTTCCGGGTCAGGGTCGGGTTGATTTGCGGGATTAACTCGTTCAACGGCAACCGGGCCTTTGCATACAGGTCATCGAGCAGGTCGGCGATATAGGGATCATGGTTTCCCAGTGCCCAGAGTTCCGGGAAGAACGAAGTCGTTTCCGCAGTATTCAGGTCGTCAATCCAGAATTTCAGCACCGCCAGCAGTTGTTTTTCCGGTGAATGACCGGCGATTTGCCGGCGCCGGTCAAATTCTTCCAGGTAATCATTGATGACGTATTCCAGTAAATCCCGTAACAAGTCTTCCTTGGTGCGGTAGTAGTAATTGAGATTGCCGATCGTGATACCGGCGCGGCCGGCCACTTTACGCATGGTGAAGCCGCCATAACCTGCTTCCATGAACAGTTCCCGGGCCGCATCCAGGATACTGATCAGACGGGCCATACCCTTCTCCTGGGTAGCAGTACCGTAACGGTTCAGGGCCTCGCGCTGGCGAATTAACATGGGTGTCTGCGTGGTGTTTTTGCTGCGATCCGGGAAATATATCAGAAGATCGGAAATATTTATCATAAATTTGTATAGGACTATTGACCTAATTAGACATTTGTCCTAAACTTGACCTGGTGATCGTGTTCTTATGCACGATTATTATCGAATCAACATCCCAGGGGGTGTCCAATGGCAAAGAGAATAGTAATCATCCTGATGACTTTTGCAGTCGCCGGACCGGTCAACGCCCAGGTGCTGGAAGAGATCATCGTCACCGCGCAAAAACGTGAACAGAACATCCAGGACGTCGGTATCGCCATCAGCGCTTTTTCCGGCGAGCAGATGCGTCAACTGGGTTATACCAACGCCCAGCAGATCACTGCGCTCGCTCCCGGTGTCCACACCGTCCAGCCCAACGGTGAAGCTAACTATGCCCTGGCGATCCGCGGCGCGGCCAACAGTGACTTCGTCGCCAACCAGGAAAGCCCCGTTTCCCTCTACGTGGACGAAGTGTATATCTCGCAGATGTCCGGGGCCGGGTTCATGCTGTTCGACATGGAACGGGTGGAGATCCTGCGCGGGCCGCAAGGCACTTTATACGGCCGTAATGCCACCGGCGGACTGGCCCACTTCGTCACCAACAAGCCCGATCAGGAGTTCGGCGGTTACGGCCAGGTCACCGTGGGAGAGTACGACCAGGTGAAGTTCCA
>MKWU01005400.1_pt1 | contig 13953 bp, 14 predicted proteins | sample 809101 | NCBI WGS metagenome assembly MKWU01 (sample SAMN05860141, study PRJNA318959) | sponge metagenome | host: Aplysina aerophoba | place: Slovenia: Piran, Adriatic Sea, Gulf of Piran | collected 2013-05-07 | reverse complement strand
TGGCCTCGCTGGTTGCCGGCTCCCGGGCAATTTCCCCGCATCTGGACAGAATTTTCGCAGCCGTGACCGAGTCCGATCTGCCCCCCGAAGAGGCCAGCAATCCGGCCAGGAACGAAAGACTCAAGCGCGCCGTCCGACGGGCGAGGCGAGCAATGGTGCCCCGCACGTTCATGAGCCGCGCGCTTCAGGCCGCCCGGCAAGGCATCACCAACATCGAATTCACGGAATTCAACACCGACTGGGAATCCGAAGCCTACGCCACGGTTTCGGGCCAGAACTCCAACAATTCCGTGCGAGCGACGGATGCCTTCATGAAGGCGGTGGAAGCCAATGGAAACTGGAACCTCCACTGGCGAACCAGCGGCAAGGTGGCAAAGTTCGTGAGCGCCACCGCACTGTGGGAAAAGATCTGTTTTTCCGCTTGGGCCTGCGCCGACCCCGGCGTTCAGTTTCACGACACAATCAACGACTGGCACACCTGTCCGGACAGTGGCGAGATCAGGGCCTCGAATCCCTGCTCCGAGTACATGTTCCTCGACGACACGGCGTGCAATCTTGCATCCATCAACCTCCTTGAGTTCTGTGAAGGCAACGAGTTTGACAGCGACAAGTTTTCTCACGTTGTCCGCCTCCTGACGCTGACGCTGGAAATTTCCCAGATGATGGCCCAGTTTCCGTCCAGGGAGATCGCCGTGCGTTCGCACCGGTACAGGACGCTCGGCCTTGGCTACGCCAATCTGGGCGGCCTGTTGATGAACATGGGGCTTGGCTACGATTCGGAGGCCGGCCGCAGCATGTGCGGAGCCGTAACTTCCCTGATGAGCGGCGTGGCGTATGCAACTTCGGCGGAGCTTGCCGGAGAACTGGGGCCTTTCGACGGATTTGAAAACAACCGTTCGGAAATGCTGCGGGTGATTCGCAACCACAGACGGGCGGCACACGGCAGGTCCAGCGGCTACGAACGACTGGCGACATTGCCACAGCCTTTGCATGCCAGTGATTGCCCTGACCGCAACCTGGTCAAGGCAGGCCGGCGGGCTTGGGATCAGGCGCTCGAATTGGGCAAATTGCATGGCTTCAGAAACGCCCAGGTTTCTGTGATTGCCCCAACGGGCACCATCGGACTGGTCATGGACTGCGACACAACCGGCATCGAACCCGACTTTGCGCTGGTCAAGTTCAAGAAGCTGGCCGGTGGCGGATACTTCAAGATCATAAACCGCTCCATTCCCAACGGGTTGAGGGCGCTGGGCTACGACGAAGCCGAAATTTCGGACATCGTGGACTACACGATTGGTCGGGCCACGCTGAGCGGCTCCCCGCACATCAACCGTGATTCGCTGAAATCGCTTGGGTTCCGGGACCAGGAGCTGGACCGATTGGAGGGTGTTCTCGATTCGGCGTTCGACATCCGACTGATTTTCACTCCCGAACAGGTGGGAATCGACTTTTGCCTGACAACGCTGGGCTTGGACGTGAAGGAAATCCGGAAGCCCGAGTTCCGTCTGTTGAAGGCCCTTGGATTTTCCGAAGAGCAGATCGACGACGCCAACAGGCACATTTGCGGCACGATGACTCTTGAGGGAGCTCCGCATCTGCTCCCTGCGCATTTGCCGGTTTTCGATTGCGCCAATCCAAACGGCAAGATGGGCAGGCGATGCCTAGGCGTCGAAAGCCACATTCGCATGGTTGCGGCAGCGCAGAGTTTTGTGTCGGGCGCGATTTCCAAGACAGTGAACATGAAGTCCGACGCAACGGTTGAGGACTGCAATTCGGCGCTTCGTTTGTCGTGGAAGCTTGGGTTGAAGGCCATTGCGCTGTACCGTGACGGGTCGAAGCTCAGCCAGCCACTGTCATCGGCAATGGCGGAGCTTGTCGAAGCTGCCGAAGATCTTGAAGATTCCGAAAGAACAACCGCCGACAAGACCGTCGAACTCGCTCAGGCCATCGTCAAGGCCCAACGACGCAAGGAACGGCTTGCCAATGAACGTCGAAAGTTGCCGCAGCGCCGAATTGGATACACTCAGAAGGCCGTCGTGGGCGGCCACAAGATCTACCTGCGCACCGGCGAATACGACGATGGCACGCTCGGCGAAATCTTCATCGACATGCACAAGGAGGGCACGAGCTTCCGGGCGATGATGAACAATTTCGCCATCGCCGTCTCGCTGGGATTGCAGTACGGCGTGCCGCTGGACGTGTTCGTTCAGGCGTTTGTCGCCACACGCTTCGAACCATCCGGCATGGTGATCGGCAACGATTCGATCAAGCACTCGATGTCGGTGCTTGACTACATTTTCCGTGAGTTGGCCATCAGCTATCTCGACCGTACCGACTTGGCGCACGTAAAGCCGAGCGAAAACCGATTTGATGATATCAGCAGCTCGAACGGAACTGGAAACGGCGCCGCCGCCAAGAGTGGTTTCAGCGATCAGTTGTCAATTCGACAACCGGCGTCGGCAGGCTTCCACCGCACAAGCGTTGCAGCCTCGAACGAGGATGGCGGACTTCAGGTTCATGCTGTTCATGCCGATGCCCCGCCCAGTGTCGTGCCCTTCGGCGGTGTGACGGACAAGGACGAGACCGCCAAGGACCTTTCGAATCTGAGATTCGATGGAACCGGGAACGGCTCTGCTGCGCCAAAGCCGCGCTATTCCGGAGACGTCTGCCAGGAATGCGGGAACTACACGTTGGTTCGCAGCGGCACCTGCCTCCACTGCATCAACTGCGGCACAACCACGGGATGCAGTTGACGGCAATCGACAGGAACAAAGGCGCAAGCCGATGGCTGTTCAAACATCCATCGGTGAAAACGGGAAGATTGGTCGGGGCGATTGGATTTGAACCAACGACCTGCGGTTCCCAAAACCGCCGCGCTACCATGCTGCGCCACGCCCCGGCAATCACGCCGACATATTGCAAACTCGAAGTCCGGTAAAGCGGAATCAACCGGGCTGACAGGGCCAGACCGCCAGGCGCTGCTCAAAGGAAACATGCCTGGCCTCGGTTCCGGCCTTTATGCCATATAGCTCGGCAACGCCTCCATTGACCTCCAGCACATACCTGATGGAATCGCCTCCATGAATTGAACGTGTTTCATATGGCGTTGCGCGTTCGTGAATGAACACAACACGTCCGGATTCGTCCATGAAGAGCATGTCAAGCGGCATTCTGGTGTTTTTCATCCAGAAGCTGACCGGCCCGGTTCGTTCAAACACGAAAAGCATGCCTCGGCCAACCGCAAGGTGATCTCGGTGCATCAGGCCAAGTTTTCTCGTTGGCTCGGTGTCCGCGACCTCGACCTGGAAACTCGCCCTGCCCCAGTCACCTCTAAGTTCCACGACTCCAAGGTCGCACGCGGCCTCACCTGCCGCCGGTATCGTTGCGAAAACGAAAACGGCCGAGGAGGCAGCGAAGGCGCTCCGCAAACGACGGAGGACCGCCGCTAGCCGACGCGACTGTCCCAAGGACGGATTTCCTCTGCAACCAACCCTCTGGGGCCTATGGCAACTCTCAGACTGATCGCTTCTCCGGGCTGCAACTCCGACATGCTGCTGTTTCGCAACACGTCCACGTGCAGGAACACGTCACGGGGATCGCCGAAGACGTTCAGGAAGCCAAAACCGCGGCTGGGGTCAAACCATTTGACTCGCGCAGGCAGAAAGTCGTCGCTCCGGTCGACGTCTTCATCTCCGTGCAGTCCTTCAGCGTCCTTTGTTGCCTGGACAGCGATGTCGATGATGCGCGTCGCCTGCAAGCCTCGTTCGGACTCATGAACCTCAAGCCTTACGGCGGTGCCTTCCGCAATTGAGCCCTGACCAAAGTTTCGCAAGATGTTGGCATGCAGGAGAATGTCGCGATCAGCCTGTTCGGAAACAACGAAGCCGAACCCGCGCCTCGCGTCGAACCATTTTACTTCGCCATCAATGGTCCAGCGATCTGACATCTTCTTCAATCCATGCACTAGACAACGCAATGCCGCATTATGCTCGGCATTCAAATTGAGTTTACATCGTCGTGGCGCTTCATTCAAGGACACAATCTACATACTTCCCAAGCGCCGCAGTTTGGCGAGCTTCGCGTCCACCGAAATCGATCGTGAAGCCGATGATCGCCCTCGCTCCAAAACTCGATTTCCAGAGGGCGCAACCGGTAGCCACCCCAAAACGACGGTCGGGGAGGTGCATTGCCGTACCGAAGCGCAATCTTCGCTGCCCTCGCAACCAACTGCGCCTTCGACTTCAAGGGCGACGACTGCCGGGACGCCCACGCACCGTAGCGGCTCTGTAGAGGCCTGCTGGCAAAATACCGATCAGACAAGTCCGCTTCGAGCTTCTCCACGATTCCGCGCGCCCTGATCTGGCGATTCAATTCTCGCCAGTACAGCACAAACGCGGCTCGACCCGCCGACAGCTCGGCAGCCTTTGCGCTGCCGTAATTTGTGAAGAAAACAAACGCGTCGTCCTCCACGTCCTTTAGCAGCACCATTCTAACGTTCGGCATTCCATGCCGGTCGGCAGTGGCCAGCGCGATGGCGTTGTGATCCTTGATGTTCTCCTGCTCAGCCGCAGCAAGCCATTGCCGAAACATTGCAATGGGTTCGCTGCACTGCTCCCTGTTTGGGCCAGTCTCCATGGGTTGCTCCGTGACAATTGAAGCGGCACTCATCGTTCGCAGCAGATAATTCACTTCCATTGGCGCCCGTCAAGAAGTAAGGTTCGGCGCTGAATGGTAGTGTTTGGGTGAGTAGGGAACAGGCATGTGGCTATTCTTGCCGGAAAGCGCGGGCTCGTCATGGGCGTGGCCAACAACCGTTCAATTGCATGGGGAATTGCGAAGGCATGCAGCGAACAGGGAGCGTCGCTAGCGTTTTCCTACCAGAGCGAGCCTCTTAGGCGCCGGGTTGCCCCGCTAGCCGAGAGCGTTGGCAGCAAGTTGGTGTGGCCATGCGACGTCGCCAGCGAGAGTTCGCTTGACGGACTGTTCGACAGGGTTCGGGCCGAATGGGGCAGTTTGGATTTTGTTGTCCACGCAATCGGTTTTTCCGACAAGAACGAGCTGCGCGGTCGCTATGTGGATACGTCGCCTGCCAATTTTGCGATGACGATGAACATTTCGGTCTATTCGTTCACGGCGGTTGCACAGCGAGCCGAACGGCTCATGCCGGATGGCGGGTCGCTCATGACCATGACCTATTTCGGCGCCGAGAAGGTCATGCCGCACTACAATGTAATGGGTGTCGCAAAGGCGGCGCTGGAAGCTTCCGTCAGGTATTTGGCCGCCGATCTTGGCGGCAAGGCAATTCGCGTAAACGCCATTTCAGCTGGAACGGTTAAGACCCTTGCAGCCTCCGGCATCGGAGATTTTCGCTACATCATGCGGTGGAACGAGTTGAACTCGCCCCTTCAGCGGAATGTCACCATCCAGGAGATTGGCGAATCGGCCATGTATCTGCTGTCCGATCTGAGTTCGGCGGTGACTGGCGAGATTTTGCACGTTGATTCCGGATATCACATTGTTGGAATGAAGCGTGTCGATGCTCCGGACATCGATGCAACGAAAAACAGACATTAGGAATTTGACGTGACCGGCAAGGATTTCAATGTCACTTGGGAGGAACTGCATCGCGACGTGAGGGCGCTTGCGTGGCGACTGGACACCGAAACGCCGGAACAGGGCGCATGGAAAGGCATATTGGCTGTTACCAGAGGGGGCATGGCGCCGGCAATGATCATTGCCCGAGAGCTGAACATCCGTGCCGTCGACACGATTTCCGTCAAGTGCTACATGCACCAAGATCAGCACGAACCGACGATTCTGAAGAATGCCAACCGGGATTTCGTTGGCGATGGAGAGAACATCTTGGTGGTCGACGATCTGGTAGACACAGGACGCACGCTCGAACTTGTTCGGGGCCTAATTCCCAAGGCCAAGTACTGCACCGTTTATGCCAAGCCGATGGGGCGGCCGATGGTGGACCTTTACGTCACGGAGGTCAGCCAGGACACTTGGATTTATTTCCCCTGGGATCTCGACAGGAAGTACTCCGCCCCCCTGCGAAGCTAGCGATCTTCTCGAACGCGAGCGTGCCGGTTCCAATTCACATTGGTTGCCTGCCCGCGGACTGATCGCATCCGAATGGCAGACTTGATCAACCTGTTGCGACTGACGCGAACGGCGGCCTGCCCGTCAATCGCAGCGTTTCCCAACATCGGCTTGCCCAATGCCGCGAATTCTGGCGGCGAACACATCAAGCGTTGCAAGGGCATCGTCCCGCCAATCTCACTTCAGAACCCCCATTTTGCAAAAGCTCCAAAGGGTTCAAACCGATGCTGAACAGGTATTCCCGCGACGGCATGGCATCAATCTGGTCCCAGCAGGAGAAACTGCGCATTTGGTTCAGGATTGAAGCGTATGCAGCAGAAGCCATGGCCGAGTTGGACGTGATCCCCGACAGCTGCGCCAAACAGCTTTGGGCCAGTGAGCCCGCTGAGTTCGATGTCGAGCGCCTCCTTCAGATCGAAAGGGAGGTTCAGCATGAATCTCTCGCATTTCAGATGTATCTGGAGGAGCTCATGGGCACGCCGGAGGCTCGCTTTGTTCATCGCGGGCTTACTTCGTCCGACGTGCTCGACACCTGCACCAACTACCAGCTGAAAAGGGCAGCCGATCTACTGATTGACGGACTGTCCAGTCTTGCCCGCGCGTGCAGGCGGCAATGCATGAGGCACAGACACACGGTGTGCATCGGCAGGAGTCACGGGGTTCATGGCGAGCCCGTGACATTTGGCCTGAAAATGGCCCGGGCATATGCAGAATTCAGTCGCAACTTGCAGAGGATGCGCGCTGCGCGCACCGAAATTGCCGTTGGCAAGGTATCGGGAGCCATGGGGACCTTTGCGGATGTCGATCCGTTTGTGGAGCGCTATGTTTGCGAGCGTCTTGGACTTGTCCCCGAACCTGTTTCAAGCCAGATCGTTCCGCGTGATCGGCATGCCACTTTCTTTCTGACGCTTTCGGTTGTGGCGGCCAGCCTGGAACGGCTCGCCACCGAACTCCGGCAGCTTCAGATGACCGAAGTGGCCGAGGTTCACGAAGCTTTCGGCAAGCGCCAAAAGGGCTCGTCGGCCATGCCGCACAAGCGAAATCCAATACTTTCCGAAAACGTGTGTGGCCTAGCTCGAATCGTGCGCGCCAACTGCGCTGCGGCGCTTGACAATGTCCCCCTATGGCATGAGCGTGACATGTCTCATTCCTCGGTTGAGCGAGCCATTGCACCCGATGCAACGGCAACGCTGGACTTTGCCTTGTGGCGCATGAAGCACGTTGTCGAGAACCTGATGATCGACGATCGGAGAATGAAGCACAACTTGGAACTCACCAAGGGTCGCATCGCCTCCCAGCGTGTGATGCTGATGCTCACCGACAGCGGCGTTGCCCGCAATCAAGCCTACCGGCTCGTGCAAGCCTGCGCATTCGAGGCAGTCAAGTCTGACACTCATTTTCGAGAGGCTTTGCTGAAGACTCCCGAAATAGTCGAGAAACTGTCGGAAAGGCGCATCAACCAGGCCTTTGATTGCCGGGACTGGTTTCGTCATGTCGACTTGATAGTCGATCGGGTGTTCGCTGCATATCCAGACCATGACGATCTGTTGACGGCGACGAATTCCAACTGAACTCGGCAAAGCGCTGGGGAACTGCGAGCAAGTGATTCAGCCCGGCGGCATTCAACACGGGCGAGCCGGGCTCCGGCTTGCAGGCGGCGTGCAAGCGTCCAAGGCTGCGCCTGCCTTTCGGAGCTATCCGTTCTTCATTCGCTGAAGTTCAGCTTCATACAATTCGGCGGCCTTTTTGCGAACCACGAACTCGTCGAACGCGTAGCCTAGATCGGCCTTGATCTTGCGCAGGACATCCCCGAATCCCGGTTCCTCGAAATCACTCCTGACAATCTCGATCGCATATGCCGCGGCCTCTTCCGGAGACAGGTCGAGTTGATGTGCAACCCAAAGGCCGAGGGCTTTGTTCGCCCGTGCCTGTGTCTTGAACGCGACATCTTGATCGAAAGCGAATCTCGCTTCCGCAGCTCTCCTGCGTTCTTCGAACGAATCCATTGAGCACCTGTTCGCCTGCTCTTCCGGTCGCCTTGATATGGAACGCTCGGCCAATCATCAAGCTGCCGGTCCGGCCTCACCGCGCAGGCGTCAAACGACTTCCGAAAGTGGCGCGCTTGCCAAATGTGCTGGCCGGCCAATCAGGTTTTCGCCGCGCCTGCCTTGCCTAACTGTGCTGCGAAACTGCCGAATCTCGGAGCCGGGGCATCGAAAGCGCCCTCTCGAGATCGCCGTATCCAGTGAAACGCCGTTCAAAGTCGAGCTGCAACCTCGCGGCACATTGCCGTGCCTTGCCTTCAAGTCCAGGATCGTCTGTCTGGGCAAGATAAACAACCTTGGTGTAATGGCCGAAGTAGGTCTCAAGCAATTGCGGAAATCGGTCCAGACCCAGCGGCTTGATGACAAACGACTCAAACTGCCGCACCAGAAAGTCCGTGAGGTAGAAGCTCGTGATGTCCGTCTCTTCTCGGCTCGCGTAGGCCTCCAACCCGTCGTAGAATGCGTAGCAGTGAGGCCCCGCAATCATCTCGACACCGAGCTCGCGGCACTTCTTTTCCAGGAGGCCACCGGTTCCACAATCGGCATAGACCACGAACACGTTGTCATACCGCTTGCGAAACTTGACAACTGCCCTTTCCACTTCGGCTGGAATTCGATCGGGATAGAGATGAAGACTGGCGGGCAGACAGTGAAGGTGGAAATGGCGCCATTGATTGAGACGAATGATTTCCGTGATTTCGCGCGCAAGCGCTCCACAGGCGAGCAACAGGGTCTTGGCCTCGGTGGGTGACGCGCTCTGCGAATTGTCGTGGCGGCCGCGCGTTGCCGGCCTGCCAACTGTCAACGTATCGTAAGCCATTTGAACTACCTGCAAGCCTGCCCTGCCCTTCCAACTGGCAACGTCGGCCCTGGCTGCAATTGCGGACCGCAACGCGGTCCGCACCGGGAGCCGGTCAGCCGGCAACTGCCATTTGATTGTGTTTCCGAGCCATGTATTCCTTCGCCGTCTCAACCGCCACCGCCGCGTCCCGACAGTAGGAATCCGCACCGATCGCACGGGCGAACTCTTCGTTGAGCGGGGCTCCGCCGACCAGCACAATCACCTTGTCTCGAATGCCGAGTTCCTTCAGGCGGTCGATGACAACCTTCATGTAGGGCATGGTCGTCGTAAGCAAAGCGGACATCCCAAGAATATCCGGATCCTCCGTTTCGATGGCTTCGAGATAATTCTCAACCGGATTGTTGATGCCGAGATCAACCACCTCGAATCCGGCCCCTTCCATCATCATGGATACGAGATTCTTGCCGATGTCATGTATGTCGCCCTTGACCGTGCCAATGACCATCTTTCCCATGCGAGGTGCGCCGGTTTCGACCAACAGCGGCTTCAGGATCTTCATCCCCGCCTTCATGGCATTGGCTGACATGAGGACTTCCGGCACGAAGAGAATGCCGTCCCGAAAGTCGATGCCGACTATCCGCATGCCTTCGACAAGCGCCTCGGTCAACACCCTGTATGGCAGCCAACCGCGTTCCAGCAAGATGTTGACGCCTTCGACCACCTCCTCGTCCAAGCCATCGTAGAGATCGTCGTGCATCTGCGGCACAAGCTCTTCATTCGGCAATTCCGAGAGTATCAGGTCGTCGTATTCATTCATGTGCAAATCCTCTGAAGCCGCAACGCATGTTACGCGTTCGTAATCGCGAACTAACGGCGAATCAACAAGCTTGTAATGAATTCACGCAGTTTTCCACACGAAATCAGCGTCCCGTTTGCCTTGAGGACGCCCGGCGCCGCCTGCGGCGAGTACGTCGCCTTGCACCGCCGGACTGGGCTGCGTAGCTCAGCGGCCCCAGCCTGAGAACAATTTCGTCCAATTCCGGTGGCGGGCCAATGGTTGCAGTCTCCAGCCGCTCGCGCATTCTGGCCAGGTGTGCAGGCGAGGTGCCGCAACATCCGCCAATTATGGATGCGCCGGCATTGCGGGCCATTTCGGCGTAGTCCGCCATGACCTCCGGAGATCCGGCGTAGTGAATTCTTCCGTCGACATATGTTGGAATCCCGGCGTTGCCCTTTGCGATCACCGGGCGCCTTGGGTCTCGTGCGCAGATTTCCAGCAATGCGTTCATCAGATCGGAAATTCCAGATCCGCAGTTTGCGCCGAACGCGACTGGCTCGGGCGAAGCTGTCGAAGCCAGTTCAACCAGGCGCGCAGGCGTGATTCCCATCATTGTTCGACCGGCTGTATCGAAGCTCATCGTTCCACACCATGGTATGTCAACCAGCCGGCATGCCTCGACCGCAGCAAGGAACTCCTCTTCCGCCGACATTGTTTCGATCCAGAGAACGTCAACCCCGCCCGCCGCCAAGCCGTTGGCCTGTTCGTGAAACAGCTCCACAGCCAAGGAATGCGTGAGGTCGCCCATGGGCGCCATGAGTTCTCCGGTTGGGCCCATGGACCCTGCAACTATGCAGTCGCTGGCGCTGCCGTCCGCCACTTCGCGCGCCAGCATGGCGGCCACTCTGGAGAGTTCATGACTGCGATGGGACGCATCGTGCAGCTTGAGGCGAGCCCTGTTGCTGCCAAACGAGTTCGTGAGAAAGAGCTGCGCGCCCGCGTTGACCGCATCCGTGTACAGTTTGGTCACGCGCGTCGGTTGTTCGGTGTTCCAGAGCTCCGGCGCCTCGCCCGCCTCCAGCCCCTCGTTGAACAGGTTCGTGGCCGTGGCGCCATCCGCCAGTATCCATCCCTGCCGCTCAAGCAGTGCAGCCAAATCCATTTCGCATTCCAAACCTTGAACTAGAACGATCTGCGACCCAGGGAAACGCTGGAGCCGGCATCGCCGCACAAGGCTCCCCTGCTCCCGTTCGAACTGACAAAAGATCCAGCCATTTCGCGAATGCGCGCGACCATTGACGTCAACCCGTTGGAGCGTTGCGACGACAGGTGGCTCTGCAAGTCCAGCCTGCCAAGTTCGCCAAACGCATCGATGTTCAGAACCGCCTCCGGAGATTGTCCATTGTACAGTGATTTCAAGATGGCAATGAGGCCGCGGACAATGAGCGCGTCGCTGTCTCCCTGAAACCTGAACCGGGGCGGTGACTTCCCGTGATCAACCTCTGCAACCATCCATACCTGACTGGCGCATCCCGAAACCTTGGTTGCGGACACCTTCAGCACATCGTCGAGGCCCTGCATGCGCTTGCCCAAATCGATCACGTAGCCGTATCTTTCCTGCCAATCGTCCAGGAAGGCAAAATCCTCGACTATGTCCTCAAACTTTTCTGTTTCCATTTCGGCCACCAAACAATCGTTGTCCTGCAATGTATTTTGCAATTTGCGGGATTCAATCTTAACAGTCTTTCTGTACAGGAACTTCATGGATTGAGAAAAAACTTCAAAGCCAAACATCACGGAGCGAGGTTCTCATGATACGTCTCATTGTCATTGCGGTCGCGTTGCTTGCCGTCGCCGGTTGTTCTTCCGATTGGATGAAGTGGCCCAGACAGGTTGCGGGGAACGCCAACACCTTGCCTGCGGACACTTCGGCGGAACCCACGCCAGACGAGCCTGCTGTCGCCCCAGCTGCGAGCCAAAACATTGTCGACCGTGTCGAATCCGTCGAAACGGTCATGCTGTCTTCGGGAGTCATGCTCATTGCCGTCGGTTACACCCGTCACGAAGGGGCCACGAATTCCGAACTTGCTGCCTTGAACAACGGCAGGCCCGATGGCGACGGCATTCTTCGGTATGAATTCCGAATTACGCCGTTCGAGGACGCCGCTCCATCGGCCTCGGCATCCGAGCAATTGGTGACGCTTTCGCAAACCATCGACGCAAGCCGACTTGTTGGTGTGAAAGCCATCGAGGTGATTGGGGACGTCAACTCCGCAATGGCTGACATTCCAGGTTGATTATCCTGAATTCGGAATCCTTCAGCGTAAGCGCGATTTCACCCCGGCAAAGCTGCAGCGCCAGCCGACCAAACAGTTCGTTGCGCCAGCCGCGCAGCGGGCGCGCGCTGAGATCTCCGACGGCGATGGCCTTCAAATCGGATTGCGTTGCCAGCATGTTCTCGGCAACGCCATTCTTCTTGGCCACGATTTTTCGCAGCAGCCGCAGCATGTGAGTCGCATCCTTGCTTGGCGACGGCATTTGAGGCAACCTCTGCGAGACTTCCTTCGATCCGATCTGCCTTTGACCTGAAGCCACAGCTTCCAGAACTTCCGGTCCAAATCGACGCACAAACTGGGAATTTCCCCCAAACCGCAGTCTTCTCAACTGGCGAATCGAATCGGGCTGCAAACTTGCCAACGCTACAAGACCACTGTCCGCAATCAGGAAGTTGCGTGGAATGTTCAGCCTTTGCGCCAACTGTTCCCGCAGACGCGCGAGTTCCTTGATGACCGGCAGCGCACCCTTTGGCACTCTGGACAACTTGATCCTGCGCCAAGCTTTGTCCACGTCTATGCGGAGCGATTCGGGATCGGTCAGGCTTTTGACTTCATCCTCTATCCAATCCGCCCTGCCCTGCGAATCCAACATCTCCCGAAGCTTCAGGTACACTGTCCGAAGGTACGTGACGTCGGACATCGCGTAATCCATTTGCTGGACACTCAGAGGTCGCTTCGACCAGTCCGTGAACCTGCTCGACTTGTCGATGCGTGCCGACGCGAGTTTTCTGACAAGGGTTGCATAGGCAACCGAGTTGCCGAATCCGCATACCATCGCCGCAATTTGAGTGTCAAAGACCGGTTGCGGAATATGGTTTAGCGCGTTGTACAGAATTTCGATGTCCTGCCTGCCCGAGTGGAAAACCTTGACAACGGAACGATCAGTCAGCAGAGATTTGAGGCTGTCGAGGCGCATGCCCTTTGCGAGAACGTCAACCAGCACGCCCGAACTGTTCAATTCAGGAGTGGCTAGCTGAATCAAGCACAGTTTTGGGTAATAGCGCTTCTCTCCCATGAATTCAGTGTCAAGGGCCACAAATGGATGACCACGCGCTCGTTTGCAGTACTCGTCAAGTTCAGTTGTCTTGGTTAGCATCGGCATGGTGTGTTCCTCAGGAGCGCCGCCTTCGGCTGCTTGCCGAGAGTGACGGGTTCTTTCGCCGAAAATCTGCTGCCACATTGAGATCGAAATGCGCTGTCTAGTCCAGAGAGTCAGTGAGGCAGAGGTCGCCGTCGGTGGCAGCGTAGCAGGAAAGATAAACGCTGGGCTAGTCGTGCTTGTGTGTGCAATGAAAGGCGACCAAGTTCAAGCCGTTAGGCGCATGGCTCAAAAGATCTCTCGGCTGCGCATATTTGCCGATGAAGCCGGAAGAATGAATCGTTCGGTAATCGACATGCAGGGCGCTGTGCTGGCGGTAAGCCAGTTCACGCTGGCTGCCGACACATCACGCGGAAACCGTCCTGGCTTCTCGGATGCTGCGCATGCGGCCGATGCCGAAAGACTGTTCGAGGAGTTCGTGGCAGCGCTGCGAAACACTGGGATCCCAGTGGAAACTGGATTGTTCGGCGAACACATGATGCTCTCGCTCACCAATGATGGCCCGGCAACGATCTGGCTGGAACTGCCATAACAGAAACGCGCCAGCCAGCGTCGTCCTGCATCTTGAATGCAGGCGCGGTGGACTGTATTCATGTCAACCGGCGGAGGCGCTGCCCACCGTGGCGGCAACCATCGTCCAACATCACATCCCATGGCAGGTGGAGACCCGGACGGGAGAAACGACATGACACTTTCGGCGAAGCAGATTGAGACGCTTGGCATTTTCATCCTTGATGAAGACCGCAGCGTGCCGCCCTACTATGCAGGCCGCAGCGAGATTCTCGCCG